>TARA_R110002110_G_scaffold415836_1_pt1 | contig 37786 bp, 30 predicted proteins | sample TARA_R110002110 | Tara Oceans TARA_R110002110 (sample SAMEA4397330) | marine metagenome | biome: Polar Biome; feature: [SRF] surface water layer (ENVO:00010504); material: water (ENVO:00002006), including particulate matter (ENVO:01000060) such as... | depth 5 m | reverse complement strand
TCCTGATTCTATTCAAAATTTCCACAAGGTTCGTGGGGATTCCTCAGAGTAGATACACCATATTTAGCAGTTTATGATTAAATTTAACAAACCACTCATTATAAGTCTTTGTGCCTGCATTTTGACTGGCTTCCACATCTGTTTTCGCATCACCAATATATAAGGCAGTATGGGCAGCCTAAAACATACAGTAACACCTATTTAGATTAGATTATCCCTAACATATTAAACGAATGAACAATCTGAAGCTTTAGTCTTTCAGGTAGTGCCGTGTATCACAAATATCATCCAACTAGCTATATAATAATTCATAAAGTGCTTATAATTCGCCGAAGATTATATTTTTATAGTGGTCTGATTAATGATTGGCCCGCTATAGCGCAGTGAGTTATTTATGAAGTCTGGTATTATTCCTAAAAAAATTGTTAACAAGTTTTCCTCCAGTGCTTATGCGTCAAAGATGGCCTATATCTTAAGCGATCTTGTCGATTCTGGTAAATTTGGCCCTGGTGTGACCATGCCTTTATTCACATCAAAAGGAAGATGGGAAAATCACCATATTACAACGGTGAATACTGAACATAAGGGGTTAGATTGTTATATCTGTATTTCAGAAGATTCTATGAGCAAACATGTTAAAATTTTCTTTACGGGTACATATGATCATTTGTCAATAGAACGGGATTTTTCACATTCTGCTCCTGGATATAAAGCTTTTAAAAAAGAAAACCAAACTATTTTGCGAAAAATTCAAGAAAGCATTGCAGGGAAAGAAAGCGTAACATTGGAAATTACAGGCCATAGCTTAGGGGGGGCGGATGCCAATCATTTGTTATTATTTTTGCTGAAAGACAATCTTAAAAACAATGGTTTTAAAAATGTTAAAAAGATAGAGTGCTCTGCTTTTAATGCGCCTGGCTCAACTGCTCGCAACACGCAGTTGATGGAAGATTGTTTGAGACATAACGCACAATCTGCAACACCAATTAAGATTATCGCCAACATTGGTTTTGCGTATGGGGATATCGTTCCAATGTTAGGAACTCAATTTTTTCAAAATATTTGCTCTAACTGGTTAAAAATTAATCTTTTGAAGCAGTATGGTGACGAATATATTGATGAATATGCAGATGAATATGTTGAGCAATATGGTGATGAATATGCAGATTTGTTGCAAGTTACCAAAAATTTTGAAGATACATTACATATCTTAGTCTCCTCTCATTGTATTCAAGATAGCTTTTTTATGCCGGATAAGCCTGGCAAAGATGTGTCAACGCATTATAATTTTAAATATCTCAGTAACCAAAATGTGGAAGAAACATGTGAAATTAGAGCTGAATTATCTGCAAGCTCCATGTTGCTATCTGCTTTGGCTTCTGTCGTGTCTTGGTTTATTCCAGATGGCGAAGTTAAATTTGAAGAAATGCTAGTGCCAACTTTACATGAGGACTATGGGCAGAGTCATGGTATGTACTTTGGTTACCCTAAAAATCAAAAAATGCCGTCGGAAGATATGCCGGCTACTATGGTTGACCCTTCAGTGGGATGTAAATCTAGGATACAATCATTTTAACAAATCTCTAATAACTGCTCAGGTTTTTGAATATAAAAATCGGCTTGCCAGTGTTTCGGATTCTCATTTTTGGGGATATAGCCATACTCTGCGACCATGCTTTTTGTGCCCGCATTTTGGCTGGCTTCCACATCTGTTTTCGCATCACCAATATATAAAGCTGTGTGGGGGGCTTTATTGATGATTTTTAACCCATGCAATAATGGGGCGCTATCAGGTTTTTGGGTTGATAGCGTATCACCACAGACGACGCATGCCGCTTTTTGTAAGAGTGGAAACATGGCCAATAAGGGATCCGTATAGCGGTGGGACTTATTTGTAATAATACCCCAGGCGATATTTTGATCTTCTAGTGTCTGAATGACTTTATCCATTTCTGGAAAAAATACGGTTCTTTGACCCAAATGACTGATATACAATGCCAAAAAATCCTTTAATAATGCATCTAAGTTTTGATCGTCATGGGATAGCTGAAATGCTTGACGAACCATTTCTCTTGCGCCTAAAGAAATAGTGCTTCTGAACAACTCTGATTCAGCTGCAGGTTGCTGTTTTTCTGTTAATAAAATATTAATACAATAGTTAAATTCAGGTGCCGTATCGAGTATGGTGCCATCTAGATCAAATAATATAGTTTCAAAATTTTGTATACTCATGGTTGCCCTTGATCGTATTATTTTAATTTATAACAAGCCAAATAATTGACTGAAACATCGTTTGTTATATTAAAACTTTTGGTAATGGGATGATATTTAATACCTGATAATTTTTGCAAATGAAAACCACAAGCACGAGACCACCTAGTCAATTCGCTTGGTTTAATAAAGCGCGCATATTGGTGCGTGCCTTTGGGTATCATGTTTAATATATATTCTGCGCCTATAATTGCGTGAACATAGGATTTTGCATTTCTATTGAGTGTGGATAAAAATAGCAAGCCATTTGGTTTAAGGAGCTTTTGGCAAGCGGCCAAAATGGCTGTGGGGTCAGGCACATGTTCTAAGCACTCTAGACAGGTGATAATGTCATATTGGCTGGCATGGGACTCTGCCAAGTTTTCTGCACTAATAGATTGATATTCAATAGCGGTGTTTAGATTTTCGCTATGCTGTTTAGCAGCTTGTATGGCGGCTTCTGACATATCTATACCTAATACGTCAGCCCCGTGGTTGGATAACGCTTCGGTTAGAATGCCGGCGCCACAACCGATGTCTAATACTTTTTTGCCTGATAATTCTGTTTGATCCAGTATAAAGGCCATGCGGATGGGGTTAATAGTATGGAGCATTTTCATTGGCCCAGCTGGATCCCACCACTGTTGTGCCTGCTGAGAAAATTGAGCGATTTCCGCAGGATCGACATTTTGGGTGGCTTGAGTTTTATGTGTTAGTTCTGACATATGTGTTAGATAGATTAGTTTTTTGAGTATGTCTCCCATTGTAACGGATTCTGAGGTTAATTCAGAGGCTTTAAAATATAGATTTATAGAGTATATATCCCGCAATGGACCAAGCTATGGTAAAATGTCGCAACGTATTATTCCTGGTCGGTACCACTGAATATATTTAGTGGTCCTCTAACATAACAGTTTGTTCTCAAACAAAGGAGCCAGTTAGTGACAGAGCTCGCAAAAGAAATCCACGTCGTCAATATTGAAGATGAGCTTAAGCAATCTTATTTAGATTACGCGATGAGCGTCATTGTTGGACGGGCTTTACCAGATGTGCGGGATGGCTTAAAACCCGTGCATAGACGGGTATTATTTGCCATGTCTGAGCTTAATAATGATTGGAACAAAGCCTATAAAAAATCAGCCCGTGTGGTTGGGGATGTAATTGGTAAGTATCACCCGCATGGTGACTCAGCCGTTTACGACACAATTGTTCGTATGGCACAGCCTTTTTCCCTGCGTTATATGTTAGTTGATGGTCAAGGGAACTTTGGTTCTGTTGATGGTGATTCCGCTGCGGCTATGCGTTATACCGAAGTGAGAATGTCGAAATTCGCCCATTCTTTGTTGGCTGACTTGGATAAAGACACTGTTGATTTTTCTCCTAACTATGATGAGACAGAGTTTGCCCCGGATGTCATGCCAACTCGGATACCTAATTTATTAGCCAATGGCTCATCAGGTATCGCGGTGGGAATGGCCACGAATATCCCGCCCCATAACTTAAAAGAAGTCATCGATGGTTGTTTTGCGCTCATTGAAAACCCGGATATTGGTATTGATGAGTTACTAAAGCATATACCTGGCCCTGATTTTCCAACTGGCGCTATTATTAATGGTTGTGCTGGTGTTTATGATGCTTATCACACCGGTCGTGGGCGTATTTATATTCGTTCTCAGGCAGAAATAGAAGTCAATGAGAAGACGCAAAGAGAATCTATCATTGTGACTGAGATTCCCTATCAGGTGAATAAGGCGCGTTTGATAGAAAAAATTGCAGAATTAGTGAAAGACAAAAAACTAGAAGGTATTTCAGGCTTACGCGATGAATCTGATAAAGATGGTATGCGTATTGTCATTGAGCTCAAACGTAATGAAAATTCTGATGTGATCCTCAATAATCTATTTTCACAAACGCAAATGGAAACGGTATTTGGGATTAATATGGTGGCTTTGGTCGATGGCCAGCCACGAACCCTCAACCTAAAACGTATCTTAGAAGAGTTTATTCGTCATCGTAAAGTTGTGGTGAATAGACGAACGGCTTATGAGTTGAGAAAAGCCAGAGATCGCGCTCATATTTTAGAGGGCTGGAGTGTTTCTTTAGCGAATCTAGATGAAGTCATTACACTTATTAAATCATCAGAGTCACCTCAAATTGCCCGAGAAAAATTATTAGGTAAAATTTGGAAGCCAGGTATTGTGACTGAGCTTTTGAAGAAAGCTGGAGAAGATGATTTATCTAAACCAGAATTGTTATCGGCAGATTTAGGTTTAACACCAGAAGGTTATAAGTTGTCATTGCCTCAAGCGCAAGCGATTTTAGATTTAAAGCTACACCGTTTGACAGGGTTAGAACAAGACAAAATTTTCAAAGAATATGAAGCGATTATAGAAGAAATTAAGCGATTGGTTAATATTTTAGTGAATCCAAGTGCATTGCTAAACGTGGTAAAAGAAGAGTTGCATGAAGTGCAGAATGATTTTTCAGATGCGCGTCGTACGGTGATTACCCAATCTAAAATGGATCTGTGTAGAGAAGATCTTATTACGGAAGAGACTCGGGTCGTGACTTTGTCTCATCAAGGGTATGTCAAGACCCAGCCGTTAGATAGTTATGCGGCACAAAGACGTGGTGGTCGAGGTAAAGCGGCAACAAAAATGAAAGACGAAGATTTTGTTGAGAAGCTTTTAGTCGCAAATACCCACGATACAATTTTATGCTTCTCAAACAAAGGGAAAGTGTATTGGCTGAAGGTTTATGAGTTACCCCTAGGGACAAGACAATCTCGCGGTAAGCCAATCATCAATCAATTGCCTTTAACGCCAGAAGAGAAAATTAGCGCAATTTTACCGATTCAGGATTATACCGAAGGTGCTTTTGTATTCATGGCGACTAAAATGGGAACCGTGAAAAAAGTGAGCCTATTAGATTTTTCCAGACCGAGATCATCAGGCATTATTGCTGTTGATTTAGTTGAAGAGGATGAATTAGTTGGTGCGGAAATTACCGATGGCACTAAAGACGTGATGTTGTTCAGCAATGTCGGTAAAGCCATACGCTTTAATGAAGAAAAAGTACGTGCCATGGGGCGTACAGCCAAAGGTGTAAGAGGCATAAGACTGCAAGGTGGCCAACGTGTTGTATCCATGATTGTCGTTGAAGAAAATAGAAGTATCTTATCGTCTACTGAGAATGGTTACGGTAAACGTACGAGTACTGATGAGTTCCCAGTCAAAGGTCGTGGTGGTCAGGGCGTCATCTCTATTCAAACATCACCTAGAAATGGCCACGTTGTTGGGGCTGTTGGTGTACAAGACAATGATGAAGTCATGTTGATTACGAATGGTGGCGTATTGGTTCGTATTCGTGCATCAGAAATTTCACTGGTGGGACGTAATACTCAGGGCGTGACGCTCATTAATCTCTCGAATGATGAGAAATTAATCGGTCTTCAAAGAGTCGATGAGCTAGAGAGTATTAAATTAGCAGAAGTTGATGAAATAGATGTTGAGGCAGATGGTTCAGATTCGAACTCTGCAGCGAATGAAGGGATGAGTGCTGATGTGGAGTCAGAGCCTCATTCAGAGCCCGGTTCAGAATCAGAGTCTACTTCTGAAGATGGGGATGATTCGAGCTCGGATTAGAACATATTCTCTTAAATACGGGGAATTTAACGCAAGATACAGAAATGCTTGTTGAGTTGCGAAGCAACAAGAAATCTTCCCTTGAAAAGGGAAGAGGCGCAAAGCGCAAGATGGATTTTATAAAATTTCCCTTGCGCTTTGCGCATCCCTCTTTTTCAAAGCGGGAAATGATTCGCTTCGCTTATCAAAGAGTATTCCCCCCTCTAAAACTCTACATTGAACATGTAAAAGGAGATGCATTTTGACGTTGCACGAAGGAATATATAATTTTAGCTCTGGGCCAGCTTGTTTGCCGCTATCTGTACTAGAAGACATCAAAAAAGATATTCCAGATTGGCACAGTGGTATGTCTGTAATGGAAGTCAGCCATAGGTCAGAGTCATTTTTATCTTTAAAAAATAGAGTCGAAACCTCTATCAAGCAATTGTTAAATATACCTGATGATTTTTGCATTTTGTTAATGCACGGTGGTGCCAGAATGCAATTTTCTGCAATCGGGTTAAATTTATTTTATCAAGAGTCTGTTGTGAATTTTTTAATCACTGGTCATTGGTCTCATGATGCTTTTCAGGAAGCTTCAAAATATGTCTCTTGTCATGTGGCGGCGCATGCGGAACAAAATGGCTACACCATGATCCCTCCCTATTCAGACTCAGATATGAGTGAACAATCCAAATTTTTATACTATACCGACAATGAAACCATTCATGGTATTGAGTTTTTAGCGCCTCCGAGAACCCGCTTAGGTTTAATTGCGGATATGACATCTAGCATATTGACGAAAAAAATTGATTTTGAACAGCACGATTTAATCTATGCTAGTGCGCAAAAAAACTTAGGTATAGCCGGCGTCACCCTGGTTATTGTGCGAAAATCCCTGCTAGGACAAGCCCATCCACTAACACCGTCAGTTTTAAATTATAAAATAACAGCAGAAAAAGGCTCTTTGTATAATACGCCGCCTGTGTTTGCTATTTATGTCTTAGATTTGATTTTAGAATGGGTCAAAACAAATGGCGGGTTACCCGCATGCTCGGATATGGCTAATAGACGTTCAAATATGCTTTATAATATGATTGATAACAGCCATTTTTATCAAAACAAAGTTTCAGTAGAGGTTCGTTCTAGAATGAATGTACCATTTTCTTTGCCATCACCCGCGTTAGAATCCAAATTTGTTCTGGAGGCTGAGCAACAAGGTCTCATGTTCTTAAAAGGGCATCGAGCGGTGGGTGGCTGTAGGGCCAGTTTGTATAATGCGATGCCTGAGGCAGGTGTGGCTAAACTGGTTACATTTATGCAGCAATTTGAGAGTCAAAATAAATAATGACTTATTATCTTAACTTCCCGCGGTTCGTAGGTAGTGAAGCATCAACAAATAAAGTTTGGAAATAGCGTGCAGTTGAGAGTCGAACCTATTGACAAAATTGAAGGCCAGGTCAGTGTCCCTGGCGACAAATCTATTTCGCATCGAGCCGTCATGTTGGGGGCCATTGCTGAAGGCACAACAAAAGTTCATAATTTTCTAACCTCAGAAGATTGCTTACATACGGTAAACGTTTTGCAGCACTTGGGTGTGACTATCCAAAATGATGGCTATACGCTTTCTATAGAGGGAAAAGGTCTCATCGGATTAGAGCAATCAACTCAGCCTTTATACTTTGGTAATGCAGGCACGGGTATTAGGTTGATGTCTGGGTTGTTATCAGGGCAAGTTTTTAATAGTACGTTATATGGGGATAGCCACCTTAACCATAGACCCATGAGCAGAATTATTAGCCCATTGATGAAAATGGGCGCCAGTATTCAAGGCAAGCTCCAGGGGCAGGAGTTGTACCCACCTTTACATATCAAAGGACAACCATCTTTATATGGATTACAAGGAATTGATTATGCGTTGCCGATCGCTTCAGCTCAAATCAAATCGTGTTTATTGTTGGCTGGTTTATATGCCAAAGAACAAACTGTGCTATCGACCAATAGAATAACCCGAGATCATACCGAAAGATTAATGCAACATATGGGTGTCGATTTGCGTTGTGAGAAGGGGCAAAATAAGACCGGCCAGAATAACAGTAGAGTGTGTTTAACCCCGACAAAACTGTACGCCAAAGATATTTCGGTACCGAATGATATCTCTTCGGCTGCGTTTTTTATGGTGGGTGCTGCTATGTCTCCAGGCTCTCACATTATATTGAAAAATGTGGGCATTAATTCTACACGCTGTGGCATATTAAAAATTTTACAAAGAATGGGTGCTGATATTCAACTTTTGAATCAATCATCTGGTTTTGAACCGACTGCAGATATTGAGGTGAAAGGCAAGACGCTAGTGGGTATAACATTACCACCGGAATGGGTCGCTGAGGCCATAGATGAATTTCCTATATTGTTCATCGCCGCGTGCGCGGCAAAAGGGCGTTCGGTATTTAAAGGATTAGCTGAGCTAAAGGTCAAAGAAAGTAATCGCATCAGCGCTATGGCCAAAGGACTTTTAAAACTAGGTGTCAAGCTCGAATTATTGGAGGATGGGCTCATTATTGAGGGCATTATCGATAGTGGTAAACCACTGTCTGGTGGGATAGTTGATAGTTTTTGTGATCATCGAATTGCAATGTCCTTTGTGGTGGCAAGTTTGCTTGCAAACGATCCTATTGAGATCAAAGATTCTGAATATATTTCTACATCTTTTCCTAATTTTAGGGCGTTAGCCTGTGATTTAGGTTTTAAGGTATTTGAGGAGAAAAGTTAAGTGAATATGCAACACATACCCGTCATAACCATTGATGGTCCTGGCGGCGTTGGCAAAGGGACACTCAGTAAGCAGTTGGCAACCCATTTAGGTTGGCATTTTTTAGAGAGTGGCGCATTATATCGGGTTTTAGCAATCGCTGCGCAGAACCATTCGGTTGCCAATGGAAATGTATCCGCATTAGCGGTTCTAGCACGCCATTTAGATGTCGTTTTTGAGGAAAATCCTTCACGGATATTATTAGAAGGGCAGGATATTTCTAAATTGATTCGAACAGAGGAGTGTGGGTCAGCTGCCTCAAAAATAGCCCAATTACCAGATGTGAGAGAAGCCTTATTGGCAAGACAACATGCCTTTTTACAGGCGCCTGGTTTGATTGCGGATGGACGTGATATGGGGACGGTTATTTTTCCAAAAGCAGATCTAAAATTGTTTTTGCAAGCAGACCCCGAAGTTAGGGCAAAAAGGCGTCAGTTTCAGTTGAAAGAGCAGGGTATAGATGTTAGCCTTGATAGTCTTTTTTCTGAGATAGCTGAAAGGGACTTGCGAGATAGGGAACGTAAAATTTCACCGCTTCGTCCAGCCTCTGATGCGATTGTTATTAACACCAGTGATATGCCCATTGTTGATGTGTTTACACTGGCCTTAGAAGAAGCAAAAGAACGTGGATTAGTTGGGCTTGCTTAGCTATCCAAATAATTATGGGTGCTAATATAAATAGCACACGCGGATAAACTTAACTTGACTTGGTATACGGGTCTTTGGGGCAGTCCATCTCCCCTACAATGTATATCAAAGGATAATCATACATGAACGAAATATCATCTATTCAGACTGAAAGTTTTGCAGATTTATTTGAAGAAAGTTTGGGTAATACCCAAATGGTACCGGGCGAAATTTTTGAAGGTACAGTCCTTAAAATTAATACCCATGCTGGCTTTGTTACAATCGATACCCAATTAAAATCAGAAGGTTATGTTCGCCTTGATGAGTTCTTAGATAATGAAGGTAAATTAGAAGTAAAAGTTGGCGATCTAGTACCAGTCGCTTTAGAAGCCGTTGAAAATGGGTTTGGTGAAACTCGTCTTTCTCGTGTTAAAGCAAAACGTTTTGAAGCCTGGAAAGGTTTGGCAAAAGCATACGAAAATGATGATATCGTAACAGGGGTTATCTACGGAAAAGTCAAAGGTGGGTTCACCGTGGACGTTAACTCAATTAGAGCTTTCCTTCCAGGTTCACTAGTCGATGTTCGTCCTATTAGAGATATGGGACACCTTGAAGGCAAAGAGCTTGAGTTTAAAGTCATCAAATTAGATCAAAAACGCAATAACGTGGTTGTCTCTCGTCGCCAAGTGGTAGAATCTGAGAATACCGCAGAAAGAGATGCATTATTGTCTGAATTGCAAGAAGGCCAAGTAATCACTGGTGTGGTTAAAAACTTAACAGACTATGGTGCATTTATTGATTTAGGTGGCATAGATGGATTGCTACACATTACAGATATCGCTTGGAAACGTGTTAAGCACCCAAGTGAAGTATTAACGGTTGCTGAAGAAATTCAAGTAAAAGTTTTACGCTTTGATAAAGATAAAATGCGCGTATCATTAGGCTTGAAGCAATTAGGCGAAGATCCATGGGTTGGTGTTGCTCGCCGCTACCCAGAAAGCACTAAAGTGTTTGGTCGTGTTACCAATATCGCTGATTATGGTTGTTTTGTTGAGCTAGAAGAAGGTATTGAAGGTTTGGTTCATGTTTCTGAAATGGACTGGACTAACCGTAATATCCACCCAAGCAAAGTTGTTTCTGCTAGTGATGAAGTAGAAGTGATGGTCTTAGATATTGATGAAGAACGTCGTCGTATCTCACTTGGTTTGAAGCAATGTAAAGATTCTCCTTGGGAAGCCTTTGCGACTAAATTCAATAAAAATGACAAGATTGTTGGTAAAATCAAATCGATTACTGACTTCGGTATCTTTATTGGTTTAGAAGGCGGCATTGATGGTTTAGTACATTTATCTGATATTTCTTGGAATGTCAGTGGCGAAGAAGCTGTTAAAGAATACAAAAAAGGCGATGAATTAGAAGCGGTTGTATTGGCAGTGGATGCTGAAAGAGAGCGTATTTCTTTAGGCATCAAGCAACTTGAAGAAGATCCTTATAACAACTACTTAAGCGAAAATCTTAAAGGCAGTATTTTAACGGGTACGGTTAAAGAAGTAGATGCTAAAGGTGCAGCGATTCAGCTTGCTGATGAAGTAGAAGGTTACTTGCGTGCTTCTGAAATTTCTCAAGATAAAGTAGAAGATGCAACGACTGTACTTAATGTTGGCGATTCAGTTGAGGCCAAATTTATTGGGCTTGATCGTAAAAACAGAGTGATTCTGCTATCTGTAAAATCTAAAGATATGCCTGATGAACCTGAAAAGCCAAGAGCAGCTAAAGCACCTCAAGAGAAGCCTGCAGCGGCACCAACGTTGGGCGATATTTTGAAAGCGCAGCTAAAAGATAAAGATTAAGATTCTATATTTATAATATTATTTCTTATTACCTCTATTACTATCCCTACGTTCCGCGGTTTATCCGCGGGAACCAGAAAAATGACTGGATTCCGCGGATAAACCGCGGAACGTAGGCAGTGATAGAAGTAAGAGGGTATATATATTTTAAGATTTAGTCTTATAAAAAAGCGCGAACAGTAATGTTCGCGCTTTTTTTTTGCAATAAGTGTTGTATGCATTCTGTTGTCACCATACTATATGGGGGATGAAAAAAGATAAAAATTAAATCTGTATGTTGAATAACTTTTATCTTGCAGGCTCGAATTCGTGCGCATTATAAAATGGAGGTTCTTGTGAAATTGATTGGTTGGGTAGTGACTATTTTCATTATTATCCTGGGCGTCTCTTTTTCCGCACTGAATGCTGAGCCAGTGACTGTGAAATACTTGTTTGGAGAGAGAGATTTACCACTCGCCGTTGTGTTACTTATTGCTTTTGCATTTGGTATTGTCTTAAGTATTTTGATACTAGGAACAAAAGTACTTAGTTTATCGGCTAAGAATAAATGGTTAACAAAAAAATTGAAGAGAGCAGAAGATGAACGAATCCAGCCTAAAGCAGATTAATAGATGGTTCAACGACAATGCTTGAATTGCTATATTTATTACTGCCTTTAGCAACTTGCTCAGGCTGGTATTTTGGCAAACGGGCTTCAATGAAACATGGCCCCGAACAAGCTAATGGATTAAGCTCTGATTACTATGTAGGGTTAAATTTCCTTCTGAATGAACAACCAGACAAAGCGGTTGATGCATTCATCAGGATGTTGGACGTTTCACCTGATACGGTAGAAACAACTTTAGCCTTAGGGAATTTCTTTAGACGTCGGGGCGAAGTCGATCGGGCTATTCGAATCCATCAAAACCTCATTGCCAAACCGAATTTAACCACTAAGCAAAAAAGCCATTCTTTATTAGAGTTGGCACAAGACTATTTACGCGCAGGTGTATTGGATAGGGCTGAAACATTATTACTCGAGATTGTACGAAATGAAGATGGTAATTTGGATATTAGCTTAAAGCATTTAATTATCATCTATGAGCGTGAGAAAGACTGGAAAAAATCAATTGAATTCGCCATGCGGTTGCAGAGTATTTCTGCACAATGGATGGGACGTCAAATAGCACATTATTTTTGTGAATTAGCAGAGTTGTCTTGGGATGAGGGTAAAGTACGCTTAAGTTCTAAATACTTAAAACAAGCCTTAAATAGCGATGGTGGTTGTGTGAGAGCTTCCTATTTGCAAGGCTTGCACGAGATGAAGCTCTCACGTTATAAGCAAGCAATCAAAGCATTCAAACGGGTAGAAAATCAAGACGCTGATTTTTTGCAGGAAGTTTTGCCGCCCATTATTGAGTGTTATAAGGCGTTAAATCAAAAGGCGAATATAGCTTATTATTTGGATTATTTGCTGCATAATTCACCTTCAATGAACATTGTTCTAGCCAATGCCGAATATATAAAAGAAAATTCTGGTAAAGAACAAGCCGCAAAATTTTTGGGTCAATATATGAAAAAGTACCCTTCTATTCGGGGACTAAAGCATTTAATTGAGTTTCATGTTTCTCAGTTTACAGGTGAAGTAAAGTCAGAACTCGTGATATTACAACAACTAGTAGAGCAGTTATTGGAGAGAAAGCCTGTTTACCGTTGTCGGCAATGTGGTTTTTCAGGTCAATCATTGCTATGGCAGTGCCCTAGCTGTAAGCAATGGGCCTCGGTTAAGCCTCTTCATCACATTGAAGGGGAATAAAATCCCTCACCCATACCAACTATCTGTCAATGCCAGTCACCTGTCAAAAAAACCTTACAAATCATTATCTTATATAATAAAATATTAACATCTGAACAGGGTTATAATATGTCAAAAAATACTCTAAAAGATCCTAAGGTTATCGTTGCTTTAGACTTTGTAAATCAGCAGGACGCAGAAGCTGTGATCGGGAAATTAAAGCCCGAAAATTGCCGTTTAAAGGTGGGTATCACACTTTTTACACAGTTAGGCTCAGAATGGATTCAGAAGATACAAAATCAAGGCTTTGAAATATTTTTGGATTTAAAGTTTCATGACATCCCATTTCAGGTTGCTGGCGCCTGTTACAGCGCCGCTGAGCTAGGTGTTTGGATGATGAATGTTCATGCGCTAGGTGGTTTTAAGATGCTTAAAGCGGCTAAAGATTCAGTTGCAAAGTATGAGCAACAGTATGGTCGCCGACCTTATATTATAGGGGTGACGTTATTGACTAGTTTGAGCCAAGAGGAGATTAGCGACTTTGGTTTAACCGGTCCAATAGAAGAAAATGTAATGAGTCTAGCTGGACTATGTTACGAAGCGGGATTAGATGGGGTGGTGTGCTCTGCGCAGGAAGTTGAAAAAATAAAATCTACTCTTGGACAAGATTTTATGTGCGTGACACCAGGTATTAGGTTAGCAGAAGATGCTTGCCATGATCAAAGTCGGATAGTGACACCTGAACGCGCTATTCGAATGGGAAGTGATTTCCTTGTCATGGGCAGAAGTATCACTGAAGCAGGACAACCTGTTTCAAAACTGCAAAGTATTAATGAAGGTATTTGGAATGAGTTGGATTGATTATTTTTTAGTTCTATTTGGTGCTAGTTGGGCAGGTGTTGGCTTATTTCGTTGGTATGCTGTGCGTAAAGGTATGCTAGATGCACCGAATGACCGAAGATCACATAAAGAGCCCAAACCCAGAGGGGGCGGGATTATTTTTATTGTTGGCAGTGCCATATTAGCAGGCGCGTTATATTCCCAGCATATTATTGATGTGAATCAACTTGTATACTTTGTACCCGCCTTAGTCGTTGGATTGTTAGGTTTTTTGGATGACAAATATGCGCTTTCTGCTTCTATTCGATTTATTGTTCAATTTATATGCGCAGCGGCGATGTTATTTTTGCTAAAAGAAGGTGGATATCTATTAAAAGATTATATCAACATACCACTGCCATTAAGTTTTATATTAATGACGACAGCAGTTGTCTGGTTCACGAATTTATTTAACTTTATGGATGGTATAGACGGCGTTGCAGCCACAGAAGCATTATTTTGCTTAAGCGTCGGTGGTTTTATGATTTTTCAATCACAAGGATATGAATATGCAACTTTTGCCTGGGGTGTTTGTGCTTTAGTTGCAGGGTTTTTAACTTGGAACTGGCCGAATGCGAAGATCTTTATGGGTGACTCAGGGAGTGGTTTCTTAGGCTTTATTATTGCCGCTTTTGCATTGGTTGGCTGTAAACTTTTCAATACATCTATTATAGTATGGTTGATTTTAACTTCTATGTTTTGGTTTGACGCAACCGTCACTTTATTGCGCAGAGTTTGGGCTAAAGAAAAATGGTATCAGCCGCATCGTAAACATGCATACCAGCGTATGGCGCAATCCGGTTGGAGTCATGGCAAAGTATTAGTTTCGACTATGTTTATAAATACCATATTGTCCGGCATGACATTGTGGGCTTTTTATAGACCGCAACTTGCTGAAATCATTTTAATGATGAGCGTAGCATTTTTGTCTGCTATTTATATTCTTGTTGAGTTAACCAAACCTATGTTTTATAACTACCATATGGATATCAAGCGCATAGAAGATATGCATAATTAAACATTAACGTTTAGGGGCAGCCCTGTTAAGTTTCTGTTAAGTTTTAGAACTTAATAGGACAGCCCTGTTAAGTATTAATAATTTTTAACCCTCACCTGGCCTACGGCCATCCTCTCCCAAAATTCGTGGGGATCCCTCAGCAAAATTGGTAGAGGCGAATGATTCGCTTCGCTTATCAAAAAACAAAACAATAACAAACAAAAAGGACAGCCATGTTAATTTTTAATCCTTAAATTAAAAATTAATCAGACAGACTTGTTTTTTATAAACAAATTTTAGTTCCTAACTTTCTCTAAATTCAAATCTTAATGCTGTATAATGCGGAGCATCGTCAGTATTAATGGAGTAATAGTTGTCATGGGAAGTTGGTGGACTAAAGTTCGCAGTAAGTGGGCTGCGTTTGTACATGATTTGTTAAGTATTCCCATTGCTTGGTTTGGCGCCTATTGGCTAAGATTTAATCTAGGTCATATTCCAAAAGATATCTTTTTGGATGCTTTGGTTATGTTGCCTTGGGTTGTTGCTTTCCAAGCAATTGCTTTTTGGTGGTTTGGATTGTACCGAGGTGTTTGGCGATTTGCTTCTATCCCAGATTTGTCTCGTATTGTGAAAGCCATACTCGTTGGTAGTATGATGACGCTGCTTGGTGTTTTTCTTGTTATGCGTCTACAAAATCTCCCTCGTTCAGTATTACCTATTTATGGCATGTTGTTGCTCATGCTTTTGGGTGGATCACGTTTTATTTATCGTTGGCTCAAAGATAAGCATGCTTTGGTTTACTCTAGACAACGCAGAGTTTTGGTGGTCGGTGCGGGACGTGCTGGTGATGGTTTGGTGCGTGATTTATTACGCAATCCTAAAGAAGGCTATGTTCCAGTAGGCTTTGTTGATGACCGTGTAGGTAAAGTAGGCCGAGAAGTACAGGGACTGCGGGTTCTAGGTAAAACAGAAGAAATTCCAAGGCTGGTTAAGCAAAATGCCATCGACTCTATTATGATTGCTTTACCGTCTGCAAACAGCAAAGAAATGCGTCGCATTGTCAATATTTGTGAGGCGACAGAAAAACCCGTTCGTACTTTGCCTAGTATGAATGATTTAGTGTCAGGTTACGTTAACGTTAAAAGTTTGAGAAATATTCGCCTTGATGATTTATTGGGCCGCGATCCAGTGAATCTAGATTGGGATGGTATTAAAAAGTCTATCTTTGGACAGGTTGTATTAGTGAGTGGTGGCGGGGGCTCAATCGGCTCGGAGCTATGTCGGCAGATTTTACGATGCTCACCTAAAAGTTTAATTATATTTGATAATAGTGAGTATCACTTATTTATTCTGGAGCAAGAACTATCAGTCAAATATTCTACGAGCATTCATTATCACCTTGCAGATTTATGTGATGGGCCTGCGATTTGGTCTTTGTTTAAAAAATATTCGCCAAAAGTTGTTTTTCATGCGGCAGCATATAAACATGTGCCCATGCTTGAAAATCAAATTCGCCAAGCCGCGCGGAATAATATTTTGGGGACATATGGCATTGCTGAAATATCTGTTTTAAGTGACGTGAAAAAATTTGTGTTAGTTTCAACAGATAAAGCTGTGAACCCAACTAACATCATGGGGGCGACAAAAAGAGCGGCCGAAATGGTTTGCCAACATTTTAATCAAAAAAATACCACTAAATTCATTACAGTGCGATTTGGCAATGTCTTAGGATCTCGTGGTTCAGTTGTAGAAACATTTAGTAAGCAACTCGAAAATAACAAACCCATTACCGTGACACATCCTGAAGTGACGCGCTTTTTTATGACCACACAAGAAGCGTGCCAGTTAATACTACAGGCTTTAAGTTTAGGGCAGGGCGGTGAATTATTAGTCTTGGATATGGGAGAGCCGATTAAAATCCGCTTTATGGCAGAACAAATGATTCGTTTGGCTGGAAAAATGGATGATGATATTAAAATCAAATATACCGGATTACGCCCTGGAGAAAAACTGTATGAGGAGTTGTTTCATCGCAAAGAAGAGCTGATGACGACGAAACACTCTAAAATATTTAGAGCCAATGCGAGAACGAATGAACATGAGCAATTTGAGGAACATATTAGTCGTTTACAACAAGCTTGTGCACAGTGTCAAGACGAAGAAATCTTATATATTTTAAAATTTATGGTGCCTGAATTATCTATATCAGGAACAGCAAATGCCAAAGCGAACCCTAACAAACCTGTTTCTGAGATTGCAGCTGTACCCGAGCCAGCCCAGCAATAAACGAGCGCTAAAATAGAGAATAATATGAATACACAACAATCCGTTATTAAAAAAGCTGTTTTTCCAGTAGCTGGGATGGGAACAAGATTTTTACCAGCAACAAAAGCAAACCCAAAAGAAATGCTGCCTATTGTGGATAAGCCTCTAATACAGTATGCGGTTGAAGAAGCGATCAAAGCGGGTATTAATGAGCTTATTTTTGTTACCAGTAGTAGTAAGCGAGCCATTGAAGATCACTTTGACAGTAACTTTGAGTTGGAATATACATTAGAACAGCAGGGTAAAGATGAGTTGTTGAGCATCGTCAAGGATATTGTACCAGAAGGGGTGCAATGTACATATGTTCGTCAATCTAAGGCTTTGGGATTAGGGCATGCTGTTCTGTGTGCTAAGCAAGTGATTGGAAATCAGCCTTTTGCTGTTTTATTGGCTGATGATTTAATTGATTGTCCAAGAGAATCCTGTTTACAACAAATGATTTCTTTATACAATCAAAAAGAAACGACTATTTTGGCCGTACAGGATATCAGTGATGATGAAACAGAAAAATATGGTGTGATACAGCCCAAAGTCAACTGGCAGAATCGAGGGGAAATAGAAGCAATTGTTGAAAAGCCTAAGTTGAGCGATGCTCCTTCACGCCTAGGGGTCGTGGGACGCTATATTTTGACAGCAGATATTTTTAATATTTTAGAACACTGTCCTCCTGGGAAAGGGGGTGAAATTCAATTAACCGATGCTATATCTATCTTAATGCAGCAGTCAAAAATTTGGGCAACAAGCTTCGAAGGTAAACGATATGACTGCGGCAGCAAATTAGGGTACCTACAAGCAACCGTGGCATTTGGGTTAAAACATCCAGAAGTTGCAGAAGCATTTCAACAATTTTTAGAAAAATACAGTGAAATGGCCGGGTAAATAACTCTGGACTCATTTGATATTTAAGAGATAAGTATTTTATTGTAGGTATAAATTCAGTTTTATAACATATTAAATGATGTTACGATGGATGTGTAACAAGCGAGGTATTATGTTATGACTACTGATAATCCAAAAGAGGCATTACACGAAAAAACATCGTTACTAGGACGTATTAAAGCGAAATTATGCGGTAAAGCTAAAAACGAAATAGAATCAGATTGTGAGCGTGAGATTCATTTAGAGCCAAAATATTGGCCTGAAGTAAAAGATTTTATGGATAATCTAGATAATATCATTGAGAGCCATACAATTGACGATAATAATATAAAAAGGATAAACCAGAGAATTATTGATTATATTGAAGAACAAATCAATACGAAGGGACAAGTTGAAGATATCAATATGCGGTATAGTGGACTCAATACACTGGTAGATAGAATTTTAAGCAATAATTTAAGCAAGTTAGTTGGTCTAAAAGAAGGGGCGAGATCCACTGCAGATTTTTCAAATGCAGTGAATGATTTTAAAATTAAGTTAAGTCATAAAAAAGAAAATGAAATAAAACAGGACGATAGTACTTTATAGCGGATAGGAGAAAAGCATGAGTGAAGAGCAGAATAACAATGATCAAGAGGATGTTTCTCATTCAGGGAGTGCTATTGATAAACATAAGGAAACGGTCAAAGGTTTGGTCGGTGCCTTTAAAAAAAGCGTCAAAAAAACAGTGGGTGATTTAACTCAGAAAAAATCATCTGTGTCTGACTCTTCAATAGAGCCGGAACCCTCCAAAGAAAAATCGTCTGCAGATAAATCGTCCAAAGATACATCAACTGAAACAAAGCCTGTTTCAACATCCACAGCAAAGCCTAAACCACCTGTCGATTATGCAAATTTGGCTAAAGAGAAATTTTTTCAAGCTAAGAAAATAGCAAAAGAAATGGTTGCTTTGGCACTGGATAAAGAGATTGAATTAGATTTTACTGAAGCTGAAAACGCAAACCTTATATCGACAACTGTCTACAAAGAGAATATAGCTCTAATGCAAAGCCATTTAGATGCATATTTTTCAGCCAAAGAAAAAGATGAGAAGCAGTCATTGGCTACAGCAAGAACACTGTGTCGACAAGATCAATCTATGTTATTTACAATGATCCAAGATATCAAATTGGAACTTATGCTCCTTTATAAAGCAATAGAAAACGACGAAGCGATGGATGGCATAAAAAAACAATTCGATCAAGTCACGGAATATAAATGGCGACCAATAGTTGATTTAAAAGAGTCAGATACAGATGGCGCTTTTTGTCCCTCTGAAGACTTTAATGCTAAGTTCATAGATTTATTATCATTGAATGCAGCTGTGAATCAGTCTATTCATTCTAAGCATGATGATCCCGAGAAGCCCAGTAGGACTTAATTGGATAAATTGAAGCCGGCTATTGTGCCGGCTGTATGACATTAGGGTGTAGATTTATTTTTTCTTTGGCAATAATTATTTCTCAAGAGTCCAACACCCATTAATAACATTAGTATCCAAGTCGGAGGAATGTCTACGGTAGCAAATAATTTTTCTGCAACTAGCTGATGGGTGACTCGGCTAGGATGAAAGTCATCGAAGAATAAGTATTCATCTGGATTTGAGCATAAACTATTTTGCGTTAAACAAGCTGATGTACTATTGGAAAAGTCATCAGTAATGTCATTGATAAAATTTGATGTATCAAATAATAAAATATCTAAATTTGGTAGTTGACTTTGAACCAAATTATTTAATATTTGGTTATAAATATTTGTATAATCTTGAGCAATTTGTTGATTTAAAAATCTGGGTGTTATGCTTAAATCTGGCACCGTGGGTAGTAAAAACTGAGTCGAAGAAATATTGTCTAGTGCAATGATTGCGTTGACAACATTTTGTGCACTGTTTTGCAAAAATCCAGTCGCAGTGGTTGCATCCATCCCATAGTCTATTGCATCTGCTATATCATTCCCACCAATAAAAAATAAGTGTAAGGTTTGACTTAAATCAGCATTTGGCGCTAATGAAGTTAAATATTGATTGGCTTGGCTTTCGACATTAGGAATGAAGTTATTTCCCATCGGTACATCCATACCTGCGCGAGCACCAGCCCATGCATAATTATTGCCACCAGCTAAAGATGGCGTTAATGGCGCTAAAGCTAAATATTGATTTAAATTTTCAGCATAATTTGAGCCATTAGTGAATTTACCTTGATAATAGGGATGGGCCGGTTGTCCCGCTGCTATAAATAGATTGCCAGAGTCAGATAAGCTGTCTCCAAAAACGATTAGGTTAGTAATAGGTGTTGCTTGTGATATTGAGTTATAAATGATTAATAATAACGTAGCTATGAACTTATGAAATTTAATTTTCATACTTATCCCCTAACGTTGTTCTCTACAACGAAAGGAGCATAAATGATGCCAAATTAAAAATAGCCCGAAATATCTTATATATAGTACTTAGTAAATACGCGCTAGAATAAAAAGTGTTATTATTATTGACAGGGTTGGTTAGTGTTGGAACTTAGTATTATCTTTTTTTGCACCATTTTTATCTCTCATGAAACGCTTTAGTAACAGAGCGTTGAATGGGTTTTAAAAGGTAGGTTAACAATGACTTATGACCGGTTATAATTTCTGCTTCTACTGTCATACCTGGAAGAATCATATTACGGTTTGGATTAAGTCCTAAGTAATGTTTTTCAAGTCGTACCATAACTTTATAATAAGGCAGACCTTCATCATTTAGAAATGTAGAGGCAGAAATACCACTAATAAAACCTTGAATATGACCATAACGGACATAATTATAGGCTGATACTTTAACATTGACAGGATCATTAATGCTAATATGACCAACATCTTCAGTTTTGACCTTGGTTTCTACAACGAGCTCTTTGTCCAGTGGTACCACTTCTAGTAATGCGCCACCCGGTGGAATAACACTACCTGTATCCACAATTAATCCTTTGATAATACCATCAACAGGAGAGTGTATCGTCAAACGTCCCACTTTATCCTTAGACGCTTGTATAGAGTCTTGTACCTCTAATAGTTGAGAGTACTTATTGGCTTTTATCTCCATAGCTTCTTCGATTAAAGTGGTATGTAGATTTTGTAATCGTGTTTTAGCCTCTTCTAATAAATGATTATTGTTTTTTAAACTACCGTCGACCTCTAAAAAGTCACCATTAATATCAGATAATTTTTCGTTCGCTGTTAATACTCTGATTTTAGGAATTGCATTGGTTTTATTGAGTTTTTTATAAATATCGAGCTCTTCATTTAAGAATGACTTTCTAGTTTTTAAATTTCCCTTCTGCTCCGCTAAGCTATTATTTTCTTCAGCAAGCCGAGAAACCTGACGTTTGAGCATAGTTTCTTCTTCATTTTTCGCGTTGAGTTCTTGCTGAAGAAGCGCTAAAGTTTCACTAACCATTCTATTATATTTTTCAGCATTTAAATGTTTTGGGTGACCAATTTGACTCGTAATTTGTTTTACATCCAGATCACGATCATTATCAATAAAAGCTTGTAGTCGTATAAGCTCTAATTTTAAACCTAATTCTTTTACTTTAAGTCGTCTCAGTTCTGATATAGGGTTTGCTGAGCTTAAAACCATTAGCTTTTGACCAAATTTAACTTGTTCGCCGTCTTTGACATATATTTTTTTGACAATGCCGCCTTCAAAATGTTGTACCACAGGTATTTGACCAACCGGTACAACTGTCCCTTTTGCATAGGATATTTCATCAAGAGGTGTTGTAGCGGCCCATATCAGAATACTTAAAAAAATTGTGCTGGTTATCAGTATGGAATGTAGCACTAATTTAGGACTACCCGATTCTTCTAATGTAAGAGATTGTAAGATATGTTGTAGTTTTCTATGTTTTGTAATGGAATCTACTTGTCGACGCCTCATAACAACCTCCTATAATGATTCAAACGAAATTTTGGGTAATATATCTTCTGGTCGTCCCTGTAAGGCAATTTGACCCTGTTCAAAATAAAATATTTTGTCAGCCATTCTCATATGGGCCGGTCTATGCGTTATCAGTATCGTACTGACTTTTCCTTTCAGGTCATTGATAGTCTGCATGAAAAGTTTATCATCTATATTATTGAGATGGCTCGTTGGTTCATCTAAGACCATAATGGGTGATGCTTTTAGATAGGTTCGAGCCAATGCAATTTTTTGTTTAAATGTGGCAGAGTATAAATCACTACTACAATCATCTATATGAGTATCAAACCCTAAAGGCAGATCCATAATATTTTTATAAACCCCCGCTTTTTTACAAGCCAGATTGATTTCGGCCTCTGTTGCCGTGATATTAGAAAATTTCAAGTTTTGCAAAATAGTGCCAAAAAACAAAGATGACTTTTGTGGTAAGTAAGCAATAGCATGTCTCAGCTCGATGGGATCTAATTGTCGAATGTTTGAATTATCTAAAAATATTGCTCCGCCTTGGGGTAAATACATTTGTGTGAGTAATTTACAAAGGGTAGACTTGCCCGAACCGTTTTTACCGATAATACATACTATCTCACCAGGCTCTATACTGAGTGTGACGCCCAGTAATGCAGGGGGTAAATTATTTTTGTATCTAAAGCTAACACGAGCTAAGTCTATTTTGCCTTCTTTAGCTTGAATGGGGGCAATGAGTTTGTGGGGATCCCGCTCTACCTTGATTTTCATGAGTCGATTAATTTGTTGTATGCTAGTATTAATCTTATCCAGCCTTGGCAACATTGAAAAAAATAATTTTATAGGCGACAAAGTTCTCCACACGAGCATCATGACAGCAATCAGTGCGCCCGCACTCATATCCTCATTAATCACTAACTGCACACCTATTGCAACAACGGTGAGTCCCGATAAAATAACAATAGAATCAGAGACTGTATCTAATATAAATGTAATAAAAGAAGATTTAAATTCGGAAAAAGTTGCACGACTTGATATTTCTTTAAATCGATTGACCCAAATTTTTTCACAGCAAAGGGACTTGACTTCACGTAGATGAGATAATGCTTCTATCTCAAATGTTTCTTTAACCACATTATCATCGCTGCTTTGCTTGGATATTTTATTAACCAAAGAGTGAGAGGTATAAAATAAACCAATAAAAATTAAAATCATGATGATAGGGACAAAAACCAACATTCCAGACAATGAACCAATAATCACTAAGGCAATAATAGTAAATGGCAGTTCAAACAAGCTAGGAATAAAGGGGCTTGTCACAAAATCCCGAACTGAGTCAAAATCCTTAATGCGGGAAATTTGAGCGCCTACGGATGCGGACTCAGTAAAAGAGGGTGGTAAATATAATAAATGTTCAAAAATAGTGTCACCAATGGTCGTATCTAATCGCGCACCAATATGAGCAATAATGCGAGCACGCATACTTTGCAATGCCATACCGCCTAGGAGAAAAATTACCGCACCAGTCATGAAGTGAAAAATCATACTTTGTGACCCGGTAGGTATAATCTTGTCATAAGCCGTCATTATGAAAATAGGCGTCGCCAGCAAAAATAAATTCAGAATCATGCTAATGATCGCTATTTGATAAAAAAGGGATTTATAATGAGACAGTGTTTCTAAAAACCAATTTTTAGTTTTGGTATTTATATTATTGGCTCCAGCCTCTTTAAATACAAATATGGTACCTTCACTCTTGAGATGATTTGGAATCTCTGTTTTTTCTTTTTGTTCACTATGATGTATGATAAATGAATCTTTTGTTTTAGCGGTTATAATATAAGATGGCTCATCATTGGGTATAAATAGACAAGGCAGAATACCTTGCTCAATATCACTGAGTTCCCCTTTTATGCTATAACTCGTATAGTTTAATTTAGCAAATACATTTCTGAAGTCTGTTAAATCGAGTGCATCATGAAAGTGGGGTAAGGTTTCAATTAAGTGTCGGTGGTGCCCGGGCCAGCCTAATGCCTTCAATAACGGCTTGAGCAGGTATAGAAATTCAGAATCTTCTTTAAAAAAAGTTTTTAAAGACTCATATGTTTCTTGGTTATTTAAATCCTTTTTAAAATGTATATTGCTGTGTTGCATTATGCTCTCAATTTAAAAACTGTTTATATTCATCATCCAATAAACGCTCAAACTTCTTGTTTCTAAGTAATAATATGTTATCGGCTAGTTTCGCAAACGACGGTCTATGTGTCACCATGATAATGGTTCTACTATGCTGAATGCTTATCAAGTACTCTTTTAATAATTTATCTGCATACATGTCTAGTGCAGAATTTGCTTCATCAAACAGTATAATTTTAGGATTCAAAATTAAGCTTCTAATGATTAAAATTCGCTGTTTGATACCTTGGGATATAACATCACTAGATGTTTTTCCTATGTGCGTTTGGTACCCATCAGGCATTTGTAGAATAATCTCATCTAATCCTAATGTTTGACTTAATTTTATGGCTTGTTCATGGTTTTCGGTGACATTAAATAACGTTAGGTTTTCTAATATTGTCCCTGAAAATAATATGCCATTTTGTGGTAGGTATCCTATATGCTTCCTGAGGCTCGATGAATCACATTGACCTATATCAAATCCGTCAATTTTTATTATTCCAGACTCTTTATGTAATAGCCCTGATACTAAACCTAAAATGCTGCTTTTGCCTGAAAAGCCGTCACTTAAAATTAAAGTGGTTCTATTTTTTTGTATAGTGAATGACGCATTTTTCAATATCCATGGATGTGCGGGACTGTATCTAAAACTAATGTTTTCAAATTCGATTAAGCCATCTGTCACATCTAAAACCTTTGCATTCTCATCACATTCTAAAGGCATATTATGTATCTCTTCATTTTTTTTGTGAGAGATCTTAATCAATTGTATCTTGCTCCATAAGTGAATAATTGCACTGATAGGTTGAATGATACGGCCTGATAGCAGTATACAAGCGGTTAGTCCCCCGATGGTTAATGAGTTCTGCATTACAAAAAAACTACCAAACGTAATGATTAAAATAATATTAATTTGTTGGGCAAACATCGTGAGGCGCATACTTTTTGCATTTTGAATGACGAGCTTATAATCCTCTTTTGCAGCAGTATGTTGTAAACGTTCGTAACGTCTAATGATTTGAGGTTCCATCCCTAAAGCTTTGACTGTATGGATTCCGGATAGAACCTCAACGACGAAATTAAGTCTTTTTTCAGTTGAAGTGGCTCTTTTTTGTAGTCTGTGGTGTAAATTTTTTCCTGAAACATGGATGCAGATACCGAGTATCATTTGAATAAATAATGGTATCGCTAAAAGTCTAATATCTATATAAGCTATTGCAACTAAAAATAAAAGCACAAATGGCAAATCTATTATGCTCATGATAGCTTGGCCGCCAAAGAAATCTTTAATTGTATCTTGAGCATTAACCCGTTCAATATGGGTTCCAATACCTTCTTTTTCGTATTGTATAAGGTCGCATCGCATAATATGCTGAAATGCTTTTAACCCACTAAGATAACTTAACCTCGCATCTGCCCATGCGCTGACATAAGCTCGACCTATTTTTAGAATAGTACCTATGACAACCGCAAGCACAACAGCCAAAACAAGAAAATTTAAAGTGTCTGTTGATTCATTGGGAATAATTCTGTCATATATTTGTAATAAGCATAAAGGTAAAACTAATGCTGTCATGTTAATAAACACTGATGATAAAACAAGACCAACTAATAGATCTTTCGTGTATAACCACTCTATTATTGGTACTTGGAATACTTTTATGTTCTTAAACTTCATCATTTACGGCATTACCATATTTACGATATTTTTACCTGTACTAGATTTATATCCTTTTATGAATGAATAACTAGTGGCAGATCGGGCTCGACATACTCTATGTTATCGTTGTAATACTAGAAACATTTAGCGTTATTTTAATGTAGGTTTATATAGCATTTTAATAAACAGGTCTTTTTCAATAAATTGTTGGAATTATTTAAGCAGCTGTGGGTCTAAATACAAAAGTATTATTGAAGAACACAAGTATGGATGTGTTTTGATAGTGTTATAGATAAGGTAGGGGATGGATTATGACTGTTTACATACATGGTGAATACAGCTCAGCGGCTTCAGTTTCAGTTGCTGACGAAATTCTGTTTTCATTTGATAGTGTTAAATATACTAATGATAATTTTCTAGAGTTAGATCAAGCTAATTTACAGTTAAATAATCAGCCTGTTACGATTCATAGTAATTTAGATAATTACAGTCATATTCAGATATCATCTAATACCCTATACACAGGTAATCATTTTACGATAAATGCTGATTATTTTGCGGCGACCGAATATAGTCCGTATCAACTGCGATTCTCTGCCTTATCAGCATATAATGAATTAACTTTTATTGAAAACGATCAATATGAGGATATACCACTATTTGATGATCCCCAATTGAATAATTTGGCCGATGTCAGTGTTTATCAAAGTGAAGTTTTGTTAACCAATATGCAAAATATGGGCGTTGCATTTCAAGCTCAAGTATTCGATAGCCTAATGCAATCGAAATTTTTAGGACAAACTGTAGATAATAATGAAACATTGCTACAACAACCAAATATTCCTTTGGCAAGAGCAGAAAACTTAAAACCGTTCTCTACGAATCTTGAGTCTAGTATTCAGTCAGCTGATAATTCGAGTTCTCAAGAGAATGTAAATCTGGCCGAATTCGACAGTGACTTGAATGAACTTGCAATACAAAACGCAGATGTTTTGACTGATCGTTTTGGGGCCTTCGACTTTTCTGAATCAATAGACATGGCCAGTCAAGCCAATTTAAGCTATCAAGATGATAGCGATCAGGGTTCAGGAGGTGATATTAACTTACCTGGTGGCGGTCTTGATGCTGAGGGCGATGGGGATGATGACGGTGATGGTGGTGATGGTGGCGATGGTGGTGACGGTGGCGATGGTGGTGACGGCGGCGATGAAGGTGACGGCGGCGATGTAGGTGATGATGGTCTTGACGTAAATCCCGACAATGACATTAATGAAGAGCAAGAAATTAATTATACAAATATTATCTATGGTGATGAAAATGCCAATATGATAATAGGGACCTCTGAGAACGATAAAGTATATGGTCGAGAAGGAAATGATAGAATATATGGACAAGCCGGAGATGATTATTTAAGCGGCGAAGATGGTAATGATCGACTATCAGGAGGAGACGGGGCGGATAGACTCTATGGTGACGCCGGTGATGATACTTTATTCGGTGGGAATGACAATGATCTTTTAAATGGTGGGGATGGCGATGACATCTTATACGGCCAAGGAGGCGACGATACATTTGATGGTGGCGCAGGCAATGATTTAGTGTATGGGGATATAGGCGATGATTTATTTTTGTTTTCAGTAGGTGAAGGCAATGATATGTTTAATGGCGGTAGCTGGATTGACACCATTGAAATTACAGGTGATGTAGAAAGTTTTGCTCTAAATGATAATGGCGACTGGACAATTGTGGTTGATGGTGTTGAAGGTACCATGGATGCAGATCAGAACTTTAATATCGAGACTCAATCATTTGATGGTAGCGCCTCTGGGGATATTACTTTCGCTGATGGCTCTTCCCTACAGTTCTCAGATGTTGAAAAGATAAACTTTGATTTACCTGCCTAGCGTGAATTGGATAATAATATGCTGTCATGCTAAAAGAATTGTATGACAGAGATAAAGTTTAACAAAAATAATATACCAAGCCCATAGTCCCTTTTTGCTGGACCAGCTTTTTATTTGTGTATTCTAAGTTATTTGTGTTCATGTGATCGGTATGGTTAGAAAAAGAAAAAACATACTCAGCCCTGATATTTAGTTTATCTGCAAGCGGCGCTTCAAGCCCCCAGCCCGTATTATAAATGGTATACCAAGATGATGTATCTGCGACATTGATATGAGTGGTACCCATACCTGCTATAACATAAAGTATTCGGTTATAAAATATGAGTCCCGGTTTAGCTTGTAAAGATAAAGTGGCTGTATTTCTGGCGGAAGAATCAACTACGGTTTCACCATTATATTTAATGTTTAAATTTTGACTGAGAGGGTGTATTGCTGCGCTAGCTTCTAAAAATAACGCTAATTTTTTTGTTACCCAGCTTTTTCCAAATACAACATCAATATCTGGGCTTATAGAGCTAAATCTGTTATTAATCATAAAATTAGATAGTAGAGATGGCGCGTTTTGGACCATTGTATTGAGTGATGTTTGTAACAGTCCTAAATTGATACCCGCATGCCAGCCCGCTAAACCAGCATCTATATGTTTAGGCGTTTTTCTAGTATGCCATTTAATACCTAAAACAGCTTGGAATAGCTGTTGCTGCAAATCTTCATTAAAATTAAAAGTAATATTATCTATTGTCTGGTTAGCATTTGAATGATAATTGGGAAAATAACTATAGTTAAAGTCAGAATAAATAGAAATATGCGGGCTAACCAAAAGCTCTAAGCCGACACCGAGTATGGCACCCGGGTTTTTCTTTGAATGACTATGTTGTGCAGCTTGGTAACCTATAGCAGGATTACTTAAGCTTTGAACATAGTCTACCTTTGTTGAGATTACGCCAAGTCCTAGCTGCCCATATAGCATGGCATCTGACATGATAAAAGTACCAAACTTAGCAAAAATTGATGAAAAATTATTTATCTTTGTTGTTTGAGTACTACCATAGTTTTGATTTATATTTGTTTGCTGATGATAGAGTTGTCGAGTTTGATTATATTCCAGGTGTGATAGTCGGAGTTCTGCGCCCAAACTATATTTTTGATTGTACAGCATACCACCCACCATAATTCCCATATTAGGGCCTGTTTGAGTGCCATTATGGTCTTGAGTAGCCAAGATTGGGTTGGGAGCGTTTAACGTACTATTTTCGGACGTGAGTTTATCCTGAATTTGGGTAATACCAAGCTGTAATCCCATATACCCCAATGCCTGTACGGCTAGAAGGGGCTTAGGTAGAAGAAGTATAGATAAACTAATAAGCTTAGTTAAATTTTTCAATTAATGACTCAAAATAAGTACTTTGATATAGCATACCAAAGTACAGAGAAATTAACCCGCAGAAATTGCATTGGTTGCATCAGATACAGTGTCATGTATATCAAAAATAGATGAAAATCCGCTAATATCAAAAACTTCTCTTACATCTTTTGACATATTGCAAAGGTGCAGCTTACCACCATAGGGTTTGACTTTTTTTGCGGCAAGTAATAAAACACGCAAGCCAGCACTACTAATAAACTGAATGCCAAGGAAATCAACAACCATTGTGTTATTCCCTTGGTCAATAATTTCAATAAGTTGTTCTTCAAATTCTACTGCAGCCGTGCTATCAATTCGGCCACTTAAAGCGACGACAATTTGTCCGTCTATAGTGTCATGAGAGATTTCCATGTTGGCTCATCCTAAAATATTATAAGTTAATCTATAACCTTAACAGTCTTTAATACATTGTAATCGCCTTCGCGTATATATTCTACTTTATCCATGAGAGTAGAGACAAGATGAATACCCAGTCCCCCAACTTCTCGATCTTCGACGGATTTGATTACATTAGGTCTAGTTTGTAGAGTAGGGTCAAAAGGAATACCATCGTCTCTTAGCTCAAGCTCAATATGGTTATCGAAGAGACGGCATTCTAGGCTGACAGCATGCTCTTGTTCATCTGTGTAAGCATGACCAATGATATTGGTAATGAGCTCATCGACACAGAGTAGTAATTTATTAATGATAGACTCAGATATTTTATTTTCATGGAGAAAGCGCTCTATTCTTCGAGCCATCCTAGGTGCTTCCTCTATGTTGTTAGAAAAAGTCAGTGTTAAGCGATTATTTGTCATCTGTGCTATCCGTGTTAGTTTTGTTTCCTAGCTAAAAAACGCATTGCAAGCATTGTAATGTCATCACTTTGAGGCCAGCCTGCTGCAAAAGTATTTACATCAGAGCCTATTGTATTCACTAATTCGCTTGCTGCCAAATTTCGATTGCTTTCCAATCCTTTGGCTAAACCGTCATCGCCATAAAAAGAACCATTTTCTGTTTCAGCTTCCGTTACGCCATCTGTATACAAAAATAGCATATCGTTTTCTTCCAGCTTGATAACATGCTCTTCATATGTGAGATCGGGCATAACGCCTAAAGCCATGCCATGTTGCTCAGTCATAGACTCAATGGAGTCTTTACGTAGTATTTGAGGCGGGTTATGGCCTGCGTTTGTGTACATTAGCTCCCCATTTGTCGTATCCAAGATACCGTAAAATGCGGTGACAAACATCATATTGGTGTTGTCTTTTTCTAAAGTTTCATTAACGCGTGTAAATATTTGCCCAGTTTTTAACTCATTAAATGAGTTAGCTCTAATCAATGTTCTTGATACAGTCATGAACAAAGCGGCAGCAACTCCTTTACCCGACACATCTGCAATGATAACAGCTAGTTTTGTTTTTTGCTCGTCCACCCAGAAAAAATCATAAAAATCTCCACCAATCGCTTTGGCAGCGGTCATTTTAGCGTATAAATCTATGTTATCGTCCTTGATAAAATCACGAGGAAGAATAGACTGTTGAATTTCACTCGCAACATTTAGTTCATGCAGAATACCTTCTAACTTTCCTTTAGTTTGTTCAGATTCTATCAAATGCTGGATATGGGAAATAGTTTTTTGTATTGTAATCGTTAAATCTTCAAAATTAATTGGCTTAGTAACAAAATCGAAGGCACCTAAATTCATTGCCTGACGGATATTATTCATATCACCATAAGCAGAGACAATGATAGGAATGACTTCGGGAAATCTTTCACTCATATTTTTAAGAAGAGTTAAACCATCCATTTCGGGCATATTAATATCTGAAATTAATAGACGAATATCTGCTTCTTCTTCTAACTTTTCTAGTGCTTGAACACCATTTTGTGCAAAAAACAATGAAAATTGCTTTTCTCTAATTTGCCTTCTGAATTTCTGTTTCATTAAAATTTCAACATCAGGCTCATCATCAACTATGAGTATCTTGGTCACATTCTGCTCCTAATTTGTTACTCACTTTTTGATTATCTAAAGGGAGTACAATGGTGAACTCAGTCCATTCATTTAATTCAGATTCCACTATGAGATCACCTTCATGGTCATCAACAACTATTTCATAACAAATGGGTAACCCCAGGCCAGTACCAACACCTGCGGGTTTTGTTGTGAAAAATGGTTCGAATACTTTTTTCTTGCCTTCTTCTGATATACCAACACCATTATCTCGTATACCAATATAAACGTGTTCACTGTCAAACTTAGTTTGTACAGTTATAGTAGGCATAAAATCTTGTGGCAACTCTTCTGTCATTTTAGCTTTTTTCTCATAAGCCGCATAGAGGGCATTATTAATGATGTTAAGAATAACGCGTCCCATATTTTGTTGTGATAACGTAAGTTGAGGAAGATTGTCATCAAAATTCTTAATCATTTTTACATTAAAATTTGAGTCTTGCGCACGCATGCCATGGTAGGCTAGATTGAGATATTCTTCGACTAATTTATTGATATCGGTTGGTTCAGCTTGATCATCGCTATTTCTAGATTGAAGTAACATATTTTTCACAGTTGACTCAGCTCGTCTACCGTGTTGATTTACTTTTTGGTTATTAATGATAATGTCTTCAATAATACCATTAATGATTTCTTTGTTCTCTTCAGGTATGCTTTTAAGCTGCTGAACTTCTTCTCTTAGCTCATCTAACATTTCGACATTCATATCTGCAAAATTATTAATGAAATTCAGCGGGTTTTTGATTTCATGGGCTATGCCTGCTGTTAGTACGCCAATAGAAGCCATTTTTTCTTGCACAATAAGTTGTTTCTGTGCTGCTCGAAGATGAACCATAGTATCTTCCAATCGCTTATTCTGCTCTGCAAGGCTTTGTGTACGAGCTAATACTTTGTGTTCTAATTCTTTGGTTTGTTGCCGCTGTTGCCATCTCATGCCTCTTAACGTCACATATAAGATATAAAGAACAATAAATCCTAAAAGAGATAACGCTAAAATAAGTTGGATCAAATACTTCTCTGAATGCTGTTCTAATTTATCAAGTGGAATTCTGACATCTAATATAGTAACGGGTAGACCTTCAGAATTAATATTGACAGCGTAACGGTAAATTCGCTCATGATTGAAAGTTGAAACAATCGTGAACACACCATCAGGCTGAGTCGTTAAAAATTCGTACGCTGCTTTGATATCTTCATCGATAGAAAACTTTTCGGGTTTCCCTTGAAAGATATCGACGGTAATAGGGTGCTCTGATTCGTTGAGATATTTTTGAATTTGTGTAATCAGTTGTTTAGCAAATTCTTTTGAATATCCCTTTTTTTTAGAAGATAGTTGATCTTCAAGTGTATCTTTTTCAATAATTGATTTAATCGATAAAATAAGATCAACATATTGTTCTGCTGATTGATGGGCTGCAAAAATTTTAACTTCATGATTGAGTTTGTTCGTGAACCAAACAATAAAGCACACACCTATGATGCCGAGCACGGAGGGCATGACAAAAGGTCTCTTTGTGATAAACCGGTATAAGGCTTTCATAAAGTTTGATGGTTGTCGGCGCGTTTCCAAAACTATCCCTTTAAGACTCCAAGTTATCATTATTTTAACTTTAGTAAAACATCTGAATATAACCTCAGCGTTAATGCATACAAAAGCAAGTTAGATACTTTAAATTATTGGCTATATACAAGAGTAGACTAAATCAGAGAAAAAGAGCTAGGAGACTCTGCTAAACTTGGTCTTAAAAACAGGCCATTAATCCTTGAGCCGCCATAGATGTATAAAGAGGTATAAAACTGGTGCTTTTATTTTAGCTATTATTTTCTGGAGCTAATTTGCAAGTTGTAACGACAAATTATATGCCCCTTCATGAGCGAACGCTCACTAAACTTGTTTTTAATCTATATAGTTAGTAAACTATTAAAATGCGTAGGCTACTAAATCGGAGCTTCTTATGGCAAATGATGATTATGAATATAATTTTAAACGGGAAGATTCTAGAGTAGATTATTTGCCTGCCCATGACAATGGCCTAACAAGCGGTGGCGGTTTAAGCATTGATCAGCTCACAAGGATGGAGTACACGGGGGGCTCAATAACTGAAACAGCATTTCGGATTTATCAGCTTTCTTTAAATGGCGGGTATGATTACAATGAAACCAATGTTTGGGGGAATGAACCTGACCATAACCAGCGTTTGTTGAACCAAGAGATTAACGGGAAAAATTCTCAGTTTGAAGGCAATGTCGATGATGCTATTCCAGAACACACAAGAAATAAATTTCGATAAATTACGACCCAGTATAAGTGGCTCGAATATCATAAGTATACCTTTGTCTTAGTCAAATTTTTCATAACAGGTTAGGGTGTGTTGACAATTCGTTGCCCCGCTCAAAAAAATGTGAAAGGACACCCAATATAAAGTGAAAGGACACCCAATATAGAATTTTTTAAACGTAGATTTGATAGTCATAAACTTAAACTTAAACTTACTTTCTTTTCTGCAATCGAGTCATCTGCTGTTAAGTTTAAAAATTAAGCATAGCGATACATTCATGCTAGAAAACTAGATACAATTTTAACTATAATTATCGTACTTTATTTTTAGAATTTTGGAAGTATATTCAGAAAGGTATGATGAGCCATATTAAAATATGGCTCCCCGAGACGGGCTCGAACCGCCGACCCAGTGATTAACAGTCACTTGCTCTACCAACTGAGCTATCGGGGAATTTGCGTTGTAACTCAGATGCTTAGGTAAAACCTCTGCGTCACAGCAATTAAGAGCGCATATTACTTGTCAAAATGATTCAAGTCAAGGACTAATTAAACACTTCTTTTAATCTTTTAGTAGCCTCTTTTAATACATCCATACCGACTGCATAAGATAGGCGCATATAGCCTTCGGCGCCAAACGCAGAGCCGGGTACAACGGCAACGCCAGCTTCATTAATAAGGTATTCTGCTAGAGCAACGTCGTTTTTTAGCTTTAAGTTACTGATGGCTTCTTGCGCGTTTGCAAAGGCATAGAAAGTACCGTCAGCAGGTTTACAAGTGACTCCATTCATTGCGCAAAGTTGGTCAACTACGAAATCATGGCGTTTTTTGAATTCAGTCACCATTTTATCCACATCTGATAAGTCACCTTTCAAAGCGGCTTCAGCAGCAGCTTGAGAAATAGAACAGGCGCCAGAAGTACTTTGCCCTTGGATTTTTTTCATGGGCTTAATAATATCTGCAGGCCCACCAGCATAACCAATACGCCATCCGGTCATTGAGTAGGCTTTAGAGACTCCTGAGAGTACGATAGTGCGTTCTAGTAGCTCTGGGCAGACCATAGGAATATTATAAAAAGACTTTTCCCATAAAATATGTTCATACATATCGTCGGTTGCAATATAAACATGTGGGTTTTCTAATAAAACAGTTGAAAGCGCTTTCAGTTCTTGTTCAGAGTAGGTAAATCCCGTTGGATTAGATGGGCTATTGATAATGAATAATTTAGTTTTTGGTGTAATTGCAGCACGAAGCTTATCAGGTGTGATTTTAAAATCATCTTCCATGCTGGTATCCACAATAACAGGTGACCCATCGGCTAACAAAACCATATCCGGGTAAGATACCCAATAAGGCGCAGGAATAATAACTTCGTCTCCGGCTTCAATAACGGCTTGTAGCAAGTTATAAATACATTGCTTACCGCCGGTTGAGACAATGACTTGGTCGTTGGCAAACTGTAGGCCATTGAACTCAGCAAACTTTTCTATAACTGCGGCTTTTAAACCTGGGGTGCCGTCTACAGCGGTATATTTGGTTTTGCCTTCCTTGAGTGCTTGTCGTGCGGCCTCTTTAATGTGTTCTGGCGTGTCAAAATCAGGTTCGCCCGCACCTAGGCCAATAATGTCTTTGCCTTGGGCTCTTAGTTCTTGCGCTTTTTGTGTCACTGCCAAAGTAGGAGAGGGTTTGATGCTCTGCACTCTTTTGGTAAGTTGAATTCCCAATTTTGCCTCCGATGCATAGGTTGCTGTATTATGATGCAATATACTATGCCATATATTAAATTTTAATCATACTTGTAAGCTTATTATGTCTAAAGCACTAAAACTCTATTCCGAATTTACTCCGCAAGGGGATCAACCCGCTGCAATCAAAGCTTTAACATCAGGTTTAAAGACAGGCCAGCAGTTTCAAACGCTCTTAGGTGTTACAGGTTCTGGTAAAACCTATACCCTGGCGCATGTGATTGAGCAGCTACAATTACCCACACTGGTTTTAGCGCCAAATAAAACATTGGCTGCACAGCTTTATGGGGAAATGAAAGAGTTTTTTCCAGACAATGCCGTTGAGTATTTTGTTTCTTACTATGATTATTATCAACCTGAAGCGTATGTGCCGTCCTCAGATACTTTTATAGAAAAAGACGCGTCTGTAAATGAGCATATTGAGCAAATGCGCCTATCAGCGACTAAAGCTTTAATGGAACGTAAAGATACCATTATTGTTGCAACGGTTTCTGCCATTTATGGTTTGGGTGACCCAGAGTCTTACTTGGCTATGATGTTACATTTGACCAAGGGCGATAATATTGATCAAAGGGCCATTTTGCGTCGCTTGGCAGAGCTACAATATAAACGCAATGACTTAGAGTTGAGACGTGGTACTTATAGAGTGAGAGGCGATGTCGTTGATGTTTTTCCGGCGGATTCTGAGAAGCTCGCGGTTCGTATAGAATTATTTGGGGATGAACTAGAACGGCTGGTTGTATTTGATCCATTGACTGGGGAGATGCTGGAGTCATTAGAGCGAGTCACTATTTATCCCAAAACACACTACGCGACACCCAGACACAAAGTATTGGAAGCTGTTGACAAAATTAAAGCTGAATTACAAACAAGATTATTAGAACTCAATAACAATCAAAAATTAGTGGAAGCACAGCGGCTAGAACAACGTACGCGCTACGATATCGAAATGTTGTTAGAGTTAGGCTATTGCAATGGTATTGAGAACTACTCAAGATTGTTAAGCCAGCGTGGACCCGGTGAGCCACCGCCTACGTTAATGGAATATTTGCCCAAAGAAGCGTTGGTCATTTTAGATGAGTCTCATGTCATGGTGCCTCAATTGGGGGCGATGTATAAAGGCGATAGATCTCGTAAGCAGACTTTAGTCGAATATGGATTTAGATTGCCTTCAGCGATCGATAACCGACCACTAAAATTTGAAGAGTTTCTTGAAATTGTACCTCAAACTATTTTTGTATCGGCCACGCCGGGAGATTATGAGTTAGAGAATTCCGATAGAGTTGCAGAGCAGATTGTTAGACCAACTGGGTTATTAGATCCAACCATTGAAATTCGGCCCGTAGGGACGCAGGTAGAGGATGTCTTATCTGAAATCCATAAAAGGGTAGAGTTGAAAGAGCGGGTTTTAATTACCACCCTTACCAAAAAGATGTCGGAAGACTTGGCACAGTACTTATCCGAGCATAAAGTAAAAGTTCGTTACTTGCATTCAGATATTGAGACTATTGAGCGTGTTGAAATTATTCGCGATTTACGCTTGGGGGTGTTTGATGTGTTGGTGGGTATTAACTTGCTGAGAGAGGGGCTGGATATCCCTGAGGTATCTTGTGTCGCTATTTTTGATGCAGATAAAGAAGGCTTTTTGCGTTCTGGACGCTCTTTGATTCAGACGATTGGTCGGGCAGCGCGTAATGTCAATGGCAGAGTGATTTTGTATGCTGATAAAATAACCAAAAGCATGAATCAAGCGATTAAAGAAACAGAGAGACGTCATAAAGTTCAAGCAGCATTTAACAAAGAGCATAATATCACGCCACAAACGATTAAAAAGAAAGTCACAGAGATGTTAGATGGGGCCTATTTTAGTAGTCAGAAAGTGGGCAAGAAAAAAACAAAGCAGCAGAAGAAATTAGAGCAATCCAATCCTGTTGTGGTAGAGATACAAACCGTGATGGAAGATATGGCAGCTGTGACACCTGATAAAGCGGCTCAGTACATGAAACAATGGGATAAGAAAATGTATGAGTGCGCTAAAAACTTAGAGTTTGAAAAGGCCGCAATGATACGAGATGAAATGCAGCGGTTTAAGGCAATTGTATTTGCTGAGTAGAAAGCTAACAAGCTAAAAAATAACAGATAAATAAAAATATGCTTGCATGCCCACCATATTTAATGGTATCTTTTCTACGTCTTTTTTAGGCGCGTAGCTCAGTGGTAGAGCACCTCGGTGACATCGAGGTGGTCGGTGGTTCAATCCCACTCGCGCCTACCAGTCGACTTTCCAACACAGTCCCATTCAGTCCTAAATTCAATAAAAATCAATAACTTAGTATTTTTGAGTGTCCTAGTTGACTCTACAGGATTCTTTGACATCCGTGTTGTTTGGGGGCAAGATTAGGGGCAACTCTACAAGAAGATTTTGCTGTTGCCCCCATGGCCCTAACTATCGTACAAATTCGCAATCAAAAGCCAGAAGCCAAGCTTCGCAGGCTATATGATGAGCGCGGTTTATACCTAGAGGTCACGCCCAAAGGCAACAAGTGGTGGCGTTTCAAATATCGCTTCCAGGGCAAAGAAAAAGGGTCTCCACCAACAACGGGGGCACTCACGTCATGAACACAACAC
>TARA_R110002110_G_scaffold16451_2_pt1 | contig 37913 bp, 36 predicted proteins | sample TARA_R110002110 | Tara Oceans TARA_R110002110 (sample SAMEA4397330) | marine metagenome | biome: Polar Biome; feature: [SRF] surface water layer (ENVO:00010504); material: water (ENVO:00002006), including particulate matter (ENVO:01000060) such as... | depth 5 m | reverse complement strand
TGAGCGCCCGTAGCTCAGCTGGATAGAGCAACGGCCTTCTAAGCCGTCGGTCGCAGGTTCGAATCCTGCCGGGCGCGCCATCCAGCGACGAGCAGTTCAAGCAGTGGTGGCTGTAGCTCAGTTGGTAGAGCCCCGGATTGTGATTCCGGTGGTCGCGGGTTCGATCCCCGTCAGCCACCCCATTTGAATCAAGACTTACACACTCTTCATATTATTAAGCTACGCCGAGCTTTATCAGCGCCCCTCCTATTTTCATTTGTTTTGCATTAGTATGGCCCACAATGTTCGGATATCACTGAAATAGAACAATTCAAGATGCTTTGTTGTTGGCCTATCTGCAGCTTAATTTGATTTCAGATTGATAGATCTGTACGGGTTGATATCTGATCTATGCCTTTCAGGATGATTATTTGGCGTATTGATAAGGAGTTTATTATGGGACTTACGGTACTCGCTATTTTTATTCTTTGCGCGATCTACGTTCAGAGACGAGGTGTGGTTAGGCACGAGAAGCTGGTGCGTAAAATTAGTGACCACTCCAATATTCTTGGTCCAGTAAACTGTTTGTTTTATGCTTTTTCTACCTTAAAAAAGTCAGCTTATATTGATGCTGATAATTTTCCTGATTTAAAAGTATTTGAGGATAACTGGGAAGTCATAAGAGACGAAGCCATCAGCTTGAATGACAAGGCTAAAATAAAGTCATCGGAAGAAAAAGATGATTTGGGATTTAATTCTTTTTTCAAAACGGGCTGGAAACGTTTTTATCTTAAGTGGTACGGCTCTTCGTTAAAATCTGCCAATGAGCTTTGTCCTAAAACCGTAGAATTACTGAATTCCGTTCGCAGTGTCAAAGGTGCTATGTTTGCTATGTTGCCGCCGGGTGCACGTCTGGTAAAGCATCGCGACCCCTATGCCGGTTCTCTCCGTTATCATCTAGGCTTGGTTACGCCAAATTCCGAGGATTGCTTTATCTCTGTGGATGGAGAGAAGTACTATTGGAAGGATGGAGAGCCCGTTATCTTTGATGAAACGTTTATTCATTATGCAGAAAATAAAACGGATGTTAACAGAATCGTTTTGTTTCTAGATGTGAAGAGGCCCGTTAGTTTTTTTCTGGTTGATTGGTTCAACGAAATTTTTTCCCGAATTGTTTTGGCGGCTAGCAGTACTAAAAATATGGAAGGCGATAGTGTTGGGCTGCTTAATCGAATATTCCCCGCTATTTATAAAGTGAGGTTGGTTGGAAAAAGAATTAAAAAATTTAACCGCCCTTTGTATTATTTTCTTCAATATTCAATTTATTTGTTGATTATTTATGCCCTGTTTTTTTGATGCGGTTGTGCCTACCACTAACTCAAAGTAGGGTGAGAGTCACGTTAGAGTAAATCCAGCGATGAATGTTGAACGTATTTATATCAGTACTGATGTTGGTGGAGAGCAGCGCGAGTCAGGAAGTGTTGACTTGGTGGTCGCCAGGGGCATTGTGGGTGATAGAAACTACGGTTTATCCAAATGGCCGGGACAGAACCTCACGTTGGTAGAAGCAGAAGAGATTGAAGCCTTTATAAGCGAACAAAATTTGGCATACAACTTATCGATTACCCGAAGAAATATTATTACTCGGGGTGTACGGCTCAATGAGCTGGTTGGAAAAGAGTTTTTACTTGGCACGGTGATGCTAAAGGGAATAGAGCTGTGTGAGCCTTGTGGTAGCCTGGGTGATGCTCTTGCTAGTGCAACATTGTCAAAGAGCCAGGTGGTAGAAAGGTTTCTACACAGAGCTGGACTGCGAGCTGATGTTTTAACATCTGGTGTGATAACAGTGGGTGCAGATGTAACTGTGACATAGTTACTCCATCTCAGTTTTCTAGGGTTGTTTATTTTTGAGTTGAATGCTTAATTCGAGAGCTTAGTCTGCAAGGCCTCAGTTTTTCTTCTAACCGTATGCTTCCTGAAAGGGTGTCGATTGAAACACGAAGATATCATTAGGCCTGTGAAAAAGTGGGTGGAAACTCTGGTGGTGGGTTTAAACCTTTGTCCTTTTGCTAAGCGTGAGCTACTGGCAAGTAGAGTACGCTTTATAGTGTCTGGCGCAGTGACCGAAGAACAGTTATTGGCCGACCTGCAGTCAGAGCTGGTGTTGCTTAACGGGGATAGCGCTATTGAAACTACGCTGTTGATTCACCCAGAGGTGTTGCAGAATTTTTACGACTACAACCAGTTTTTAAATTATGCGGAAGGCCTGTTGGCGGAAATGGCATTGGACGGGGTTTATCAAATAGCCAGCTTTCATCCGGAGTATCAGTTTGGCGGCACCGAGCCAGAAGATGCAGAAAACTATACCAATCGATCTCCTTACCCAGTGTTGCATCTGATCAGAGAGGCGAGCCTGGAGCAGGCAGTTGCTAGCCACCCTAACCCAGACCAAATTCCCGAACATAATATAGCCCTGCTGAACAGTATGGGGCGAGACAAGATGCAGGCTTTGTTGCGAGCTTGTTTTGATGGCGAGGGGAGCAAATAGTTTTTGAACCCAGCCTTTTTTGAGTCCACCCTTTTTGAACCCGTGTTTTGACGAGTGAGCTCTGGTTTTTCACTCCGGTTTAAAAGCGAAATTAAGATTTTTTTAGTGCTTGGCTAAACAGCTCTCCCAGTGTCCCCGTTTTCTGTTGATTTGGTTGTTTCTTTTGGGGCTGTTTCTTTTTATCCGTATATTTTTTATTTTCTGTTCGTTGAGTTGAACCGGATTCTTTAGAGCCAGATTCATCGCTCATTCGCATTGAGAGAGCAATACGTTTACGGGGAATATCTACTTCTATTACTTTGATTTGGACAATATCTCCGGCTTTTACCACTTCATGCGGATTTTTAATGTATCGATTGGCCAGCGCAGAAATATGGACTAAACCATCCTGGTGGACTCCAATGTCGACAAATGCGCCGAAATTGGTGACGTTGGTCACTGTGCCTTCTAGAACCATACCCGGCTCTAGATCTTTCATGGTTTCTACGCCGTCTTTAAATGTTGCTGTTTTGAATTCCGGGCGTGGGTCACGGCCGGGTTTGTCTAATTCGCTGAAAATGTCGGTGATGGTGGGTAGGCCAAATGTTTCGTCTACATAGTTTTTTGGGTTGAGCTCGCGAAGTAGTGAGCTGTCGCCCAATAATGATTTGACAGATTTTCCAATGTCGTCGGCGATACGTGATACCACAGAATAACTTTCAGGGTGAACCGCAGAGGCATCTAGCGGGTTGTCTCCATTGGCTATGCGTAAAAATCCAGCGGCTTGTTCGAAGGTTTTTTCTCCGAGACGTGGGACTTTTTTCAGTTCTTTTCGTTGTTTAAACGGGCCATTTTCATTGCGGAAGGCGACGATGTTATCGGCAATGGTTTGGTTGAGACCTGCTACCCGGTTTAACAATGCAGCTGAGGCGGTGTTGACCTCAACGCCAACAGCGTTCACGCAGTCTTCAACTACCGCATTCAGACTGCGAGAGAGCTCTGCCTGGCTGACATCATGTTGATATTGGCCGACACCAATGGATTTCGGGTCAATTTTAACCAGCTCTGATAATGGATCCTGAAGTCTGTGGGCGATGGAGATTGCACCGCGAATGGTGACGTCTAGGTCTGGATATTCCCGTGAGGCAAACTCAGAGGCTGAATAAATGGAGGCACCGGATTCGTTAACAATCACCGGTTGTGCCGTTAGTTCGGGGTGGTTTTTTAAGACCGCTTTAACAAACCGTTCTGTTTCACGACTGGCCGTACCATTACCGATAGCGATTAAAGCGGCATCATGTTTTTTACACCAGTTAACTAGGGCCGCCTCTGCTTCTTGAAGTTTGTTTTGTGGTGGGGTGGGGAAGATGGCGCCGTGATCTAAGACCTTTCCGGTGCCGTCTACAACGGCCACTTTAACGCCTGTGCGCAACCCCGGATCGAGGCCAATGGTTGCTTTTTGTCCTGCGGGAGCAGCGAGTAACAGGTCTTTAAGGTTGATGGCAAAGACACCGATCGCTTCCGTGTCAGATCGATCGCGAAGCTCGGATAGCAAGTCGGTTTCAATATGTAGGTGTAATTTTACTTTCCAGGTCCAGCGTATGACTTCGGCCAGCCACTTGTCTGCAGGACGGTCTTTGTTCTCTATGTTGACGTGTTGGGCAATCATAGTTTCGCAGGGGTGTCCTTCGGTAGCTTCGGTATCAATGTCCACTCGAAGGGATAGAATGCCTTCTCGCCGTCCTCGAAACATGGCCAGAGCCCGGTGTGAAGGGGTGGTTTTAAGGGGTTCACAATGTTCAAAATAATCCCTGTATTTAGCGCCTTCCTGTTCTTTGCCCGCCATAAGGGTGGCGGTCAGTTTAGCTTCGTTTGTCAGGTATTGACGCAGTTGGCCCACCAGCTCGGCATCTTCGCTAAAGCGTTCCATCAAAATATATTTAGCGCCATCCAGTGCGGCTTTAACGTCAGCAATACCTTTGTCGGGGTCAATAAATTTGGTTGATTCTTGTTCCGGGTCAAGGTCGGGTTGGCTGTAGAGTGCTTCAGCGAGTGGTTTCAGCCCTGCTTCGATAGCAATTTGGCCTTTGGTGCGGCGTTTGGGTTTGTAGGGTAGGTATAAATCTTCCAATCGTGTTTTGGTGTCTGCGTTGAGAATGGACTGTTTCAGCTCTGGTGTGAGTTGTCCCTGTTCATCAATACTGCTGAGGATGGTTTGCCGGCGGTCTTCCATTTCACGGATATAGCCCAGTCGCTCTTCCAGTGCACGAAGTTGTATATCATCTAGCCCGCCAGTCACCTCTTTACGGTAACGGGAGATAAAAGGGACTGTCGCTCCCTCATCAAGCAGCTTGATGGCAGCGCTAACTTGAGCGGGCTTTACGTTAAGTTCTGATGCAATCTGATTCTGAATTTTTTCCATATTATCCGCTACACTGTCTGTGATGGTTGAGCCTGTGGTTTGTTGTAGTAACCCAGGAGGTAAGGTGAGACTGGAGGCGGGATTATGGGTGAATCTCTTTGCTCAAAACAGACTTGTTACTGAATCTAAAATATGGCTAGTACAAAACTGCTTAATTGTCCTTTGTGTCACGGGGGCTCAGTTGATGGGTATCATTCGGATGCTCTGCGAGATTATTACCAATGTAATCAATGTCAGTTGGTCTTTGTCCCGCCTTGGCAGCACCTGTCCCAAGAACAGGAAAAGGCACATTATGACCTGCATCAAAACAGTCCGGCCGATCATCGTTATCGCCAATTTCTTAGTCGTTTAGCCGATCCGTTGATAGCTGGTCTTGAGCCGGGTGCTCAAGGGTTGGATTTTGGTTCAGGCCCAGGCCCGACGTTATCGGTCATATTGGAGGAAGCCGGTTTTTCTATGGCTGTTTTTGATATTTTTTATGCCAATGATACTGCGGTCTTACAGCCAGAATATGATTTTATTACTGCGACGGAGGTAGTGGAACATTTGTCTCAGCCTGGAGAGGTGCTGGATAGTCTGTGGTCAGGAATCAAAACAGGTGGTTATTTAGGATTGATGACGAAGTTGGTTGTGAATAAAGAAGCCTTTAGTCGTTGGCATTATAAAAATGATCAAACACACGTTTGTTTCTTTAGCCGTGAAACATTTGACTATTGGTGCCAGAGTTGGGGCGTCGAGGCTGAGTATCCGGCAAATGACGTTATTTTAATTCGGAAAATTGACGGTTTGTGTGCGTAAGGTTTAACGCATTATTGGAGGTTGTTAGTACTATTTGGTCACAAAAGCCCTTTGCCTCCTGTGCTTTGTCATGCGTACTATCAATTTACTATTTTAATACTTACGACAGACTGACTTTGTGGTCAGTTAAATTAGCTTGTTAGATACGCTATAGGAGAACCCATGTCCCAGAAGGATACGTATCAGGGTAATATGCTGAAACTGCAGTTACTGGATGATGGTTATGCGGAATTACATTTCGATGCCATAAAAGGGTCGGTCAATGTCTTTAATCAGGCGACAGTGGTTGAGCTTCACGAGGCGCTTGCTGTTTTGGAGCAGCAGTCCAATATCCGTGGTTTACTGCTGACCAGCGGTAAAGGAGTGTTTGTCGCCGGAGCCGATATTACTGAGTTTGGTGATGTATTTAAGGGTACAGATAAGCAGCGCCGGACATTTCTTGGTGCGGCCAATGAAGCCTTTAATAAAATTGAGTCATTACCCTATCCATCGGTGGTTGCCATCAATGGTTTTGCCCTAGGTGGTGGCTTTGAGGTGTGTTTAGCCTGTGATTTTCGGGTGATGTCCACCAAAGCCAAGGTTGGTTTTCCAGAAACAACACTGGGGATTATCCCTGGTTGGGGTGGAACCGTACGCCTGCCTCGATTGATTGGTTTTGATAATGCCGTGAAATGGATTGCCACGGGTAGCCACAATAAAGCCGCAGCTGCACTCAAAGAGGGTGCTGTGGATGCGGTGGTTGAACCTGACTTACTGCATGATGAAGCATTAGCGATGCTGGTGCGCGCGGCTGAGGGTCAGTTGAACTACCAGCGTCGCCGTGAGCAAAAGCAATCTCCTTTACAACTTAATGATACCGAGCTGGGGATGTCGATAGCGACATCTAAAGCGATGGTGTCTTCCAAAGCTGGACCAAATTATCCAGCACCCATTGCGGCAGTAGAAGTATTGGCCAAAGCTGCAAAAATGTCTCGTGATGATGCGCTAGAAGTGGAATTTCAGGCTTTTAGTGAATTGACTCAAACACCCCAATGTCGTGCGTTGGTTGGGATGTTTATCAATGACCAGTACATTGGTTCTGTCGCTAAAAAATATGGAAAAAAAGCTACTAAAACCGTCAAGCATACGACGGTATTGGGTGCTGGCATTATGGGTGGTGGTATCGCCTATCAGAATGCTATTAAGGGCTTCCCGGTTTTGATGAAAGATATCAATACTGATTCGTTGGCACTGGGTATGAGTGAGGCCAATAAATTGTTGGCCAAGCGAGTGGATCGCGGTCAGATGTCTACGTTGGAAGCCGGTGATGTGCTCTCCAGAATTATTCCTTCGCTTAGCTACGAGGGCATAGAAAATACCGATATCGTTATTGAGGCAGTGGTAGAAAATGCCAAAGTAAAAGGTATTGTTTTGGCTGAGGTGGAAAGTAAAATTTCTGATGATGCCGTGCTAGTTTCCAATACTTCAACGATTTCCATTGATCAGTTGGCGGGGCATCTGAAACGTCCTGAACAGTTCTGCGGGATGCACTTTTTTAACCCTGTTCATGCCATGCCGCTGGTTGAGGTGATTCGTGGTGCGAAAACCTCGGAAGAGACGTTGGCAATGGTAGTAGCCCACGCTCAAGCATTGGGTAAAAAGCCCATTGTGGTGAATGATTGCCCTGGTTTTTTGGTGAACCGGGTATTGTTTCCCGCCGTGTTTGGTTTCGACATGATGATTGTTGATGGTGCTGATTTTCAGCAAGTGGATAGGGTAATGGAAGCCTGGGGTTGGCCTATGGGGCCTGCGTACTTGATGGATGTTGTGGGGCTTGATACCGCTGTGCATTGTTTCCCTTCAATCCTTGAGGGTTACCCGGAGCGAATGGGTGATATTTATGACGTGTCTCCCACTAAATTGTTATTCGAAAATGGTCGTCATGGCCAGAAGAATGGTAAAGGTTATTACCTTTATGAAAAGGATAAGCGGGGTAAGCCAAAGAAATCAGTTGATGCTGCTGTTTATGAGTTATTTGCAGAGCACGTTGATATCAAGGGTTCTGGTGAATTTAGTGATGAGTCTATTGTGGCCCGTTTTATGGTGCCCATGTGTATCGAGTTGGCCCATTGTTTGGAAGAGGGCGTAGTAGGCTCACCGGCAGAGGCAGATATGGCGGTAGTGTATGGTCTTGGCTTCCCTGCTTTTCGGGGTGGCCTTTTTCGCTGGATGGATGAGTTTGGTCTCGATAAATTCTGCGCAATGGCAGACAACCATAGTGAACTTGGCAAGCTCTATGAGCCAACTAAGAGAATGCGTGAAATGGCCAAAAATGGTGAAAGCTATTATGACTGATCAAAAATATAGGGGTATAGAATTGCATGCTGTGGAGAGAAAAACTGTAGCTGTAGGTCTTAACGGAGGTTTGATATGAGTTTAAAACCAAGAGATGCAGTGATTGTCGATTTTGCCCGCACGCCTATGGCGCGTTCGAAGAATGGATCGTTTCGCAATCGTCGAGCCGATGAGCTTGGTGCAGACCTTATCGAAGGGCTACTTGATCGTAATCCTGGTGTTGATCCCGCAGAGATTGACGACATCATTTGGGGTTGTGTGATGCAGGCGCGGGAGCAGGCGTTTAATGTCGCCAGAATGACAAGCTTGCGTACACGCATTCCCCATGAGGTTCCAGCGATCACCGTTAATCGGCTCTGTGGTTCTTCTATGTCGGCATTGCATAATGCTACAGCCAACGTTATGGCGGGTTTGGGTGATGTTTATTTGATCGGTGGTGTTGAGCATCTTGGTCATGTGCCCATGACCCATGATATCGACCCGAATCCGGCAATGAATTTAAGCGTTGCGCAGGCATCGGGGATGATGGGTTTGACGGCTGAATATTTGGCGCGGATTCATGGTGTTAGCCGACAGCAGCAAGATGAATTTGGTGTGCGATCTCATAGGCTGGCAGCTGAAGCTAGGCGTGAAGGGCGCTTCATCAACGAGATTGTTCCCATCGAGGGTCATGATGAAAATGGTGGCCTCTATTTGATGAGTGAAGATGAGACGATTCGGCCTGAAACGACAGTTGAAGGATTGTCTCAGTTGCGCACAGTGTTTGATCCTGTTAATGGCACAGTGACAGCGGGAACCTCATCCCAGATTACCGATGGTGCAGCGGCTATGCTAGTGATGTCAGCAGAGCGTGCCAAAGCTTTGGGTCTTCAGCCCATAGCAAAAGTGGTGTCTGTTGCTGCAGCTGGCGTTGATCCTGCCATTATGGGTTATGGCCCGGTGCCGGCCACCCGTTCAGCACTGAAGAAGGCTGGCTTAACCATCAATGATATTGACTATATTGAGCTTAATGAGGCTTTTGCAGCACAGTCCATACCTGTATTGAAGGATCTTGGTTTGTTAGACAGCATGGATCAAAAGGCCAACGTTAATGGTGGGGCTATTGCGCTGGGTCATCCCCTTGGTGCATCTGGAGCTAGAATTACCGGTACGCTGTTGAATGTTCTTAAGCAACGAAATGCCACATTGGGTGTATCTACCATGTGCATTGGGTTGGGGCAGGGCGTATCTACTATCGTTGAGCGGTTGAATTAATGATGGTTGATATATTGTCTTTATGAGGTGGAGAAAAGTTTAGAGCGATGGCTTTACCTTGGTTTTTTGCATTATAAAGGCCGACATGTTGTCGGCCTTTATAGATGTACAGGTTATATTTTCTGTCAAAAGCTTACTGAGCTAATCTTTTCATTAAGCTATCCTTGGACGTGTTAACTTTCTTATCAATGGCTTCGTTTGCAGAGTCGACAGCGTCTTGTGTTTTCTTTGTTACTGCTTCCCTGGTTTCTTCTGCTTTTTTCATCGTGACTTCTTTGGCATCTTCGACAGTTTTTTGCCATCATCTACGGCAGATTCTTTTATGGTTTGAACAGTTTCTTTGGTCGATTCCATGGTCGTTTTCATAGAGGAATCAGACATAGCTTCGTTTGCTGTCTCGTTGAGTGCAGACTCATCTTCGCCGCCACATCCGACCAAGCTTAAAGCGGTGATTATCAGGATGGTGGGTAAATACAGTGCTTTTTTTAAACGTTTGCATATTATTGCTCCATTAGCTTGGTTGTGTATTTTCGGTGCAGGTGTCGGTGTTCCAATATCTTCCTTAATCATTGGTATACTCACCCATTGTTGTCTATATAAGTTACGACCTGCACTCAGGATCTAGTTTTTTGTGTAAAAAGTTTGTATACATTGTTTTCTTTGCAAAAAAATTGTGGAGGGTTTGGGTTAGCATGTCATGGTTAAGATGTTCTAATAATTTTTTCGACGAAATAGCTTCATTTTACTAGGCGCAATGTCGAATTTTCAGGAGTTTTCTTGGTTAATATACTGAAGACAGATAACCCGGAAGCGACGCTTGACCTGTGGTTGAACAAAACTGTAGGTGAAAGTTGCGCAAGAGCTGACGGTGGGCTCAGTCATTCTGTGCCAGATGGGATTTTGGCAGTGGAGTATGACTATATTCAGTACTACCTTCCTGCAGAACCATCAATCCAACTGATCGCTATTTATTGTTTGTCTGGAGATCAGCTGTACTTCACTGTTACGGAATCAAGTCTATCTTTTAACCATCAATTACAGTCAATGACTGAAAGCTTGTCGGGGTTTCATGTCTTTGCTGTGGGAAATGAGCTGCCTGTATTATTGTTGGGCAATCCCCTTATGCTGGAAGCGGTGAGCATTGCTAAGCCTTGGGGGCGGGAGATTTGGTACACCGGAATTGAAGAAAGGGGAATTTCTCGAGTAACCGATGGTTTGGAGAGTGCTCCGCTTTCATGGGTGTTGTCGACAGCCCCGAGGCGTCTCGCCGCACATTGTGAACGGCGAATCAATTTATTGAAAATACTTGATCCATTGCCAGAGGAAGTCTACGGGGATTTGTATTTCGAGCTTCATGAAGAGAAGCGCGAGGTTTACGTGGTAACACATGTGGATAAGCAGGCTTGGCCGAGTGGTGTTGGGGCTATTCGTTATGGGTTTAATTCAGATTATAGAAAAACATTTTCATCTGATGATGATTTTAAGGCAGCCTATTTGGATAAAGTAAAACAATATCAGGTTCTGCGTCGTCAAATTGATAAGCATCTTGATAGTGATAGAAAAATAGAGGGTGTAGCACCAAATGAGCCAGTACCCTCTGAAGTGATGAAACGTTGGGTGTCTAAATTACCACATGTTGTGTTAGCGCAAGAGAAAGAGCTTCGGGAGGAAATGAATAAGTTTACTGCCTTGTTGCCACTGGAGCAGGGCGACGTGGTCAAAGTGCCATTGTTGACTCCCCATTCGCTGCAACATGGCGTGCGCACGGTGGAATTTCAAACCCCGGTTTATGAGCGGATAATCCTCTCCTTTGCTCAGAAAGTACTTACACAAAATCACTGGGATATAGAAAGGGCTGTGGAAATTATGTCGATTGATAGTCCCCCAGTGGCCGACTTGGTAGTGCTTGAAAAAACCGAGGAATATCGGCTGGAAGAGGTTGTTCGATTTAATGACTTCCATGTGTTGAGATTAACTATCTGGCCGGGGCGTGAGTATACTCTTTTGCCTACCCAGCAATATGGTCTGTTGATGGTGGTGGATGGTGAAGTTGGCTGCCAGAGGGGGGTGGTGACCAAAGAGCAAGCATTATTGTTGCCCGCGGAACGACGGAGTATTGGTCTCGTGAACAGCTCAGACCGTGATGTTATTTTGTTGTTGGCTAGCCCACGTTAACGGAAAAAAGAGGGCTGTTTCTTTTCTGCTCTTTTCTAGGCTTCTTAGGTTGCCGGCAGATAATCTCTGTGGCAGAATTGCGCCCCCTTGCTAAGTGAGCCTATTCATTTATAGCCTATGATCTGGATACTTGGCATTTGGCGGACGTGGTGAAATTGGTAGACACGCTGGATTTAGGTTCCAGTGCCGCAAGGTGTGAGAGTTCGAGTCTCTCCGTCCGCACCATTTATTTATTACTCTATTGCCCATAAGTGAAAACAGTAGATCTCGGTTCTTTGACTGTGATTTTTCTGCCTCCTTGCATCTATTAGCTGTTAGGCCGTATTTTGTTGTACGAGAAGCTTATAGGCTCAGTACTGTTGTGGCATTAGAGCGGATAAATAGAGAGCATCGCGGCTAGATCGCTAGAACCAAATAGAAATCTTAGTGTTTCTCTGAATATGGATTCCACCGTTTAATCGGTGTATAGTTCCGCTCCATTTTACTCGTGTCCCAACTGATTCAGGTGTCTGGCGATGTCTGTGGTGATATGTAGATATGGCCCGTCAAGGATCAAATGCTAGGTGTTGGTATGGATTCAGAATGATAGGGTCAAAAGTAGAATTTGGGTCTTTCCGCCCCGTATCAATTGATTAATAAGCAAGCAAATTATTTAGATAGAGGAACATCATGCAGGTTTCCATTGAAACAACTTCCGGACTTGAACGTAAGATGACCGTTGGGGTCCCCGCAGAACGTATTGAAAATGAGATCAGTGAGCGCCTGATAAAAGCGAGCAAAACTGTTCGAATGGATGGTTTTCGTAAGGGTAAGGTGCCTCTCAACGTCGTGAAGCAGCGTTATGGTGCGGGTATTCGCCAGGAAGTTGTTGGAGAGGTGGTTAGAAGTTGTTTTTTTGAGGCAGTGACTCAAGAAAAGCTTACGCCAGCCAGTCAGCCAGCTATTGAGCCAAAGATAGATGAACCCGGTCAGGATCTAGAGTTTATCGCTACATTTGAGGTGTTGCCAGAGTTTGATTTGGCTGACTTGTCAGCGATTGAAATTTCCAAACCTGTGGCGGAAGTAAAAGAAGAAGACGTCGATGATATGATCAATGCGTTGCGGAAGCAGCATGCGGCATGGACCGAAGTGGATCGCCCTGTAGCCTTGGGTGACGAAGCGAATATTGATTATACCGGTGTGAAAGACGGTGAAGAATTTGAGGGCGGAAAGGCTGAAGGGTATCCTCTGGAGTTAGGTGCCGGTAAAGCTGTGCCTGGTTTTGAAGAAGGTATTGCTGGCATGTCTAAAGGGGAAGAAAAAGTGATTCCTGTTACTTTTCCTGAAAACTACCATGCCGAAGAGTTGCGTGGTGCAGCTGTTGAATTCACCATCAAATTAAATGAGGTGAAGGAGGCAGTTCTTCCAGAGGTCGCTGATGAGTTTTTTGCAATGTTTGGGCTTGAGGCGGGTGGTGAAGAAGCCTTTCGTTCAGCAGTACGCCAGAACATGGAGCGGGATCTCAAAAATGCAATTGAGGGTAAAGTCAAGAGTCGTGTGATGGAACAGCTGTATCGTTCACACAGTGATTTGGAAGCACCTTTGGCTCAGGTTGCTAATGAGGTGACAAACTTAAAACAACAAATGGCTAATAAGCTAGCCGGTGGTGGTGAGAGTCAATTTGATCCAGCACTCTTGCCAGATGATATGTTTGTAGAGCAGGCAAAACGCCGCGCCGTTGTTGGTTTGGTTGTGAATGAAATCGTTCAATCCAATGAAATGGATGTTGATGGCCAAAAAGTACGTGCCCGTATTGAAGAAATGGCGTCTACTTATGAGCAGTCTTCAGAGGTGGTGAACTATTACTACAATAGCCCGGAGCTTCTGAAGGGTGTAGAGGCCAATGTTCTGCAGGATCAAGTGGTAGAGTTAGTGTTGTCTGCCGCTAAGGTGACTGAAGAGGCAGTAGGTTACCAGCAGGCTATTGTTCCTGATCCTGAGCAAGTTGCTGCGGAAGGGTAATCGTCACCATTTGAATGTTATGAGAAGGGTTGTTTAGTTTAGCAGCCCTTTTTAGTTTTTATAATCTGTATAGATACTCGTGAGTTTGCTGCTTGTTGTTTCGGCTGGTTTCAGCTCTGTACAGTTGATTGTATCTTAGGCCTTGTGTTCTCCGGCTTGCCTTATCTTGGCTCCCGGTTACAATGCTTCAGTATCTTGTTTTTTCGAGTGAGCCAATATGAAATTTGATTTATCTTCGTCCGATTTGGGTATTCAGAATGCGGGTGGTTTGGTCCCGATTGTTGTTGAACAATCTGCACGGGGTGAGCGTTCTTACGATATTTATTCTCGGCTTCTAAAGGAGCGAGTCATCTTTCTTGTAGGTCCTGTTGAGGACTACATGGCAAATTTGGTTGTTGCTCAATTACTTTTTCTTGAGTCTGAAAATCCTGATAAAGATATTCATTTATATATCAATTCTCCGGGTGGCTCTGTTACTGCGGGTATGTCCATTTATGACACAATGCAGTTTATCAAACCTGACGTGAGCACTATGTGTATCGGACAAGCTGCCAGCATGGGTGCTTTTTTGTTGGCTGCCGGTGCTCCCGGCAAACGTTATTGTCTGCCTAATTCACGTAACATGATTCACCAACCGAGTGGTGGTACTCAAGGGCAAGCATCTGATATCCATATTCAGGCACAGGAAATATTAAAGATTCGTGAACGCTTGAATCAATGTTTGGCTCTGCATACGGGGCAAACCGTTGAGAAAATTGCCGAGGATACGGAACGTGACAACTTTATGAGTGCTGAAGAGTCAAAGGCCTACGGGTTGATTGATGCCGTGCTGGACAAGCGTCCGTAGAATCGGTAGTCTTTTAATATTTGATAAATGTTGTTACAAAAATAGGGTAGTGCCTTGAATCGTAAGGTCTTTTGTTAAAAGCAATCCTGTTTAAAGTGAAAATGCTGAGATGAGTGAGTTATGACCGACGAGACAACTGGAGATAGCAGCGACGACGGCAAGTTGTTGTATTGTTCTTTCTGTGGAAAAAGTCAGCACGAAGTGCGCAAACTAATTGCAGGGCCCTCGGTGTTTATCTGTGATGAATGCGTGGATTTGTGTAACGATATTATTTCAGAAGAAGTTCAAGACTCTGATGGTGAAGCCGTCAGTAGTAGTTTGCCCAAGCCTATCGAAATTAACGACATTCTCGATCAGTATGTTATTGGTCAAGAGCGAGCGAAAAAAATTCTTGCTGTAGCAGTCTACAATCACTACAAACGCTTACAAAGTAGCGGAGCGAAGAATAGTAGCGACGAAATAGAGTTGGGGAAAAGTAACATTTTGCTAGTGGGTCCCACCGGTAGTGGTAAAACCCTTTTAGCAGAAACCCTGGCAAGACTGCTTGATGTGCCTTTTACCATTGCAGATGCCACAACGCTTACCGAAGCCGGCTATGTGGGTGAAGATGTAGAAAACATCATTCAGAAGCTTTTGCAGAAATGTGATTACGATGTTGAGAAGGCTCAACGGGGTATCGTTTATTTGGATGAAATCGATAAGATTTCTCGTAAGTCAGATAATCCCTCTATCACTCGAGATGTTTCTGGTGAAGGTGTCCAGCAAGCGCTACTAAAATTGATCGAAGGTACGGTGGCGTCGGTTCCCCCTCAGGGCGGCAGAAAGCACCCTCAGCAAGAGTTTCTTCAAGTCGATACATCTAATATTTTGTTTGTATGTGGGGGCGCTTTTGCTGGTTTAGAGAAGGTTATCCAGGATCGCTCCGAGAAAGGTGGTATTGGTTTTAGTGCCGAAGTGAAGAGTAAGGATACAGATAAAAATATTGGCCAGACACTGGAAGATTTGGAGCCTGAGGATTTAGTACGTTACGGTTTGATCCCTGAATTTGTCGGGCGTTTACCTGTGATAGCAACACTGGAGGAGCTGGATCAAGATGCGTTGATTAACATCCTGACTGAACCTAAAAATTCATTGGTCAAGCAATATGGCGCGATGTTTGAGATGGAAGGTGTTGAGCTGGATATTCGTCGGGATGCCTTGGAGGCTATTGCTAATAAAGCGCTCGCACGTAAAACCGGTGCTCGTGGACTTCGTTCAATTATTGAAAATGTACTGCTTGACACCATGTACAGTATTCCTTCTTCTGACAATGTGAGCAAAGTAGTGATTGATGCTACGGTGATTCGAGGCGAGTCTGAGCCTATGCTTGTTTATGAAAATAAGGAGCAACAGAAAGCTGCCAGCGATTAGGTATTGTCAGCTTTTTACTGAATAGGGCCTGCGGGCCCTTTTTTATTGTCTGTTTTATTAGCAACTTGTGGGATATCTATATTACGGCACTTGTTTTTATCCCGTGTATCCCCATATTTGCGGTAAGCTTAAGATAATGTAAATTCTCGATACGAGGTCTGAGAATGGGAGAGAGTTCTGTGCATAACGAATTAACCATGTTGCCTTTACGTGATGTGGTAGTTTATCCCCATATGGTGATTCCACTATTTGTGGGTCGAGAAAAGTCCATATTGGCCCTTGAAGAAGCAATGTCTCTGGATAAACAAATCCTAGTGGTTGCTCAGAAGTCCGCTGCCGAAGATGATCCAGATGCGGACGACTTATATCGAGTGGGAACACTGTCATCTGTGTTGCAAATGCTCAAGTTGCCAGATGGCACGGTGAAAGTGCTCATTGAGGGGGCGGAGCGAGTTAAAATTAATACTATTGATGATTCTGAAGGTTATTTTGTTGCAGATTATGATGTTCTGCCTTCTGAAGAACTGCATGGGAAAGAGGCTGACGCCTTAATGCGTTCTGCTTTGAGTCAATTTGAACAGTACGTAAATCTCAGTAAAAAGGTCCCCTCTGAAGTTGTGAGTACGGTTGCTGGTATAGAAGACCCAAGCCGTTTGGCCGATACCCTGGCGACTCATATGGCGCTGACTATTGAGCAAAAACAGGAAGTGCTCGAAATATCTGTGCTCAAAGACAGGTTAGAGCATCTGTTGGTTTTGATGGAGTCGGAGATTGAGCTGTTTGAGGTTGAGCAGAGAATTCGTGGCCGCGTCAAAAAACAAATGGAAAAAAGCCAGAAAGAGTATTACCTCAACGAGCAGATGAAAGCGATTCAAAAGGAACTGGGTGAGGTAGAAGAAGGTGGCAACGATATAGAGCAGCTTGAGACAAAGATTAACGAAGCCGGAATGCCCAAGTATGCTCTGGAAAAAACCCTCGCCGAGCTGAGCAAGCTAAAAATGATGTCTCCTATGTCCGCAGAGGCTTCCGTGTTGCGAGGATACATCGACTGGATGGTAGGGGTGCCCTGGAAGAAGCGCTCACGTGTTAGGCATGATTTGACGCGTGCTGAAGGTATTCTTAACGAGGATCACTATGGCCTTGAAGAGGTTAAAGAGCGAATTCTCGAGTTTCTTGCCGTTCAACAGCGAGTGAAGAAGCTTAAAGGGCCAGTGCTTTGTTTGGTTGGCCCCCCCGGCGTGGGTAAAACATCCTTGGGTGAGTCTATTGCTAAGGCTACGGGCAGAAAATATGTACGTATGTCCTTGGGTGGTGTGCGTGATGAGGCTGAAATACGTGGCCATCGCCGTACTTATATCGGGTCTCTTCCTGGCAAGTTGATTCAGAAGCTAGCAAAAGTGGAAGTAAAAAATCCACTATTTTTACTGGATGAAATTGACAAGATGGGCATGGATCATCGAGGTGATCCGGCTTCTGCAATGTTGGAAGTCCTCGATCCAGAGCAAAACAATAGTTTTAATGATCATTATCTTGAGGTTGATTATGACCTCTCTGAGGTGATGTTTATTTGTACTGCCAATTCCATGAATATCCCCAGCCCATTGCTGGACCGAATGGAAGTGATTCGTATTCCCGGTTATACCGAAGATGAAAAATTAAACATAGCACTTAAATACCTCTTGCCAAAACAACGTAAGGCCAACGGCCTTAGTTTGAGTGAGTTGGATATTGATGAGAACGCCATGTTGGATATTATTCGTTACTACACACGGGAAGCTGGTGTGCGTGGCATCGAACGCGAATTGGCCAAAGTGTGTCGTAAGGTGGTTACAAGGCATGTGCGTGAAGGCTCAAGTGAGTCCTGTCTGATCACAACCGAATTACTAGAAGACCTGCTGGGTGTCCGCAAATACGATTTTGGCCGGGCTGAGGAAGAGAGTCAGGTCGGTCAGGTTACTGGTCTTGCCTGGACTCAAGTAGGTGGTGAGTTGTTAACCATTGAAGCCTCTGCAGTTCCAGGTAAGGGGCAGGTAGTAAAAACAGGCTCTTTAGGTGACGTGATGCAAGAGTCGATACAGGCAGCGTTAACCGTGGTAAGAAGTCGGGCGCAAGTATTGGGTATTCACCGTGATTTTCACCAGAAGGTAGATTTACACATTCATGTTCCTGAAGGGGCAACACCAAAAGATGGCCCAAGTGCGGGTGTTGCTATGTGCACGGCAGTAGTTTCTGTGCTGACGGGTATTCCCGTTCTTGCAGATGTGGCCATGACGGGCGAAATCACCCTGCGAGGTCAGGTTCTAAAAATTGGTGGACTGAAAGAAAAACTACTCGCTGCCCACCGAGGTGGTATTCGAAAGGTTATTATTCCACAGGAAAATGAGCGAGACCTTAAGGAGATACCCGACAATATTAAAGCAGATCTTGAGATTTTCCCTGTTCGCTGGATTGATGAAGTTTTGGACTTGGCACTGCAGAAAAAACCGGAACCAATGTCAGATGATGAGTACCAACGAGTTGATACAGACACCAAAAAAACGGGAAGTGAGTCTGAAACCCGCATTAATACTCATTAAATTGCTTGACCGGGTATCTGAGGGTTGGTATAAAGTTCCGGTCATCGTATATACCACTGCCTGTAGTTAATGATCATATGGTTGTGTGTTGCTGGTGAATAGTCTTAAACAACCATAATAAAAGGGGATTATTGTGAATAAATCTGAACTCGTTGATGCAATTGCTGATGCTGCTGATTTGTCAAAAGCTTCTGCTGGACGTGCTCTAGACGCGGCAATTGATGCTGTAGCTGGTGCGTTGCAGAATGGTGACCAGGTTTCTCTGGTAGGTTTTGGTACTTTTTCTGTTAAGCATCGTGCTGCACGCACTGGCCGCAACCCACAAACTGGAGCAGAAATCCAGATTAAAGCTGCCAATGTGCCGAGCTTCAAGGCAGGTAAAGCACTGAAGGACGCTGTAAACTAGAAAGTGCTGATGGTTTAGCTTTTTCTGTAAAAAGGCGCATCTGCGATGCGTCTTTTTTTATAGGTTTTGTATTTCTGTATAAAGATCTAATGAGTATTTAACGCCAAGAGAACCCTATGCTCCAGAATTTCCGAGACAATCTCAACGGTGTGGCCAAAGTTGTTTTGGTCGCTATTATTATCGTTCCCTTTGCACTTTTTGGCGTCGATGCACTATTTGTTGGTGACGGGGCTCCTAAAGAGGCTGCTAATGTCAATGGTGATTCTATTTCAGAGCTTAGCCTTCGGCAGGCTGTTTTGGTTCAGAAGCAACAAATTATCAAAAATTTTCAAAATGTTGATCCATCTCTGATTGATGAAGAGCGATTGAAGCCTGCCGTCATGCAACGATTGATTCGTCAGAAGGTTGAAGAGCAGGCGGCCTCTACATTGGGGATGGCCATTTCCAGTGAAACTATTCTCGATTTATTGTCGCAAGTTCCAGAGTTTCAAACTAATGGGAAGTTTGATGTTGAGCGCTATGAATTTGTGGTAAGACAGATGGGCTATACACCGTCCAGTCATCATAAAGCGATTCATTCTGAGTTGCTGGTTAACCAGTTCCTGCAAGGTGTGATTGCGTCGGGCTTTTCTACGGAGAAAGAGCTGGCCTTGCTGGCCTCGGTGACAGAACAAACTCGCGATTATTATTATCTAACGGTCCCGGCTGCACCTTTAATGGCTTCTCTGAAACCCTCAGAAGAAGATATTGCGGCGTACTACCATGCCCATTCGCAGCAGTTTATGACCGAAGAACAGGTGGTTGTTGAGTATATAGAGCTACAACCATCAGACCTGGTAAAAAATATTTCTGTTGATAGCGATCTTGTTGAAGAACATTATCAAGCAAAAGTGGATGCCGCAACTTCCGGTGCATCACGTCATACAGCGCATATCCTGCTAGAAAAACAAGATGATAAAAGCCATTTGAGTACTATGGCGAAAATACAGGACAAGCTCAAAAATGGCGGAGATTTTACTTCATTAGCTAGGGAGTATTCTGAAGATTTCGCTACGTCTGAAGAAGGTGGAGATCTTGGTTATACGCAGCCTGGAGATTTGCCGGCGGAGCTGGATTCAGCATTGGATACACTCTCTGTCGGTGAGGTTTCTGGGATAGTTGAAACAAAAGCTGGGATCCACATTATCAAGCTGCTTGATGAAAGAATGGTAGAGGTTCCAAGTCGAGAAGTGTTGGAGCCCGTTATTCGTGAAGAACTTGAGTTGCAGATGGCTCAAAATTTGATGCCGGAGAGAATTGAAGCATTAAAAGATTTGTCTTATAACGCAACATCACTTCAGGCTACTGCTGATGATATGGCTTTGGACCTGAAGGTATCCCAGCCTTTTGGTCGTTCTGGTGGTCTTGGCATAGCGGCCAGTACTCAGGTAGTTACCGCTGCCTTTAGCGATACAGTATTGGAACAGGGCTATGCCAGTGAGGTGATTGAACTTTCGGATGACTTGGTTGTAGTCTTGTCTATGCGAGAACGAGTTCCCGCCAGCTTGAAGCCTCTTAGTGAGGTTCGGTCTCAGATTGAAATGGCGGTAAAAGGTGAAATGGCAAACAAGAAAATTCTGCTTCAAGGTGATCTGTTAAAGCAGCGCGTGAAATCTGGAAGTAGTATTGAGGAAGTTGCCAAGGCTGAAAATTTGAACTGGCAGGTAAGCCTCAATACGAAGCGACTCGGTGGTCAGCATAACGACCCTGTTCGTCAGCAGGTTTTTTCTATGCCGGTACCGGGTAATGCTCCAATAGTCGAGCATCTAGTTTTGCCAAATGGTGATTATGTGCTTGTTTCTTTGGTCAAAGTTGAAGCAGGCGATTACAAATCCCTTGGTCTAGAACAAAAACAGGCATTATTTTCTTCAAGTTCGCTTGCGGTTGCCGGTCGAGAATATGGAGCCTACGGTGCACTTTTACTTGAAGATGCAGATGTAGCATCAAAGTACTAAGGATTTTCCCAACCAGTCACTCTGTGTGAGCACCAAAAAGAAAATTAAAGTGACGTTGATCCGACGGTTAGAATATTCACAGTGCCGGAGTTTGGATTACTTTGCAAAATATATCAGTTCGCTGGAGTAATGATCGATGGCAGATTATCAGTATGACCTAGTTATTATTGGTAGCGGCCCTGCCGGTGAAGGTGCTGCTATGAAGGCAGTAAAACAAGGCTGGTCGGTAGCTGTTGTTGATGAACGCCCGATGGTGGGGGGTAACTGTACCCACTTAGGTACAATTCCTTCTAAGGCTCTACGCCACTCTGTGCGGCGGATGGTGCAATTCAATAACATGCCTATGTTTCGTTCGGTGGGAGAGCCCCATTGGTGTTCTTTTGCTGAAGTGATGAAAGCGGCAGATGAAGTCATACGCAAGCAAGTTGACGGTAGGACCCGGGAGTATTCGCGTAACCGAATCAGACTCCATTTTGGTCACGCTGCATTTGTAGACCAAAATACTTTAACCATAAAAAAAGCAGATAGTACTTCTGACAAAATAGAGGGGAAACATTTTTTAATCGCTACCGGATCTAGTCCTTATCACCCGGAGGATGTTAATTTTGATCATTCTTGTATTTTTGACAGTGATACTATTCTTGGGCTAGATCGTACTCCTCGTAATATTATTATTTATGGTGCGGGTGTCATTGGCTGTGAGTACGCCTCTATTTTTGCTGGTCTGGATACTCGAGTTGACTTGGTTAATACCCGTGAAGGGCTGTTGTCGTTCCTTGATGATGAAATTTCCGATGCTTTGAGTTATCACTTACGTGATTTAAACGTTACTGTTCGTCATAAAGAAGAATATGACCATATTGAAACCCGAGATAACGGTGTCACCATGGAGCTAAAGTCTGGGAAACGAATTCACGCTGAAGCTTTGCTTTGGTGTAATGGCCGTAGTGGTAACACTAAAAACATGGGACTTGAAGAGCTGGGTTTAGAGGTGGATACCCGAGGGCAAGTTACCGTCAATGAAAATTATCAGACCTCGGTGGAAAATATTTATGCGGCGGGGGATGTGGTAGGTTGGCCTGCATTGGCCGGAGCGGCTTACGATCAAGGTCGCTCTGCTGCAGGGCATATGTGTGGTATATCAAAGGTATACCATGTTGATGATGTGGCAACTGGAATCTATACCATCCCTGAAATCAGTTTTGTGGGGAAGACGGAGTCAGAGCTGACAGAACAGCATATACCCTACGAAATTGGTCGTGCCTATTTTAAAAATATTGCTAGGGCTCACATTTCTGGAGAGGAAGTTGGTGTTTTAAAAATACTCTTTCACCAAGAAACTCTGGCAATTCTTGGTGTTCATTGTTTTGGTGCTGAAGCCGCAGAGATTATTCATATTGGCCAAGCGATTATGAATCAGACGGGGTCAGCTAATACCCTTGAGTACTTCATCAAAACAACCTTTAATTATCCTACGATGGCAGAGGCCTATCGACTAGCCGCTATTAACGGCATAAATAGGTTAAATAGAGAATCTAGAAAATGGGTGGGCTAGCACTTACTGAATGTATATTTGTCGGGGAGGCTGTTTAAATTCTAGGTTTATGACCGTCGGCTTTATGATCAAATGTTGTCATTTGACCCAGAAAATTGGGTATAGCTTTGATTGCCTAGTTACCGTTACGTTTAAGCACTGAATGCAACACTAGATTGTGTTCAAAATAAACAACAAAGTCTTTATATTCCCAGGATGAAATTGGTGGCCTACCTACCGGGTCGCTCCATTCTTGTGGGTCACCATATCGTCCTCTTACTTGATCTTGGGTGCTGCCCAGAGCAGGGCGCTCTAGAGCTTGTTTCTCCGCGGCCTGTTGGCCGACAGGTATGACTATGTCATCGGCTGTTGCTGGCAGAGACAGGCAGCATAAAACACTAAAGGGTAACAAAAGCTTATTCATGGTCAGGATCTCTTGCGCTCAGTCATTCACAGTATCTACGTTGATTATAGTAAGCCCAAATGTAATAAGTGCAACTGCAAAATAATAAGCTTAGTCATAATCAGGTACTAATCACAGAAATGGCTGCTTGTTTGACTAACGGGATTCCGTTTTAATGTTTTGCCATGAAAGCCAACCTCCCACTGTTTATCGGATTGCGCTATATCCGCAGTAAGCGGAGTAATGGTTTCGTCTCCTTCGTCTCAGTTTTATCTTTTATTGCTATGGCCTTAGGTGTCATGGCGTTGATCGTCGTGCTTTCTGTTATGAACGGCTTTGATCACGAACTCAAAAAGCGAATTCTTAATGTAGTCCCCCATGCTACCGTATCAAGCGAAATGGGCCTTCAGAATTGGCAGGCTCTGGGAAACACCCTGTATGGTATTGACGGCATTGAGGGCTTTGCCCCTTTCATTGAGGGTTATGGCTTACTGTCATCATCGGTCCTGAGCCAAGGTGTACTTATACAGGGTATTGATCCTATAGAGGAAGCGAAAGTTAGTCCCCTCAGTCAGCAAATGGTTGTTGGCCAGGTTGAACATCTTGAGCCTGGTAGTTACGGTATTTTATTGGGTAACCTGTTGGCAAGGTCCCTTGGGGTAATGGTGGGGGACTCAGTAATATTGTCATTACCTGAGCTGAATGTGACGCCAGCGGGTATTTTCCCACGCTATAAGCGGTTTATTGTGCGTGGTGTTTTTCAGGTGGGAGCACAGGTCGATAATGGTTTGGCCTTTATTCATTACAGAGATGCTCAAAAGCTCTATCGGCTTGGAAATAAAGTTAATGGCGTCAAACTTCGAGTTGCGGACCCATTTGATGTGGATGCAATGGTTCCTTTTATTGAAGAAAAAATAAATGATTCCCTGTACGTTAAGACTTGGACGGGGGAAATGAATAGCCTGTTTCAAGCCATAAAAATGGAGAAGAAAGTGGTTGGTGTGTTGTTGGCGGCGATTGTTGCTGTGGCTGCGTTTAATATTATTGCCAGTCTTGTATTGATGGTGGGTGATAAACGGCGGGATATCGCTGTATTAAGAACCCTAGGTGCCAAAGCGAATACTATTTCAGCCATTTTTATGGTTCAGGGTAGTGCCATTGGCATATTGGGTGTGATAACAGGGTTGGCATCAGGGTGTCTGCTAGCTGTGTATGTAGGTGATATCGTAAGCTGGTTCGAACAACTGGCAGGTTTTCAGATTTTTGACCCGAATATTTATTTTATTAGTCAATTGCCATCGAAATTATTGTGGCAAGATGTTTTGTTAGTGAGTAGTTTGGGTATTTTGTTGAGTGTTCTCGCCACGATTTATCCTGCGAAAAGAGCAGGTCAGGTATTACCAGCAGAGGCATTGCGTTATGACCACTGATCGACAGGTGTTGCAATGCCAAGGTTTGTCCAAGCATTACATGCAAGGTGGAGAGCGCATTGATGTGTTGGATAACATTTCTTTGAATGTTTGTGCTGGGGAACGAATTGCCATCGTTGGTGCTTCTGGATCGGGTAAGACAACGTTGCTTAATATGTTGGGTGGTTTGGATGATCCTACCAGTGGTTCTGTTGCGGTGATGGGGATGGATTTAGCACCCATGAATGAATCCAATCGAGCTCGCTGTCGGAACCAGTATCTGGGTTTTGTCTATCAGTTCCATCATTTGCTGGGTGAGTTTAGCGCTCTGGAAAATGTGGCCATGCCTTTGTTGATTGGTAAGGTTTCCATTGCTCAAGCCCGAAGCAGTGCACAGGAACTTCTTTCACAGGTAGGTTTGTCCCATCGTTATGATCATAAGCCATCAGAACTTTCCGGTGGTGAGCGTCAGCGGGTTGCTATTGCTAGGGCGCTGGTTACCCAGCCTGCTTGTGTTTTGATGGATGAGCCGACGGGTAATCTTGACCCCTCTACTGCCGAAACGATCCTTAATCTGCTATTACAGCTGAATCGGGAGCTTGGTATTAGCTTCGTCGTTGTGACTCACGAGCAACAGGTGGCATCACAAATGGATCGGGTATTATCACTTGAGCATGGCACTTTAGTGGATGTGACACAGGCTTCATTCGCTGTTTCCAGTATACCCTTGGAGGAAAATTAGGCGTGTTTAGGCCTTTTTCTTGTTATGTGGGGCTGAGAAACTTTACCTCTGGTAGTAGTAATCAGTTGGTGTCATTTATTTCATTGTTAGCTATTTTGGGGTTGGTGCTGGGTGAAGCGTTACTCATCCTCGTTATGTCTATTATGAATGGCTTTGACCATGAAATGGAGTCACGAATTTTGGGTGCTGTACCTCATATTCGATTATTTAAAGAGGGTGGGGTTGATGACCTGTCATCACTCACGCAAGCACTAGAGGCAGACCCAAATGTACGTGCCGTGATGCCATTTGCCCACATAGATGGCATGTTGACCAGTCGGGGAAAGACCCGCCCTGTGGAGATGCTTGGTATAGATGCACTAAAAAGTAATGAGTTTATTGGTCAATTTATATCCGAAGAATTATTTTCATCGTTTTTAAAGGAAAAAAACCAGCTGTTGCTGGCCAAGGGGGTTGCCGATAAGTTGTCTGTTGTCGAAGGAGATCGGCTTACATTGCTTGTTCCACAAGTCGGGGCTTTAAATCATCGACAGCTAGCACCAAAAATTATTACTTTTAGCGTGGGTGGTGTTTTTAGTACCCACACAACACTGGACCAGAGGTTGGTTTTGGCACAATTGAGTGAAGTGGTTCAATTGGTGGGGGTTAATAATGCCCCCCAGGGTGTACAAATCAAACTGAATGATATTTTTAAGGCGAGGGAAACAGGCTTTAGACTTCTTCGATCCTTACCCCAAGGTTATCGATTTTCTGATTGGATTCAAACTCATGGGAACCTTTATCAGGCCATAAAAATGTCCCGAAATATGGTTTCTTTGCTGGTCTTTTTGATCATTGCTATCGCGGTGTTCAATGTGGTGTCGATGCTTATGATGGCGGTGATCGATAAGCGTCCTGCTATTTCAATATTGAAAACTCTGGGAGCGACCAATGGTGAAATTGTTTCAATATTTCTGACACAGGGTTTTTTGATTGGTGCTGTAGGCTCTTTGCTGGGTGCGTTGATTGGTGTTGGTTGTGCCCTCAATGCCTCGGATCTCGTCAGCGGACTAGAGTCTTTGTTAGGGTTTAATTTCCTTAGTTCGGAGGTTTACCCCATTGATTATTTGCCTTCTGATCTGGTGTGGAATGATGTCTTTTTGGTTGTTGCTGTGGCATTGGTGTTAAATTTTGTTGCGACACTCTACCCTGCAATTCGTGCCGCGAGAACCCGGCCAGCGGAGGTGTTGCGTTACGAGTAGTTTTTCTTTGGTTGCGCTCTACTCATTTTTATTAGCTCTCTTTATTAGTTTCTTTTTCTAATGCGCTTTGAGCGCGTTTTTTGTTGCGGGCTTCCCAGTTTTTGATCACCTTCCATCGCCATAGTTGATAAATGATCAGGTAGGCTAAGCCACCACAGATTAGGCCGCAAATCAGACTGCCCGTTATCAAGGGTAGCCATATGGCTTCACCCTGTGCAAGGGCCCAATCCCACGTTAATTCAATGCTAAAAGGTATAAATTCCTGTCCAATCAATAAAACGCCAACACTGTAACTGAATAGAAACATAGGGGCGACGGTGAGGGGGTTGCTGACCCAGATAAGGGCCATGGCGACTGGTAAATTAGTACGAAAAAAAAGCGCAAGTAAAGCGGCAACAATTGTTTGACCGGGAATAGGCAGGAATGCACAAAACAGCCCGATAAAGCATGAGGCTGAAATGGATGTTCGATTGATATGGAATAAATTAGGATCCTTAAACAAGGGCCCCATCCAGTGGATAGCTCGGCTTTCTACAATTTTATGGGGGTCAGGTAACCACCGACGTAAGGTCTTCCTAGGCATAACTTCCTGGCCAGAAGAAAATAATGCGCGATTATGCCCAGTTTTATACAGTTAGACCACTGCTTATACCAACTGGGTTGAAAGTAAGCGTGGGTTTGAGGGGCACTGTTATTTTGAAAGTGGCGATGTTGTGATAGTACCGTGTGAAAGTGACAAGATGTAATATTGTTGCTCGACAGCATGCCTATAAAGTCTGATCTAGATTAACGTAATGAGATAATAAGGAATATCTTATGGAAACACTTTACACGAGTTGGGTATATACCATCCTGAATTTCCTAGCAGCGGGCTTTGTTGTACTGTTAGGCTTGGGTCTTGTTTCGTTGGTCGTTATTTACATTCTGGATGTTACCCAAACTAAACAAGCGGTTCGTCGTAATTATCCAATAATTGGACGGTTCCGTTATCTTTTTGAGCATATGGGTGAATTCTTCCGGCAATACTTTTTTGCCATGGATAGAGAGGAATTACCCTTTAATCGTGCCGAACGCTCTTGGGTATACAGGGCGGCCAAAAATGTTGATCGAACGTTGGCATTTGGCTCTACTCGTGACCTTCGTCCAGCGGGTTCCATTTATTTTGTGAATTGCGCTTATCCGACACTAGATGAAGATGCTGTTGCCGCCAGCCCTATTACTATTGGCCCTTATTGTGAACAACCCTATACCACGGCATCCCTCACAAATATTTCAGGTATGAGCTATGGCGCGTTGTCGAAACCGGCGGTGCAGGCACTTTCCTATGGTGCAAAGAAGGCAGGGTGTTGGCTTAATACTGGTGAGGGTGGAATGTCGTCTTATCACCTAGAAGGGGGATGTGACATTGTTTTCCAAATTGGTACTGCAAAATTTGGTGTTTGTGATAGCGAGGGGAAACTGAGTGACGAGCGATTAAAAAAAGCGGCTGCTCATCCAGAAGTTAAAATGTTTGAAATTAAATTAAGTCAGGGCGCAAAGCCGGGTAAAGGTGGAATTCTTCCCGGGTCGAAGGTGACGGAAGAGATTGCAACCATTCGGGCAATTGAGGTAGGGAAGGCTGCTATCAGCCCCAACCGTCATCCAGAAATTAAAGATGCGGATAGTTTGTTGGACATGATTGCCCGGGTCAGGGCTGTTACGGGAAAGCCCGTTGGCATCAAAGCTGCTATTGGTGATACGCACTGGCTTGAGGGCTTGTGTCATCTGATACTGGTCCGTGGTGTAGAGTCAGCCCCCGATTTTATAACGGTGGATGGCGCAGAAGGTGGCTCTGGTGCGGCGCCCAAGTCATTGCTGGATTATATGGGGCTACCTATCTGTGAAAGCCTCCCTGATGTAGTAGATCTGTTGCGTGGTTATGGATTACGTGATCGGATAAAAGTGATTGCGTCAGGCAAAATAATTGTGCCTTCGGGTGTGGCTTGGGCATTTTGTATGGGGGCAGACTTTGTGGTCAGTGCTCGAGGCTTTATGTTTTCGTTAGGCTGTATCCAAGCGATGCAATGTAATAAAAATACCTGCCCTACCGGTGTGACGACGCATAATCCTAAGTTGCACCGAGGCTTGAACTCAGAGTTGAAGTCAGAGCGTGTGGCCAACTATGTTGCTAATTTGGCCTATGATGTGGGAGTTATTGCCCATTCATGCGGGGTTCGCGAGCCCCGGGAGTTAAGGCGTACACATGCAAGAATAGTGACTGGTTCAGGGCGTTCCGTCACTCTGGAGAGCTTGTACCCTACAGTGGCAACGGGATCTTTGTGCTCATCTAGGGTTTAGGCAGTTAGGTGTTAGCTTCCTAGGTATCAAGCCTTGTGAGCGGGGAAGTATGTTTTGATGCCGGTAGCGAGAGGACTTCTAAACCAGACTGTAAGTAAACTTAAACGGTCTATTTTACGCTGATTTTTCGTGTATTTTGTGGGGCAAACCATAAATTAAACCAATTTCAGCGTGCGTGATTTCAAAGCATTTTAATGCACATTACATTACCGCCTAAAAGACTTGGAGTTGATGTTTGAAAGAACGAGTTTTGGTTGTGGTAATAGCCAGTGTAGGTACAGAATTAGAACTCTGTTTACTGGAGACTTCGCTCGTGAGGCAATAAAAGAAGTAGATTGTAACAGTGGACAATGTCAGCGATGGGACGTAAGGGTCGTTACTCGATAGCACTTTTCTTGACGATGTCCTCAGCATGTAAGTCTGGTCTAGTTACCACGTCAGCTGTTTAGGGCATTAAAATATTTGGGTACTATTTCCGAGGCGGGGCCGTAAAGCTGTTCTGCAAACAGGGAGCCGTTGGTCGAAGATTCTAAATTCAACTCTACGGTGTGGGCTCCGACAGCCTTAGCTATTTCAAAAAATCCCGCAGCAGGGTAGACGTTGCCCGAGGTCCCTATAGCAACAAATAAGTCGCATTGTTCTAATGCCTGATAAATTTCGTCCATGTACAGAGGCATTTCGCCAAACCATACAATATGAGGACGAAGATTTCCTGGTGTTCCACAACATTGGCAGGTGGATAAAGAGTCTGTGGGTGCTTGTTGTTCAAAAATGAGGCCAGATTGCTGACAGCGTATTTTGAGCAGCTCGCCGTGCATATGAAATAGGTTGCTGGTACCTGCGCGTTCGTGAAGATCGTCTATATTTTGGGTTATTAATGTGAAGAGGCCAGAAAACCGCTGCTCAAAACTCGCTAGAGCGTTGTGTGCCATATTGGGTTTAACTTCTTGGCTTAGAAGCTGGTCACGTCGTAAGTTATAGAAGCGATATACGGTTTCTGGATCTCGAATGAAGCCTTCTGGTGTTGCTACGTCCTCGATTTTGTGGTCTTCCCATAGTCCATCGCGGGCTCGAAATGTACGTATTCCAGACTCGGCAGAAATTCCAGCACCTGTTAAGACAACAATGGATTGGTACTTTTTAAGTGGCATGTTATTAATAGAGAAGCTTCATGGTGGACAAACTATTTCATGATCTTTGAGTCACATAGCTATCATATTCTGGCAGAATTACTGAATGCGCGATACAAGATCACTGTTATTGAACACAGAGTTCCCTGCTTTAAAAAGAGCTGAACTCAACATATTGCAGGTAAATCTGGGTTATCTGTGTAATCTAAGTTGTACACATTGTCATGTGAATGCTGGGCCAAAACGTACAGAGTTAATGGATTTGGCTACTGTAGATCTCGTGTTGTCTGTATTGAAACAGAAAAAAATAATGACGCTGGATTTGACTGGCGGTGCTCCGGAAATGAACCCTCATTTTCGCTATCTGGTTGCAGAGGCGACAAAATTGGGGGTTGAGGTAATAGATCGCTGCAATCTCACCATTCTTTTAGAGCCGGGTTATGAGGGACTGCTCCAGTTTCTTGTCGATCATCGTGTGACGATCATTGCATCGTTACCTTGTTACTCAGAAAAAAATGTATCGGAGCAGCGGGGCAAAGGCGTTTTCGAGCTTAGTATAGAAGCTTTAAAAATGTTAAATGACAAGGGTTATGGCATCGAACCTTCTTTGCCGTTGAATTTGGTGTACAACCCCAATGGCGCTTTTTTACCGCCAGAACAATACCAATTGGAGTGTGATTACAAAGAACGACTCCGATCGGATTATGGGGTTGAGTTTAATCAGCTTTTGACTATTACCAATATGCCTATTAGCCGTTTTGGTGCAGTGTTGCTGGCCAAGGGCGAATACGATCAATACATGGATCTGTTGAAAAGTCATTTCTCTGCGTCAAATTTAGAGACATTGATGTGTCTCCACACAATTAGTGTCGATTGGCAGGGAAACATTTACGATTGTGATTTTAATCAGATGTTGGAAGTGCCAATACCTGCAGAAGCGTTGATGGGTGTTATCGCTTCGGATAGTACGGGTGCTCACCATCTACGGGATTTGTTGGAAAAGGACATGTTTGGCCAAAGCATTGCCATTGGCGATCACTGTTATGGTTGTACTGCCGGGCAGGGTAGTAGTTGTGGCGGAGCGCTGGATTTATAGTGGCGATGTCAGAGTCTGTTCCTCTTAGTATTATTATCCCAACCCTAAATGAGCAAGATGTGATAGAGGCTTGTCTTGATAATTTACAGCCACTGAAAGAAATGGGTGTAGAAATCATCGTTTCAGATGGCGGTAGTATTGACCGAACGTGTGAACTTGCTGCCCCCTATGCAGGGTCGTCAATGGCGAGAGTGGACGTTCTTGTCAAATGAACGCCGGTGCAGGGATAGCCCGTGGTCAGTTTTTTTTGTTTCCTCAGCCGACACACAATTACCTCAACATTTCTCAGTGGCGTTGTTACTGGGTGCCCAATGGGGATTCTTCCCGTTAAGGTTAACTGGTTCAGCATGGAAAAGACCTTGGGGAGCGAGAGTGTCATGCGTTTGTTGATCGATTAACTAAATATTCTCATGTGATTATCATCGGTAGTGATTACCCCTCTCTAGATGGGCGCTATGTTGCCCAGGCGTTGGATATTCTCAATAAGGGTGTTCCGGCTGTCTTTGGTCCGGCAACAGATGGAGGGTATGTTTTGATTGGGCTGAGCCGTGTAGATAGCGACTTGTTTGAAGGGGTTTCATGGGGAACAGAACAGGTCATGTCACAGACTCGACAGCGGTTGATTGGACTGGGTTGGCAGTGGCAAGAATTGACACCATTACCGGATATTGACCGCCCGGAGGACCTGAAAGGGTTGTCTGAGTACGAAAAATTCAGATGTTTTTTAGCATAAACAATCAACCCATTGAAATTTATGGGTTTATTTTTCTTGACGGTTTTTCATTTTAAGCCTATTTTTCGGAAATATAGACAGAGGAAAATTCCTGTATCGCTAAAGTATTTAATATCGAGATGGAGGAATTTCGATATGAGTGGTGACGAAATGTTAGATGATGATGATTTTGACGTTGAAGATGAAACGATTGAGCTTGATGTTGAGGCTAAAGAGGTTCCCCGTGTGGCTGATATTGATGCGAGGCGTCGTTTGGAAGATCAGTTAGAAGAAAGACGTCTTAGAAGAATGACCCAGGATTATGACTTTGATCTGGATTGATAACGTCAATTAATGGCGTAATAGTTGTTTATAGATGTTAATGGCACTTTAATTCCCATATCTTTTCTCTTTTTCTTAAAGTTTTTGGCATAATACCGCCTTTGTTATTGGCCGGACTATCTACTATTGCCTAATAAAGCACTTCCTTCCACAAGTTCACAGGCCCTAAAGACGCTTGAATTAAAGGCTCTCTCTTTTGAACGAGACGACCGCCTATTGTTTTCTGATGTCTGTGTGGCCCTTGAATCAGGTGATATTCTACAAGTTGAAGGCCCGAATGGCTGTGGTAAAACGACACTGCTGCGTATTATCACGACAGCATTAAACCCATTGTCGGGGCAGTTGTTGTGGCAGGGGAAGGATGTCTCACGATATCGTCAAAGCTACCTACAAAATTTGCTATTTCTCGGTCATTTACCCGGGTTAAAACAGTCATTGTCCCCAGAGGAGAACTTGGTCTGGTGGCGACGACTGAATAGCAGTCATCGGTCGCTCAGTAATACTGAAGCATTGGCACGTATGGGATTGCAAGGTTATGAGGATATTCCTTGTTTTCAGTTGTCTGCAGGACAGCAGCGTCGTGCTGCATTATCCCGGCTGTTGATTACCGAAGCACCGTTATGGGTGCTAGATGAACCATTTACAGCCATTGATAAACAGGGTGTGAACGAGCTTGAAACCTTGCTAACTGCTCATGCTGAAAAGGGCGGTATCATTATATTATCTACTCATCAGGACTTGGGTATAAAAGGTCTGAAGCGGTTGTCACTGCCAGCTTTGGCGGGGGCTGTCCCATGAAAGGGCAAGGCTTTGTCGCTATTTTTCAGCGTGATTTATTGTTGGCTTTTCGTCACCGAGGTGAAATAGCTAACCCCGTTATTTTCTTTTTCATTGTCGTGACGTTAATTCCATTGGGTTTGACCCCAGAGGCCAGCAGGCTTGCCGAAATTGCCCCTGGCATTCTTTGGGTAATGGCATTGTTAGCATCACTGCTATCCGTGGAAGGGATGTTTCAAAGTGATTACCGCGATGGAACCCTTGAACAGATAGTTATTCTACCTCAGCCCCTGTATTTGATGGTGCTGGCAAAAATACTGGTACACTGGTTGGTTACTGGTCTGCCTCTGACTCTTTTGGCGCCTGTTTTAGGTATGATGTTGTCATTACCTGAAGCGGGTTATTTACCTTTGGTTTTGAGTTTATTTATGGGTACCGCAGTCTTGAGTTTGGTCGGTGCTATCGGCGCGGCGTTGACCGTGGCGTTGCGTAAAGGTGGATTACTGCTTTCTTTGATTGTGGTGCCGCTGTATATGCCTGTGCTGATTTTTGGTGCGAGTACCGTTCAGCGAGCAGTGGATGGTTTTCCTGTAGAAGGACCGCTGGCCATAATGGGTGCATTGCTGGCTTTTTCGTTGCTTGTTTCTCCTTTTGCTACGGCGGGTGCACTGCGTATCAGCATGCAGGGTTAAGGTTTTTTTTAGGATAGTTTTGAATCGAGAGGATTGACGTAGATATGTGGCAGTGGTTTCACCGCTTAGGATCGCCGCGCTGGTTTTACCAGGCCAGCGGCAAATGGTTGCCGTGGCTCTCTCTTTTGACCGCGGTACTTTTGTGTATTGGTGTGGTTTGGGGGCTTGGTTTTGCTCCTCAAGATGCTAAGCAAGGCAACAGTTTTCGGATTATCTATATTCATGTGCCGGCATCTTTTCTTGCATTGGCCGGTTATTACGTGATGGCGCTTGCCGGAGCAGTCGGCTTGATTTGGAAAATGAAACTTGCCGATATGGTGATGAAGTCTGCAGCACCGATTGGTGCCGTTTTAACGTTTATTGCTCTACTGACGGGTGCCATTTGGGGGAAGCCAACTTGGGGTGCTTATTGGGTCTGGGATGCTCGGATTACGTCAATGTTGGTATTGTTTTTTTTATATTTGGGCGTGATTGCTCTGCAATACTCCTATAGCAGTCAAGATTCTGCCAGCAAGGCCAGTGCCGTGTTGTCGTTAGTTGGTATGGTAAATATTCCTATCATCTATAAATCTGTTGATTGGTGGTATACCTTACACCAGCCTGCCACCATCAAGTTCACGGAAGCCCCCTCTATGCACCCCGATATGTTCCAACCCCTGTTGGTGATGATCTTGGGCTTTTACTGTTTTTATGCCGTGGTATTGATACTTACCACCCGGGTTGAAATACTTTACCGAGAACGGCGTACTCGTTGGGTTCAAGATCTAGTGCTTGAAGAGTCAGGCAACGCAAGTTCTGGTAAAATTTAACGCTAAAAAGGTTTGGTAAATGTTTCAGTTTGAGAGCGTCAACGACTTTATCCATATGGGAGGCCATGGGTACTATGTTTGGTCTGCATATTTTATTTCGTTAAGTGCCCTGACGTGGTTGGTCATGAGTCCGTTAATCCGTAGAAGAAAGTTTATTCAAGAGATGGGGCATCAGCGTCGGAGAGAGCTTGCGCGACAGTGAAGTGTCAGTCGTGGGGCCGATGATCGCTCCCATGTGTTTAGTGAATAGAGCGGGTAGTGTGGATAATCTTTATAACATGCTATTTATTACTGCTTAAGCAAAGAGGAAATTATGCATCCAGTACGACGTCAGCGTCTGTTTATGGTGGTTTTTATTGTGGTGATGGCCTCTGTCGCAGTAGGCTTGTTGAGCTTCGCGCTGCGAGAAAATATCAACTTGTTTTACCCACCCTCCGATATTGTGTCTGGTGAAGCCCCTGTGGGTGTCAATATCCGCGCTGGTGGTATGGTTGTAAAAGATAGCGTGATTCGTGCAGAGGACTCTTTGTTTACTCGTTTCCAGATCACCGATGGAGAAGCACAGGTGGAGGTTCATTACACTGGAATCCTCCCTGATTTGTTTGCTGATGGTGAAGCTGCAGTGGTCACAGGGGAGCTAAATCAGAATGGTATTTTTATGGCCTCAGAAGTGTTGGCCAAACATGATGAAAATTATACCCCGCCGGAAGTAGCTGACGCGATGGAGGCGGCCCATCAACGGGCAAATGCAGGTGGTACGGAGACTGCAGTTGCCACTGAAACTTCATTAGATGTCAAGACCTACTCTAAATAGAAAATAGTCCAACAGGATACGAAAGAGATGATGGCTGAGTACGGGCATTTTGCACTGATATTGGCGTTGGTTTTGGCGCTAATACAAGCGGTACTTCCTCTGGTTGGTGCCGGGGTAGGTAATCGCCTTTGGATGGCCACAGCAAGGCCCTTAGTGGCCGGACAAACATTGATGGTGCTATTTAGTTTTGGTTGTCTGGTCAGCCTTTTTCTCCATGACGATTTCTCAGTACGTTATGTGGCTGAGAATTCAAATACGTTGTTGCCAGATCAATATAAAGTCAGTGCTGTATGGGGTGCCCATGAGGGCTCGTTGTTACTCTGGGTACTGATTCTTGCCCTGTGGAGTTTTGCTGTAGCGCTGTTCAGCCGTACCTTGCCTCAACAATTGGTCGCTCGGGTATTAGGCATCATGGGCTTAATCAGTGTTGGTTTTTACCTGTTCTTATTATTGACCTCAAACCCTTTCGCCAGAAGTTTGCCATTTTTTCCGAGTGAAGGCTCTGACCTGAATCCGCTACTTCAAGATGTTGGGCTGATTTTTCACCCGCCAATGCTTTACATGGGCTATGTGGGCTTTTCTGTCGCTTTTTCTTTCTCTATCGCAGCATTGTTGGCTGGCAGGATGGATGCGGCCTGGGCGCGCTGGACACGCCCTTGGACCAATGTGGCCTGGATGTTTTTAACATTAGGCATCGCTTTGGGTAGCTGGTGGGCATATTACGAGTTGGGCTGGGGGGGCTGGTGGTTCTGGGATCCCGTTGAAAATGCTTCATTTATGCCTTGGCTCGTCGGGACAGCATTAGTACATAGCTTGGCTGTTACTGAAAAACGTGGTGTATTCCGGAGTTGGACACTGCTTCTGGCCATTGTTGCGTTTTCTCTAAGCCTATTGGGTACATTTTTAGTGCGTTCTGGTGTGCTTACGTCAGTGCATGCTTTTGCTGCCGATCCCACTCGAGGCGTTTTTATACTTGCCTTCCTCGCCATTGTGGTAGGTGGTTCATTACTGCTCTTCGCGCTTAAGGGACCAGCCATAAAAAGCGTGGCAAGTTTTTCTGGGTTATCTCGGGAAATGTTTATGCTGATTAACAACATTCTGTTGGTCGGTATCATGATGATTATCCTGTTAGGGACGCTCTATCCACTGATCGCAGATGTTTTGGATTGGGGAAAAATTTCAGTGGGGCCACCTTATTTCAATCTATTTTTTGTGCCTTTAATACTGTTGTTGGCCGTTCTTATGGCGATGGGCTCTGTGTTGCGCTGGAAGCGTAACCCTTCCACCAACTTAAAACGCTATTTCAATATACCTCTATTGCTTTCTCTCTTGTTGGGAGGTTTGTTCCCGCTGTTGTATGACGGTTACGAGTTGATGGCTGCAGTGACAGTCATGGTTGCTGTCTGGGTGATAACCGTAACGTTTCTGGATCTTTGGCATAAATCCGGACATTCGCGATCGCGTTGGTATGGGTTAAGTCGCCTCAAAGGTAGTTACTATGGGATGGTGATAGCCCACCTTGGTGTGGCTGTGTGTATTGTGGGTGCGGGTTTAACCAGTATTTACAGTATTCAGCGTGATGTTCGTATGGAACCGGGTGAACAAGCAAATGTTGCGGGTTACCAGTTTGAATTTAAGGGTATGAAGCCTGTTCAGGGACCTAACTTTATTGCTGATGAGGCGTTGATAGTGGTGACAAAAAATAATGGTTTAGTGGCTAAACTTAAACCGCAAAAGCGCCGTTATCTGGCCAGCGGTCAAACCATGACAGAGGCTGCTATTGATGGCGGGTTAATGCGTGATCTTTATGTGGCGCTGGGCGAGCCCCTGAAGGGGGATGCTTGGGCTATTCGCGTGTATGTGAAGCCCTTTGTTCGTTGGATTTGGTTGGGAGCGTTGATGGTTGCTGTGGGTGGATTACTTGCCGTCTTGGATAAGCGCTATCGAAGCTACCGAGCCACGGCTACTGCTGAAGAAGGGTTGGCTGTCAGCACTTAGTTGCTAGGGGCTTATGGTAGATGAAAATATGATGGAATTAATGTGCAGGTATTATTTATGCAAAGACTGAAACTATTCATACCTTTGATCATCTTTATCGTATTGGCTGTGTTTTTGTTGAGCGGTTTGGAGCGTGATCCGAATGCTATGCCATCAGCATTGATTAATCAGCCTATGCCTGAGTTCCTATTACCTGTTCTAGGTCACGAAACTCAACTGGTAGATCAACAAATTTTTCAGGGAAAACCTGCACTATTAAACGTTTGGGCAACCTGGTGTATTTCCTGCAGAGTCGAGCATCCTTATTTGAATAAACTGTCAGTACAGGGTATTCGTATCATTGGCCTGAATTATAAAGATGACACCGCAGAGGCTAACAAGTGGTTGGTTGAAAAGGGCGACCCTTACGCTTTAAGTATTGTTGATAGTGACGGCCGTATGGGGTTAGACCTAGGTGTGTTTGGTGCCCCAGAAACCTATGTGGTCGATGGCACAGGCACTATTCGCTACAAACATGTGGGTGTGGTGGATGACCGAATTTGGCAAAAGTACTTATTGCCAGTTTGGCAACAAGTTCAATAAACCCGGTTTCTCACGAGAGATTACATATCTTAATGAGTCCTCGTTGGTACTAGCTAGGATCAGTTTGGCAAAATTAGTTTGGAATGAGATACGTTAAGTAAAGGAAAGACAATGGCTAAAGAAGATTATCAGCGGGGTATGAGTGTACGGCGTCGAGTGATGGGTGACGAATTTGTTGATAGAGCAATGGATGCAGTGACTGATTTTACCCAGCCCGTGCAAGATTATATCAATGAGAATTGTTGGGGTTCTGTTTGGGCCAGAGAAACGCTTCCGCTGAAAACACGCAGCATTATCACTATTGCAGTATTGGCGGCTCTCAAGGCTCCCAATGAGTTAAAAGGCCATGTTAGAGGCGCTGTTCGTAACGGCTGTACACCTGAAGAAATACGTGAAATTTTGTTGCACACGGGCCCTTATATTGGTGCGCCAGCATTGCAGGAAGCATTTCGTGCGGCAAAGGAAGTGCTTGAAGAATCAGAAGGTACTTGAGTAAAAGCAGTTGGAAAAGGTGCCTTTTTATAGGGTGCTTATGATTGAGTACTTACAATAAAATGGCGGACCGGACGGGG
>TARA_R110002110_G_scaffold285643_1_pt1 | contig 38130 bp, 41 predicted proteins | sample TARA_R110002110 | Tara Oceans TARA_R110002110 (sample SAMEA4397330) | marine metagenome | biome: Polar Biome; feature: [SRF] surface water layer (ENVO:00010504); material: water (ENVO:00002006), including particulate matter (ENVO:01000060) such as... | depth 5 m | reverse complement strand
ACAGAGTCCACAAGTACAACGACAGGATCTATTCATACCGATGGTGGTTTGGGTGTAGTTGGAGACATCTATGCTGGCGATGATATGTTCCTTACGGCAGGTGCTATTCTGGACTTCAATTCAGATGTAACCATTACTCACTCAGCCAACGCGATCACTCTGTCCGGTGGGACAGCCGTTGGCTTTGGGCATTGGGATGGCGTAGTTGACGGTGGCGGCGGAGCAGACTATACTACGATTCAGGCTGGTGACGATGATCTCGACGCCGTGACGGGCTGGACCCTATACGTAAAAGGCAACCAGACCTATTCGGAGACTATCACGATCAGCACCCACGGTGCTTTCATCTTCATTGAACCTGAGACTGTTATAACGTCACTCGTCCTGACAGGTAACAACAACACGGTGACCTTTGCGGCGGGTGGACAAGTCACAGGCGCATTGACAATTGGCACAGGAACAGGCAATAAGGTTATTGCCGGTGCTGATTTCGTCGTTGATGGGGCCATCACCGTTACGGGAGCCTACAACAGCTTCATCGTAGGTCCAAAAGCCGATTTTAATTCGACCCTTGCCCAAAGCGGGGCCAACAGCCACGTATCCATAGGCAACGAGTCTGACATCACAGGCAACATTACCCTCTCTGGAGGTGATAGTGAAGCGGAGTTTGGGTCGGACGCAAACATCGACGGCATCCTCACCGTCAGCGGTCGAGCGCGTGTTTGGATCGGAAATCATTCCCAACTCGCGCAGACGATTGTAATCGGAACGGCGAGTGGCGAACAGTATGTCGAGTTAGGGCAGAAGGTTGGAGTCACCGGAAACATCACAGCAAGTGACAATGGTGTAGTTTTCAAGACGGGTGCATCTTGCGCCTTGGGCGGAACAATCGACTTTGATAGCAATTCATCGGAATCGCAGATAATCATCGGAGCTAAAACTACTATTACAGGCACCGTGACGGTCGGTGGAACAGACACTTCCCTCCGTGCGGCAGGTGGTACTGATTTCGACGGCATCGTCACCATGTCAGGTGCGGGATCGTCGCTCCTACTGGAAAACGGTTGCGACCTAGATGGCATCATAGTTTCTGCCCTTAGAGTTACTATAGACGGCGGCGGTTATGATACGGCGGTGAACGGAACCACAGTGAACCACGCGCTCGACATTTCGGCGGCACACGCTAAGGTCAAGAATATCAAGCTACTTACAACCCCCGGCGGCGGTCAGAATTTTTATGGCGCAAATGTTTCCACGTATCAGGTCGAGTTTAACGGTGTGACATTCAGTGGATCGGATAACTTCGGTCTTTATTTCAATACGTTGGGGGATCTCTGTAGAGTCATCAACTGTTGGTTTGAAGGCAACTACGACGGCGACGCCCTGCGATCGGACGGAACTGAATTAACAGTCGTTGGCAACTGGTTTGATGCGGGGATGTCCGCTGAGTCAATGTATTTCACAGACAACGGCGATCACTGGCTTGTGGTGGGGAATATGATGACAGACGAAGACGGCGGCTTCTCGGTTCACGCGGCAAGTGAAGACGGTGTTTTTGTTGGTAATGTCAGCAACGACTCGTTTACAGATGGTTCGTCGAGTTCATCTGTTCTAGCGGATGGCTCAGGCAACGAACAATACTAAACAGGAGATGGATGATGAAGGTTTTTCTGGCACTAATGGTTATGCTGTCTTCGTCGGTCGAGGCTGATGAGATTTCCGATCTTGAGGCGAAGATTGATTCGCTTTGGAAGGTCAAGGAGGGTCTTGTCTCAACGGCGATTGCTGCAGACGTGGACACACTGATTACGGACGCACTTTCTACTTGGGGTGTGGCAGTTTCAGGAGACGGCGATGGCGCATGGATTCGCATTCAGTTCCCCGACACGCTGACGGCATCCGAAAAGCGGCTGAACATCGGTTTGCAAGCAGAATTGATGGATGAAAGGGGAGTCGAGGATCTCAGCGAGGGACTTTACAGAGGGCCTTGGCGGACCATTGTTTCAACAGTAAAGAAGCTTGCGAAGCTTTTCCCTTAATTTCTAAACTTTCTCTCCGAGGAAGGGCAAAAGATGGCAACCAAAAAAGAACGTGCGTTTAAAGCTCTAAGGTCCAAGTCAGCAGCAGTTGGATTGGCATTCTCCGCTGCATTTTATGCCGGGGATGCCAATAGACCCGACGGCTACATCGCGAACGCCGAAGAACTTGATGGTCTTATGGGCACAGAGGTGGTACGGGAGAGTGCTGGTCTTGGCGAGGTTCTACGGTATAATGCAGCGTCGGATGCTTTTGCCGTTGTTACAGTTGCCACACCTAACGAGACGTGGACAGTAGATCAGTTGGATGTTTTTCTTGAAAAATTCGATTACTTGAAGTTTAGAGTCCAAGAGCTACGAGAAGCCCGGTTTGCATATGAGGCAATACCGGAATAACAGTATCAGCGTTGATAAGAGGAAACACAGATGGCGGGATCGAATTCATCCGACATAATAGCCAATAACGGACATTCAGTTCGTGGTATGCACTTCGATAGCTCCCTTGGAAGGATTGTAGCTGATGACCCTGCCGGGCAGTCAGCTTCGGGGGCCCCCAATAATTCGGGGGGCGGTGATAATGAACCTGCCTTCGAGCCTTCTATTGGCAGTAACCTGACAGCCGGGGACCCCCTCTTTGGTGCTGGCGAAAAGGCTTTGTTGGGACAGTTCGAGGAGAACAGGTTTGGGTTTGACCAGACGATCGACGTTCCAAGATATGCGCCGAAAAAGGAAGGTATTAACCCGGAGACGGGTGAACCCTATCTAGACACAGGGGTGATTGAAGGGTACGACCAAAAGAGTGTGTCTGAGGTTCTTACGGGCAGAGCTAGGGACCAGTTATTCAAACCCCTCAGGGGTGAGTACATGGGTCTGGAACAGGACGCCATTAGTGCCGGTCTGTTCCGAAGCGGAAAGCTTCTGGGAGCAAAGGGTGAGGAGCTTAAAACCGCATCAGAGCTATTCACGCAGTACCAGACTGACTTGGCAATAGAACAGGCAAAGCGGTTCACTCAAGACAAGCAGAAAGCTATTGACCAAGCTATGTCTGGTGGGGCAACACAGGCAGGTATCGGGCTTAAGAGGGACGAGTCAGATTTAGCTTTCAATCAGTGGCTGGCTGATACCAAATTCAAGGGTGATGAAATTGGTCTACGCACTGCAGAGACGTACGGCAGGGAAATTGAATCCGTTGTGGCTCAGGATGACGTTCTAGGCAAAAAAGCAGGTGATCCCGGATACAACCCGGAGTTTGACGCAGATGGTGACGGCACGGTCACGATGGCAGACATCACGGCGTTGATCACTGATGGTGTTATAGAGTTAGATCCTAATAATCCGGGTATGATAAATATCTTTGGTGATCGTCCAACCCAGAGAGCAAGAGAGTTTGAGACAGAAGCTGGGTTCCAGAGGGTTGATCGGACTGGTCGAATCTACGACCCAGATCACCCCGATGCTGATCCCGAGACGGGCTACGTTGAGACATTGGATAGCCGTAGGATCGACGTCGAAGCCGCTCAAGCACAGGCAGCACAGGACCGTGATCACTACCAAAACATTATAGACTCCACTACTGGCATTCTGTCCCTAGTCTCAACTCTGGGTTGGGGCGATGACCTTAAAGACTTAGTTACTAATTTGTTTGAGGGATTTGGTGGCTTATTTAATCCAGTAGACGGGCCGGGTACGGATACCCCACCTCCGGGTGGGGGTGGGACTGTGGTGCCGGGTGGTCACAACTACGACGGTGGACCACGTCTTGATGCTAGTGGAAGGTGGTATGACAAAGATGGGAAACAAGTCAACGCCGATGGAACTCCATACGAGGGAGGTGAAACTCCACCCGATGACCACCCACCAGATCTGAACGTTCCACAGGGTTACAGCTTCCCGGGTATATCTGATCTCAGTGCGGCTGATAGGCTTGGAACGTCTCTTACAGACTTCGATCCTACGACGGGGTTGAACGCTGATGGCTGGAAAATGAAAGAAGTTATTGACGGTGAGACTGTGGTCTACCAAGGACCGAACAACCAGCAGTATTCAGTCAAATATACTGAGGACGGGAAAGTACATACCTCGCACACAGACTCTCGTGGTAAGGTGACGAATACAGTCCGTAAGCCGGGCGAAGGTACCAGTCCCGGGAATCAAACTACCCACGGTTACAACTCGGAGTGGAATAAGTCGATGCGTAAGCAGTTGAAAGTGCTTGCTCTCTCAGACTTCGGCATAAGGTTTACGCATACCCGTGAGGGTCAGGGCGTCTGGGACTTGGATAACGTTCTCGACGCGGCTGGCAGAACGATCGGGGATATTTCTACAATGATAGGCACTAAGGTACTGTCTGCCACGATGCAGTCACAAGGCATTCCCGCTTTCATTGCTGACCCTGTTTCAGCCTTTATCACGAACGGTCTGAATCAGGGTCACTTCGCTGGACTGGGTGATGATCGGGTTAAAGAGATCTTAAAAAGGTGGTCCGATAACCCTGAGACTATAACTGCAGACGATATGTGGCTCCTGAACCACTCCATGATAAACGCGGGCCGACCCGTCTCTGGTTCCGGTGCTCAGGAAGGCGTGACAGGGGACAAGTCTTGGCGTGAAGGCTGGAACGCCATGCGATCCCGGCCTTCCTCTGAGACCACTATGGGATGGAATAATATGTGGGCCGGGACAACTGCTTCGGTTCAGACAGCATGGCTTACAGAACACCAAGACACAGTTATAGACAACGGTAAGTTCTACGAAGAGGCTATAAAGCTATCACAGGGTATCAATCGTCTTGACTACAGGGGTGGTACGATTTATAACAAAGACGAGTTTGGGGAATACACCTCTCAAGCTAGAGAAATGTTTGACTATATGTACTTCGAGCTTATCGACAAGCACGAAGGGGATATGGAAAAGGTGTTCGATTCTATGACAACGAAGGGTATATTGTCTGAGGTCGATTTCTCTGAGATTCAACTTGACCATCTCAAGAGTCTGATAGGTCAGGGACCGGCGAGTGAGAACTTTGACTCCGCAGACTTTGCGGAATTTTCATCTGACTACCATGCATCACAGAATCAGAGCACGTTCTCTAATACATTTGATTTCGACGCAAGCGGGGTGATTGACTTTGCAGACTTCGTCGAATTTGCCGGGAACTTTGGTGGTCCCGCCCTGCCCGCCCCAGTGGATAACCCCGATCCCAACGACGGAGAGGATGAAGAAGGAGGGGGAACAAGTAGCTACCGTCTCAAAAAGCCCGCGCCCGGATCTGATGCGTGGATTGAGGCAGGGGAAACGGATGGAAACTTCCAACTAGATGCTGAGACAGGCGAATACATCAAAGACCCTGATGGAACCCTTACGTGGGATGGTGACCAGAAAAAGTTTGTTGAAACTAGTGCATTCCAGCCTCCACCTCCGGGTGACGGCGTCGGTTCCCAGCCTCCAACTCCGGGTGATGGCAGCGGTTCCCAGCCTCCAACTCCCGGTGCGGGTACACCAGACCTACGCCTGAGAATCTCTGAAGGAGCTTTAGATCTGGATGAGGGTGACCATAGACGCAACCCATTATTTGACGGCACCGATCTTGTCAGAAATCCTGATACAGGAGATCTTAACGTATTGGAGTGGATAACCCAAACTACACTAACAGACATCCAAAACATTGTCTTCGGGATGGGTGGAAGCGATAGTGCAGAAGAGTTCAAGGAACTGGTAATAGATGCCGCGCTGGAAAGATGGTTAAGGAACCATAAAATCTCTGATGATCCCCCGAGTGCTGCCCCGAGTGCTGCCCCGAGTGATTTAGCTGTCACCGAACCGGGTGCTACTACCGAACCGGGTGCACCGTTCCAACCTGATCCCGTTGATACAGGAGGTCCTCCAACGCCCGAGGATGTAACCGCATTTGAGACTCCAGACCCGAACAATAAGGACGCACCAGATTGGTGGTCGGTGTCTCCGTCCGGTACCTTCTCCACTCAAACGATGCATGTCACTCCGAACCCGGATGGTTCTACAACGGACAACTTGGACAGGACGAAGGATGAGATAGAGGGTTTGGTTGTTGGGTTACGTGGGGTTGGGTGGGATGATAACGCAATATGGCAGTATTTCGGGGAAAATGGTTACAGCTACGAAGCGGTCAGGCAGGCATTTTTAGGTAGGCACGTTGCAGCCACAACCACCAGTGGAGATACATTCCAAGGCAGGGTAAGCGATGGTGTGGTCACCGATGTTACTGGACCGAGACGGCCCCCATCAGACGTGGGTAGTATAGATACCTATGTGGAAGAATACTTTGCTAACGAGCCGGGTACGGACAGCACCACGTTCTACGATGCTTCCGGTAAGCCAGCAGTGACAGTCCGCCACCACTGGACAGGTGGTAAGTTTGACGAAGTAGTCACGGACCCGCACGATCCGTATGCGGTTGACCCACGCAGAGGACAGGTAGGTGTAGTGAACGAATACATGTCCAGAGTAGCAAGTAGGCCGGGCTACGAGCCTTGGCAAGGAATTGAGATTAACGAAGAGCCCCCTCCTCTGCCCCGGCACGACCTAGATGGAAACCTAATCCCGAATTTTAAAGCAGATAGACAGAGTTTGCAAGGTCTCGTTGGTGCAAGTATCAACGACCACAACAGACCAACGTCAGTGAATAGATACAAGGCTTGGGGCCCGTTCCTTGATATGGACGAGGATGGTGTCATATCAGGTGAAGACATTATCCGAGCAACGGGTGGAGCCCGATTAGCCACCGGATTAAAAAACCCTGACTGGGATAGGGACGCATCATACGAGCAGAACATTGAAACGGCTATGGTTAATAGTACGCCGAAACCTCCAATTTCGCCCGGACATGCAGTTACTATTGGTACTCCGGGAACGGGTGGCCGTAGTGAACCTTTCAGATCGGGTTCGCTTCAGCAACAAGTTGCTGACGCTCTATTCGATGGCACGACTCTCAATGTTACCGAGGTAAACAAGTATGTGACAGCCTCAGTATTGGAAGGAATAGCCAACGAGGTCTACGGTGTAGGTGGAAGCAGTGATTATGAAGATTTCAGAAGAAAAGTAGTGAACGCAGCACTTGCGGAGTGGGTCAGACAACCGGAGAATCAGGGAGCTTAAAGTAATGGCATTTCCAAGTATAGGACAAATTGCCCGGGGCCTTGGGAAAGCGGGCCGTACAGCCGGTGCTATAGGCCAAGGTGTTGAGCGGTTTAAAACTCAGCAGCGTAAGAAGACCCTTCAGGATATGCAGCTTGAGGCCACCCGCGAGTCGATTAAGACTTCAAAGTTCAATCGCGAAGAGAAGGAGAAGCTGACTAAAGAACAAGAGGCAGAGTTGTTTTGGACGGGGAAATGGATAGACCACCAGACTACTTCGCTCAACGGGGTCAAGACGAAGGAACAAGCCCTTGAAGCCATAAACTCTGCGATGGCATTCATGAAAGCAACGCCTCCACCGGGTAAGCTGGCAGAAAAAACTTCTGAGTTCATGAGAAAATGGACTCAGGACGTTGATAACCAAAGAAAACTAGCCGAAGAGAATAGGAATCAAAAACTCGGGAAAGCCACTGGTAAGTTCGAGGCAGCAAGTGCGCTTGACCCACGACAAGTACAAGAATATCCCATGCCGTTTTCTTTAGCCCTTGACCAACTCCCCAAAAGCCCGGGCACGGCACCATCCCGCATTAGTAAGCAAGAAAGCGGGGAGGCAGCATTTTCTCGTTTCCGGGAAGGCTATGATCCCGAATTTATAAAGTCTCTTGAGGCAGGGGATGTGGACCCTGAAACGTATTTTAATGAACAGCAGACAAAAAGATTAAAGAGGTACGAAGGAGAGGACAAAAGATCAGATGAAGAAAGGGGACGGGAGCTTGATCTACAAAATAAAGAGGACCGCAATAACCCTAAGCACCCAGAGAATAAAGATAGATTCATGGCAATGAATAGAATCCAAAAGAAGCTTGTAGAAAAAACCAATTCAATTGTCGGGATTTCGGCTGGCGGTAAAGAGCTAATTGATTGGAAGTTTACCGAAGATGGGGGTTTACATATAAAGAGTTATGGTTCGGTTACCTACGAGGACTTTAAGGAGGCTTGGAAAACACTAGAGCACGACGAAATAATGGGAACGACGATTGCAAGGCATGGGTTGAGTCTTGATAACATGACTATTGTTCCTTCTCCGGGGAGTAAAAATCCGAACGACGGCTTGCCACGAAACCCCTCGGGGACAATGTCAGTAAAAGATATCGAAAATGACGCAAAAATGAACGGTACTTCTGTTGGTGAGGAGATATATCAGGGGTTAAAAAACATTCAGGGCAACCGAAACGTCCCCCCCGAACACTTGAGGTATTACGAAGATCTCCAGAAACAGTATCCATATCAACCACCTGAGGGTGTAGTGGAGGACACGGCTAGTTACAGGCACCCCGGTGGTGCTAGGTTCGAGCCGGGTGGAGAAGATTATCGCTCGGGCCCGCCGACGAGAAGTTACTTTGGGGAATTGATGGCTGCTGGCGTGGAAGCAGCATCGTCACCTTACGAGAGAAAGCTGTCGGAACAAAGAAGACTACAAAATGAACAAAGACAGGCGGGAATCGAACCGCCCCCATCGTCAACGATAAACCGCCCCGAAGTTCCTCTGAGTGTGGAGGATTTTGACCCAGCATTCGAGGGAGAGATGGAGAATCAGGGCGTAGCTGGACCAATAGAGATTGCTGCTCAACCAAAAGAGTCTCAGGAGCAGATGTACGTTATGATCCTTAAAGACATTCTGGCGAACGGAAGGAAGACACCAGATCAGAAGGACGCACTGGACTTCTTCGGGGCCTCAGGAGATAGTTTGGTGGATGTACAGGAGTTGATCATCAGGGGTCTTGTAACAGAAGAAGAGGTTGCACAAGTTCGGAGTATTCGATATAAAGCTGCGCCTGATAATAATTTAAAAAACTTCTCTCCAGCGTTGCCGGGATAACGGAGAACAAGAATGTCAGATTTTCTAGGGTATTACAACGCACACCAAGGGCGTGATCCTGATAAGGAGAATCAAGGGGACTGGAGATCTCACGAGAGGTTCTCTTCATCAAGACCCTCATGGGAAGGTACCAGAGCTGGTTCTGGTATAGAAAGAGCATACGACACATACACCGAGCCGCTCCCAGACGAAGACCCGGGACTCGGGGAGCTTACCACGCGTGGGCTCAAATCTGGCTTCGGGCAACTGTCTTCGATGGCTGGTGGGGTAGTAGACTACTTCGGTGGGGAAGAAACAGGAGAATCCCTAAGGCAATACGGACGTGGTCTACAGGAGCGCAACCGACCACCGGAGCGCATCGCGTCACACGACCTGTTCAAAGACATCGCTGAGACTGGAGGCGCAAATACCGCGCTGTCTTTGGATTGGTGGGTCTATAATGGGGCATCATCCATTCCGTTTATGATTGCCACACTACCTGCAGGTGGACTTACTGCTGGTCTTGTTAGGCATGCGGGTATGAAAGCTCTTCAGGGTTTATCCGGGCAAGCTCTTAAAACAGCAACAACGAAGCTTGCAACCAAAACAGCCCAATCCGGTGCGTTATCCTCTTCAGCAGTCAACGGTTTACTTCAGGGCGGTGAAGCATTCAACGAGGAAATGAAAGCTTCCGGCGACCGCACCAAAGCGGCTGGGAAGGCGAGTCTTTCATTTGCTTTAAACACGGGTGTCGGCTACGCGCTAGGTGGTTCTTTGGGCGCGTTCCGTAAAACAAAACCAGCCCAAAGCTTTAAGCGTAAAATTGCAACAAGTGCCGGGCTTGAAGGGTCACAGGAGGTCAGCGAAGGAAGTATACAGGCAGGGCTCCAAGGGAGACCTATCTTAGATCCATCAAGATCCCCCGCAGAGTTCCTACTCGGTGCTGGTATGGGTGGGGCGTTCACTGCGGTTGGGGCCGCTGGCGCGGCAACAAGACCAATACGGACAGCGGAAGATTTTGCTGAACGAGCAGCAGAACTACAAGAACAGGCAGAGAGAGAGGAAGGGGAGAGACTTGAGCGAAAGAGGATGGAAGCCGAAGGGGCTGTTAAACGTTCTGCCCAAGACTTTCGTGCCTTAGAAGCGCAGAGGGGGCATGATATTGAGACCGGGAAGATCATCGAAGGAGCCCGGGGGGAAATGGAATCTGCCCGTGACCCGAACCGCCCGTCCTTGCCGGTTAAATATGATCCCGCAGAAGATGCGATTCGTAACCTGTCCAAAGCTGTTGGAGTTATTGATGTAGATAAAAAAACAGTTGCCGAGCTAGGTGAACTTTTAAGTCACCCGTCCACGATTGTCACTTTAGAGAGAATCTTAAGGGAAGGTTCAGATATACGAACGGCACCACCGTCTCGCCAGATAGGACGTGGTGCCATACCGGTAACACCTGAAGGCCAGATCGTTACCACAGATCAACAGGCAGATCTTGAAAGCGGTATCCAACCAAAAGCAGAGGTCGAGCTTAGTTCGATGTCTGTTGGTGAGGAGTTTGAGGTCCCCAAACGGCCCGGACATATCTTCAAGATAGAAAAGATAGGCCCGAAGGGAACTGTTACAGGTGTGGCAGTTACAGAAGAGGATGGTCAGCTTGCCAGAATTACAATCAAGCCCGGGACCGAAGCAAAGCCCCGGATGGTTTCCAAGCTCCTAACGCGCCCCTCACTACGTCTCGATCCAACATACCGCTACCGCCCAGAAACACCCACCGTCCCAACCATAGAACGAGTAGGACAGCGGTCTACGGTAGACGAAGCTACGGGCGTCGTCCAGCCAGCACACGGAAGGGTGCAAGGTACAGCCGATCCGAACGTCCCTGCTGGCAGCGCAGACGCTCTGATCGCTGAAGATGACATCCGAATGATGGGAGGTAGGCCCGGTGCTGTTGCTGAACAAGCCGTTGCTATAGATGCGGAGTTTGACGATGTCCCCGGTATTGTTGAAGGGAGGGAGGCTCGTTCACAAGAAGAGACCGACCAGATCTATGAAGAGACAAGGGAAATTGTTGGTGACAAAGACAAGAACCCGGCACTAATACTGGCAAGGAAACAGTTCCCAGACTTCAAGCCCCGGGCTAAAGCCAAGACCAGCCCCGACAAGCAGTCTCGGATCGCCAAGGCATTCGAGAAACTGCAATCCATAATTGCCCCCAACTACAGAGAGGGTGTGGAAGAGCGCAAGGTCTTCGAGTCCTACAAGTTTGCATTCGAGAAAGAGCTTGAGGCTGAGGGGATCACAGACTACAGAAGCCTTGTTGAAGCAGCCTACCGGAAGATGGGGGAAGAAGTCGAGCGTCAGTGGAAGGTAATGATAGACGCTGGTGTAGAGGTCGAGTTCCACCAAGGGGAGATGGACTACACAGACTCTACGGAGATGATGGCTGATGCACTTCTGCGTAACCATATGTGGGTATTCGGTGGTGGTGAACCACACCCGCTTCTTGGTGCTAGGGGCTCGGATGGTATAAGCCTTAACGAGAAGTTCCGAGCAGTCCACGACTACTTCGGTCACGCGGTATCGGGTGTCCAGTTCGGTCCCCGGGGGGAAGAGAACGCATGGCGTAACCACGCTCAAATGTTTGACCCCATCGCCCGGATTGCTATGTCATCCGAAACGAGGGGTCAGAACTCGTGGGTGAACTTCTCTGGAAGGAACGATAGGGCTAACGCCAAGTTCAAGGAAGCTGCAGACCTCCGAAGAAGTGGACGTGAGACTGGGGACCCTGAGTTCGATGAATTGTCAAGGGTTGCCGGAGAGGAAGCGCGTGAGCTTTTCGAGTATGCAGATCAGAAGCTCATCGCACTTTCGCTGTCAGACCTAAGTGAGGTATACGGAACAGATATAGACCGAGCATCTAAAAGTGTTGAAGCTACGTATACAACACCAGAGCAAGCCCACGATGCTATAGTTGAGGAAGGGGAGGACCGTGTCAACGTTACAGAGGAGGAAGGGGAAGCTCAAGCTCCTCTACAACCTTACAAGGTCGAGGACGATCATAGGCTTCAAGGCGTTCCCAAAAAGCTGATCGAATATCTTGAGCTTGACAACATCGACTCAATGCCCATAGCGGAGGTGCAGCGGCTCTATGATCTGTCTCTTCGTCGCTCGGCAGACTTCGATAAGGCATCCCAGATAACCTCCATTACCTTTGAAGATACCCACCTCACCAGATTCAATGAGGTTTCCATTGCCATCGAACGAAGGCTGGCAGCGGAGGAAGGGAAAGCTTCCGATATTACCGGGTCGAAGTACCAGATACAATCCTTCCAGACGATTCCGATGGACACGGATGATCGAACGGAGTTTGCCTCGGGCAACCTTGGCAAACTTAAGGTTCTGCGAAAGGCAAGGGTTCCTAGCAAAACGGGGCGTGGCTTTATAGGTGTAAGGCTGTTCTCTGCGAAGTACAAGGATGGTGTTACTCGGTACATGGTAATCGACGGAGATATGGAGGACGGAAGTGTTGCCGGGGACACCGTTGACCAAGTTTTCAATGAAGTCACCAAGGAGGCTGCTGCCGAGATTAAAAAGACTGGGATAGTAACCGACGCACATCTTTACGATATGCTTTTTGAAGAGGACGAGATAAGGGCCGAGAAGATCCGTCGGAAGGAGCCCGGCTACGAGACCGAAGCAGGGGAGGGTGACCTCTTACAGATACCGTCAGAAGATGATCGCACCGTTGCATTCTACCTTGACGATTCAGGGACTGTCCGCACCAAGCCATCCGATTCCGGTAACGATCAGATCGTTTCCTACTCAGAGGACGGGACGATCTATGAAGAGGACGGAGAGACAGGATCGACCAAGGAACTGTCACCCAAAGAAGTTCGTGAGATGTTCTTTGACCGTTCCCGTATGCCATCGGCTGTGTTCAATAAGTATTTTGCTGACAAGACTTGGGAGGGAAACGGGGAGTCATTCAAGTTCCTACCGGTCAAGGGGAAGAACGCAAGCCTCAGGAAGCTGAAGGTTGAGGTTGTCAAGGCAACGGACGAGTCTATTGCTGACACAGAGTTTGGATACAAGCCGGGTGACACGACAGAGATAGAAATAGATTCCGTATACAATCCCGTTGAAGAGTCTGGTCAGGAAGCTGAGTTCCGTCAACTGAACACCACAGAAGTTCAAGGAGAAGAGAACTTGGTGGGCGTCAAGGCTGAGGTCCTTGCAGCCGTGAAGGAAGCTGAGGGCCTCGACCTTGGGAGACGCAAGAATCCGGTGCTGTCCGATATGGCAGGGGTCCGTGACCCACGCCCGCATGAGCCGCTGTTGAAGCACGGTTACATTGAGAAGATGCTAAGTGCCCTCTTTGGGGTTGACCCAGAGCCATCGGCCAAGCTGCTCGGTTCGATGCCGGGTGGACCTGAAGCACCAGTGGGATACAAAGAGCTTCTCCGTAGAACAGAGGAGATGCTGAACTCCACGAACATAGCCGAGTGGTATCCCGACTACGGTCGTGGAATCCGTGAGGCTGTGGGTGTGGCGAATATGGCTGAGGCTGCTGGCGTGTTCGCTGTCACCTCCGCAAGGAACCCCACGAAGCAGAACCTGCAAGACACATACGCAGTGATGACCATCGCTCGTGAGCACCTCGCCAAGCACGGTAGCTTCGATGGACTGGCTAAGTCATTGCAGAGGGCGAAGGGTGGTGGACTGTTCAAGGGTCCCGCATTCTCTTCGGTCTTGGAGCGTTTCTACAAGAGCGGAATCTATGATCGAAACGCCAAGACCTCCACTTACGCCTCGAACGTTATGGCGAAAGCGTTAGGCGAGTTCTTTCTGTTCTCCGTCAACGATGTCCACGTTGCTAAGGCAATGGGCTACATCAATCAGAGCGGGTCTCATGAAGGCGACCCATCGTTTAACGACATCAACCCCAAGTCGGTAAACAAGTATAGGAACGCTACGTATGTCATAGCCAAGATCGCTCAGGACCTAGGCGTTGAGCCGTCACAGGTTCAGGCTGGTCTGTGGGCGTATTCTAAGTATCGTTTGTCGGACGACTCCGGTCTGGTATCAGATCTGAACGGTAGCTTCGAGGAAGCGAAACAGCATTCCATTGAACACCTCAAGGCACTTGAGGCATTGCTCGACAAGACCAAGCCTCTCACTCCTGATCTGAGTGACAGACAATCCATCGGCTTCTCCGATCCTGAAGGTGCAGCGCAGGGCGTGAAGTTCGACCGTGAAACCCAGCTTGAGTTGGAGGAAGTAGCCCGGAAGCAAAAGCGACCTTTAGTGAAACCTGTTCAGCGTGAACGGAAGAAGGGACCAGTGCGCTTAAGTGGGGACGTGTTTGAAGAGCGTCTCCGTCAGGTCTCGGGTCTGTCTCAGACCGAGGCACACTCAGTTCGTGCCGTGTTGGATTCAGTGTTCGCCACGGTCGCAAAACTGAGCGGTATCAACCCGGACTCGTTATACGTTGAGCGAATCTCTGACATCCGAAGTCCCACGGTCCTAGATAAGAAGAGAGCCCACAAGCTCACGAAGGGCCGAGATCCACTCGGTCAGATCCGGTTCTCAACGAACAATAAGACAGGGCTCGTAAGCCCGGATCTACTCAAGCTGACCACCCCGGCATTCGCCGCGAAGATTATGGCGTGGGCAAACCCCAAGTCGGATAAGTGGACTCAGGCTGGATGGGAGAAGTTCTCTAAGTCCTTCCACCGGTTCCTGATCTCCAAGAACGCACCCTCCGTAATAAAGGGTGGCTACAGCCAGATGAGAGACAGTATGGCTCCCACCGCATCTGAGTGGCAAGCGGCCATCATCTTGTGGGAGGGTGCGAATGTATCGACACCCCTCCACGAGATTGGACACTTGTTCCGTAGGATGTTGACGGGTAAGGATCTGGAGTTCGTTGAGGCCCAGTTTGGTGTAAAGGATGGTGACTGGGGTAAGAACCAAGGTGAAGCCGAGGAACGTTTTGCGAGGACGTGGGAACGATACCTACGCACTGGAAAAGTAACCAACCCCAACCTGAAGTCACACTTCGATAACTTTAAGAAGTGGCTCAAATCTATCTACCACCGACTGGCTGGTAGCGACCTGAAGTATAAGGTTTCACCAGAGATGGAGAAGTTCTTCGACAACTTCCTGTCAGGCAGGTCGTTGGAGAAGGTCGCTGAACAGCCCCCAGATCTAGCCGGGCTATCACAGCACGAAGTAGACTTGTTCCAACTGGGTGAAGGTGAACTCAAGGGTGAGGAAAAGCTGGCTCAGGGAGTGTGGGCTAGGAGTAGAGAAATTGAGAAGCTCTACCGGGAAGGTCGAATCAGGGACCTTAATGGAAGACCCAAGGCTACGAAATTCTTCGATAAGATTGACGGGGTAGCGCGTAGATTCCCGCGCTTGGAACGTATCAGGCAGGTTTTAATTTCACAGGTAGAGGATCTACACTACCTTGACGTGATTGAAGATATAACGGTAGGCAGGGACGGACTGAACATCTCCGACTCGCCAGCCAAGGGTGCTCGAATGCTCCGTGGTGTGGATGGGCTAAGTGAGGTGATCTCAAATACGTGGGCGAAGGCGATTGGGTTCGCTTCGGGTGCGCGTAACGAGAGGGGCACTCGGGTATCTGGTAAGTTGACCGGAGCACAGTCTATAGATGTGAACAACTATCTGTTCTGGAGAAGCGTTATTAAACGTGAGGGGGTGCTATCTAAGAGGTTCCCAGACCGGGACGTTTCCAGCTTCAACCCTGAGGTGGATGGGAGGCCGATGGATGCTGATCGGGCTAAGGTTTTGCTCTCTATGCAAGCCCGGCGTATCGGCCCCGAAGCTGCTGCGGACCTGAAGGCTATGGAACGCAAGGTGGGGTCGTTCTGGAAGTGGTTCCTGAAGTACACTCAGGACTCTGGCCTTATCAACGCTGATACGGTAGCTTCTATCAAAGCCCAGAACCTTGAACACGGTGATTATATTGGACCGTTCGATGTGATAGCCAAGGCTTTCGACCAGCTTGAGAAAGGTGAGGCTGCTCCCCGCTCGATGAATGTAGCGGTACAGGATGTCGTGAACCCACTAATGGGAACTACAAAAGAGATCGCGAACCTGTTTGAAAGCTCCATAAAGAAGATCTTCAAGTCAGTGCATCAGGCAGAACAGAATAAGGTTGTGCTGAATCTGTATCGCCTACGTAAACGCAGTGATATTGGTAAGGACCTAATCCTAGAACCTAGGATTATAGAAGGTGATGTTCAGCCAGCCCCTGACGGATGGTCTACGATGTCGGCATACGAGGATGGGGTGAAGAAAGATTTCTACGTCCCCAATGAAGTGGCTGGTGTAATGAAAGGTCTCAACCGCGCTACTATGAACTGGCTGCTTCGGTCTGCCGCAGGGCAGTCAGCTTTATTGAGGGCTGGGGCAACAAGTTACTCGCCAACGTTCGCAGTTGGTAACTTCTTCCGAGACTTCGGGACGCAGTACATTCGAGCAGACTTCCCACTCACACCGAAAGATGCAGAGTTGGGATTCCGTGCTATAGCTACAACATTTGGTGGGATGACCGGAAAGAACAAGAAGAACCAGCGTGTCTACAGGGACTGGTTAAAGTCCGGGGGTGCGTTTACTTCTCGTATCTCTCAGTTCAGGGGTACCGTGAAGGCCGAGGCTTTGATTCATAAGGGCGATCTCGGTGACCCATTCATGGACGCAGATGGGTTCCAAGATCGCTTATCAAGATTCCTACGTAAGGCTGGGAGGAAGGTCGAGAAAGCTGCTCAAGTATCTGAAGAGTCAACCCGTGTTGCTGCATTTATGAAGACACGCAAGGCTATGGAAGAGAAAGGTATGAGCGGTCAGGATGCACTGCTCGAAGCTGGTCTAGCTTCTCGGGTCAACTCTGTAGATTTTGCTGGTGGTGGCAAGGTTCTACAGGTACTGAATTTTCTTGCCCCGTTCGTGAAGGCGAGGGGTAGAGGATTTTACACAGAGATTGAGGGTATAACTCGGAGCAAGGGTCATAAGAAGAGAGCGATGTTTGCTTTTATGGGAGCAGGTATTGCCGCTGCAACCCTATCCGCATGGAACCGCAGTGAATGGGGCGATGATTACGATGACCTCCCAGACTACATAAAGCAAAACTATTTCGTTTTCCAGATCGGTCGAGAGGCCGTTCCAATAGAAGAGGACTCACGCGGATATAAGGAAGTCATCATAAAGATCCCGAAGCCTGATTGGGTGAAGTGGATTGCATCCCCCATTGAAGATATGGTCTCGTATATGTGGGGCAGGGATGTTGGGTTCGGTGAAGCCTTACTTGGTACGATTGGAGCCATCTCCCCCTATGACTTCGAGCGCGAGGGGGAGTTCAGCGTAGATCTTCTTATCTCGCAATTTGAACCACCCGTCCTGAGGGCTATACTGGAAACGCAGTCGAACTATGACCCATTCCGTGGTCGGAATATCGTTCCCCTAAGTTTACAGGGGGTGGCACCTTCAGAGCAGTTCAACGCTTACACTACGAGTACCGCCCGAGAGATTGGAAAGAAATTTGGGTGGTCACCCATGAAGATCGAACATGCGTTCCGTACAACTCTGGGTTCGGTTGGGCGAGGGATACTACAGCAAGGCGAGTGGTTCTTTGGGACACCTGAGGACCGTAAGGACATGTCCTTTGCACAGAAGGCTGGACGTATGCCAATCATCTCTGCTCTGTTCTCAGTAACGGGTGGAGCGCATAGAAGTAGGTTGTTCCAGATCGCATCGGATGTGCAGATAGAGACAGCCACGTCGGACTTGCTGAAAAAACGACCAGTTCGTCTAGCCTTAGATCGGTGGTCAAAATGGAGTCCTGAAAGAAGGAGGAAATTCCTGAGCGAAGCACCTGAGATCCTCGGTGAACCTCGCGGCAGGGAGATATTTCTAAATGAAGTTAAGCGTATGGTTAAGGGTGTAGGTAAAAACCCTATCATTGATCGCGTAAGGAGAATGAGTCAGGGCCGGGGCAGGTATCTCTTCATAAAGAGAGTTTTTATTGAAGAAATCAAGACTCTTAAGGGGAGGCAAGAGTTCTTTGTGGCTCTGAATTCAGGTGGGGCTCTTGACCTAGAGACACTCGCGCTCATTGCAAAGGATTTGAGTGATGGGACTATCCCTAAGCCTACAAGAAAGGTGGTTCAGTAGTGGGGGTTGTAAGTTTACTAAGCAAGGTTATTCATACGGAGGTTGTTCGGAAAATTATCAACGGGACAGTGGTCAAGGTTGCTAGGACTGTTGTGGGGAAAATTAAAATTAAAAAAAAGAACCGGGTAAATCCGGTGAACGGGGAGGTTGAAATGGCTGAAAATGGATCGGGTCAATTCGGACCCAAGGATAAGAAGCAGACTATAACGGTGCTGGGTGTGACCGTGGGTGTTCTGCCGATCTACAATTTTTTGTTTGTGAAATTACTCGGGCTTTCTGGCAGTACTGCAGCGGTATCTTTCTTCGCGGATAGTGAGGTTCAGTATGTAGCACTACCGCTTCTGGGTGGTGCCCTCGGGTTTATCACCTCAAGGCTACAGGACAACGATTAAAAGAGTGTGATGGATGTGAAATGAAGAGAGATCTCAACCTTAGATACGAACATATGTCACAGAAGGCTTTGGCTAGTAAATGCTACGATCTGGAAGCAGAGCTTCAACGCGCTAGGGGTGGACTGAGGGAGAGTTCTGACCGTGTCAGTTCGTTGCGAAACCGACACAGCAAAATGGTGCGAGTGCAGAAGAAGGCGAAGGGGAAAATTGACAGGCTTTCCAAGCAATTCATAAAGGAGTCTGCGATGCGGTCAGTACTTGGTAATGTTGTTTCCCTTGGTATAACCATACCAGCTTCCTTTCAGGATGGTTCTTTTACTGTTTGGTTGTTATTGAATGGGTTGTGCTCGGCTGGACTTGTTCCACTTCAAACATATCTTCAAAAACGAAACGAGGTACATTGAAAGGGGGGCAAGGTTCAACGTGGAGGAACGGAGAGACAACTCTCTCCTGTTGGAGATCAAAGAGGGTGTGGCCGTCCTCACCGAGAGGGTTACAAATTACCACTCTGAACTAACCGAAGTGAAGGGTGACGTGGATAAGCTGGAAGTAAGACAAACATCATCGGAGAAGTTTCAATGGAAAGTGGTGGGGGTTCTGACATTCTTGATAGCCCTTGCCGCCGCAACTGCACCTTGGGTGCAAGCTGCGATTACAGGTAAGTAAAAAAGACGGGAGGATATATATGCCAAAGGTAGGCGGGAAGAAATATCCCTACACAGCAGCCGGGAAGAAGGCAGCAAAGAAGGCAGCATCGAAGAAGTCGGGAAGGAAAACACAGAACCGTGGCTAAAGAGTAACCCCGGGCACTAAGGTCCCGGGGTTATTCTTCGCTTTCGCAGGTAGGGTGGTGTTTAGCCACCTAGAATCCACAACCCACACACCTGTGTGTTAGGGTATGGTCTGAGAGATCGTGCCTTAAATCGTCCCTATGGAGGTCTAAAGGCTATATCTACTTACTTGGTGGCTATGCCCACATCACGGCCCTCGTTTTTAAGAATCTCCTGAAGGAGGTTTCGGGCACGGTTCAACCGTGACTTGATGGTCCCCATCGGGCAATCCACTACGCCGGAAATATCCTGATAAGACATACCTTCAACATCGTAGAGCAGAATCACCTGCTTGAAGATGTCAGGCAGGGAATTAATGGCCTGTCGTATCTTTCTATCAGCAAGCGAAGACCCTGCAACCTCATCTGGGTATGGAGACCTGTCCGGTAGATCCAGACAAGCCCTACTCCCCGTCTCCCCCTCCTCGTCCCGATCTATAGAAACCATTTTCCACTTCTTTCGACGCCTGAGTTCAGTCTTGGCTAGGTTACCCGCAATCGCAAACACCCAAGTCGAGAAACTCGCAACTTCCTTGAAGTCATCCTCTCTAGAGAAAGCCTTCAAGGAAGTCTCCTGAACAATATCTTCGGCGGTTACGTGGTCACCTACAAAACGGTATACAAAGTTATGTAGACGGCCACTGTATAATATGGACTCCCATTCAGCGTTAGATCGTCTCATTACAACTCCTCAAGCAGGTTTAATTGATGACACCTCCCGGATTTCGGTTCTTCCTGAGTCTGGAGGATTATCACCTTCAGCTTCTGGTTTGGTTCCACTCCCCTGTTCCCGCACATCGGGCACATCTTCGGTTTCACCACTCCCGTCCACATCCCCATCGTCGAGCAGTTCGAGCAACCCACCATCCACGTTGCTTCCAGTACTCCTTGATGTCTCCGGTCCTCCACTATCTTCAGAAGAGTCATCGAAGTCTTCGGTACCTGATGAATTGATGACATTGTAAAACTCCTGAGACACCCCCGCCTGTGTCACAAGTTCCCGGTAGAGTTGGCTTCTGGTTTTCCCTTCTGGCAGAGGCATACGAAATTCATCGGGTGACCCTTTGCCAGCACCGATGTATTGTGCAACCTTCAAGAACATATTCCGAAGCAGAGCATTCTCTGTTCGGGTAATACGGTAGAATCTATCATAGAAGTAGTCCCAGAATCCACGCACCTTTTCCCTGTCCTCATCGGGGTAATTGTTTTCGTCACAAAATACATCCACTATAGATTTGTTTTTCTCCCCAGCCATCTACTTCCCCCCGCGTGACTTTCTAACACGCTTTCTAGGCTTGTAGTTTTTGCGTCTCACTGCTCTTGCAGCCCTTCTCTTTTTCGAGGTATCGTGCTCGTGAAACGTCAAGGAGTCAGGGTCTTTCCCGTCTTTGTAGTTCTTTAACACCTCTTGCCACCAAAGCCCTAAGCCACAGGCATCAGACAGGTCGTAGTTGGGATTACCTTCATCCTTTCCTTTGGTGATGAGTAGGTTATCGTTGGCCCACCTTCCACCGAACACTTCCTCTACCTCTTTATACGTCGTAGACTTCCGCTTGTTCCCCTTCCATTCACGGGGTTCAACTAGGCGAGTGCATCCCCCGTGATAAGATGCGCCGATAACCAAAGCACCAGAGACAACACTAAGATCACATAAGCCACGAGTAAGAGCATTGGGACTGCCGCTTTTAAAGATTTTACCATCAAACTCCGCCTTTCCACCAGTCCCCATCCCCGGGATGTGTGCTGCGTGATCTGGTTTCTCCACCACAAACCAGTCCCTTGATCCGCGAAGGTTTTTATTCACCCAGCCCTTGGCCCACTCGAACCATAGGTTGTACAGCCTCGGACAGGACGGGTTCTGGTCTCCCGGCATAGGCCACATCCCAATCTTATGCTTGGTGTTCTGTGTCCTCTTCTCACCGTAGATCTCGTCGGTCAGATCACCAACTGTCAACGTTGATAGGGTTGGGGGCTCAATGATCCTCCCCCGGTCGGTAAGATCAAAAACAGCAAGCTGGATGCGCCACTTGTTTGGGTCGATCGCTACGATTCTCACGTTAGCTCCCACACTATCTGACGGTCTCGACGATATTCGGTTCTACGAACAAGCCCCTTCTTTTCCAGAGGCTTCATCCTTGGACTCGTTGCGTTCACGCGCAGGTCGAGGACCTCAGCTATCTCGTTGTTGATACCCTTTCCACCGAGTGTAGCCAGAGCATTCAACACCTGACGTTCAGCCTTCGGGACATCCACCCGGGCAGCAGCAACGTGGCTGGTTCCCGGGTCCGTTCTTCGTGCCAGTGCCATTTCCATCTGGATCATCATATCCTCCAGTGATTGAAGGTGGTAGACAATCGTTCAGTGTACTCTTCCAGTGTCCCATCCGAGCTTATATCGAAGTCAGGCTCGTAGTTGTCGAGGGCTGTCTCGGATATGTGGTCCGAGTCTCGTCCAGTGTCATAGACTGGGCCATCACACCTTGATATGTTGCAATACCTGCCGCCCCACTCACGACAAGCATCGACTTCATTCGGGAACCGGGTATCGGGGATGACGAACCTATTGTATGTATCTTCAACCTTGGATCGTTCAGTCTCAGTGTCTATAGCGTTGACGACTTTTTTCACCCAATACTGGTCACCGAAGAGGGATCTCCGAAAGTCGGTGCCCCACCACTGCAGCAACCGTGCGTCCTTCGCCTTCATCCCCTCGTATCGCACAGCTACCGTTCCATTAACCTCCTTGACGAAGACCTCGAAGTGGTCTGGTGGTGTATCGTGAACCCATTCCCACACCTTCTGGTAGAGTCTGGGGGTTTGTGGTTTGTTGAAGACAAACGACTCACCCTTATGGTTGATCATCAACATCCCGCTATCATAGTCTCCAATCAGGGACAGAGAGCATCGGGAAACCTCAGCGTAGATTTCGTCGGACCAGCGTAGCTTGGTGTAGCCGCAGTTTTGAACCAGCCAGTCAGCCATTGTGTCCTTGCCTATCCTAGCCCTGTGTCCTATGCCCAGAATGTATGGTGCTCTCTTTGGTACGTTCATAGGTGTGTCCATTCTCATACCGACCAATCTGCAAAACGACCAAGTGATGTGTCATAGAAGAGGTCACAGACCCCGGTTGGGCCATTCCTATTCTTGTCAAGGTTGACCTCAAGATACTCGTTGATGTCCGGGTATCCAACGACACGGTTATTATTCTTACTGGTGTACTCTGCAAGGTTGTAATAGGATGGGCGGAACAGCAGTGCCACAATATCAGCATCCTGTTCTATGTCTCCCGCCTCACGGAGGTCAGACATCATTGGTCGTCGGTCTTCCCGCTCCTCTACCTTGCGTGATAACTGCGCTGCAGCAGCAACGTGCTTACCCATACCCATTGCCACGTCATTCTTCAGGGCCCGAGAAATCTTCCCGAGATCTTGCTGGCGTGTGCCACCCCCCTCCTCAAGCGATACCAACTGAAGGTAATCTACATAGATAATTGCGCTTTGGTGGGTGCTGTTATTCTGATCATACTCTTCAACGACGTGCTTAAGTTGCTCAACAGAGAATGAACCAGAGTAAATCGTCAGGTCAGCAGTGGCGTCGGAGAACTTCGATGCTTCGGAAATTCCCTGCATTATTGCGTCATCTTGCTGCTCATCGGCGAGTGCAGCAAGATTGACGCCCGCTCTCTTGGCGATTAGACGGAGCCCGATCTGTAACTCCGACATCTCTAGGTTAAAGTAGAGACCGGGAAACCCGTAGTCTGCGTGAGCCTCAGCAAGATCCAGCAATAGTGCAGTTTTACCAACCGATGGCCTTGCAGCCCAGATAGAGAACTCTGTTGGCTTTAAGCCACCAGTGAAGTAGAAATTCATACCGGAGTATGGGGTGGGGTATCCCTTGTAGAGTATGTTTTCTGGGTCCTTGTTCCTTGCTATAAGGAACTCCATCCCCAGATCCACTGCTTGCTTCTGTGTGGTCTTCTTCACTCATTCCACCTCCTTTAGGTATCCACAAACTTGTGACCCTTCGAGCAAACGAAGACCCACTTGTCCCCGTGCTTTACGTCAGGCACCGATGGACTGCCACACTGCCTACACGTAGGCCCATCACGGGATTCAGACCGGAAGTCACCAACCGTGCTCTTGACAACGGCCCCGATGTATCCCGCATTTATTTTGTCTTCACTGAAATCGGGGTCTGTTGCTCGGACGCAGAAGTCCTCGATGCACATCACAAGAGGTCCATAGCTGCCACCAATGGCGTAGTTCTGACAGAGTTTGGTGAGCCAACCGAAGTTGACTTTCATTCCAAGCTCGGACAGTTGCCCTGCTATGTAGTTGCGGCACTCTGCTTGGTTGGTAAGGTTCTTCGGCTTGGTTGCGCCAGCGGTTATTATTGCATCCCCACCGTCTATCCATTTCTTCACGGCCTCGGAGGTGGGGTTGTTGATCATAGCCCGTAGGTTCTTGGCGTCTTGCTTTAACCGGATCATCCAGTCAAGCTCGTCCTCTATCTTCGGACCATCAAGTTCTTCTGCTGTCTTACAAAGAAGATGTGCTTGGTTGAACAACGTCTTTACTATCACTCGGACATCCATTGGCTGTCCTTTCTATACGCAATAAAACGATACAATCTCTCCTTCGGTTACCTGAACAGGTGGGCCTTTGCCCACAGTTCCAGAGATGTGCATATGCTGCATATCGTGTGGAGTAAACTGGATAAAAACATTATCACGGGCATTAGTTTTGGGTTTAGGCATCCGGTCCTTGAACTTCTGTGGTGCGTTGTCCCATCTCCAGATCCTCACTGGCTGACCCAGTCCCCCGTCGTTCACGCTTGTTGGCTTCGCTCCAAAGTATTTGGTCTTCAGGGCTGAGACGGACAGCCCCCCCAGACTCGTCGGTTGTGACTCCAAGAGGATCTCTCTCACAGAACTGCTCGTAGCTCTGGAGGCGAGTAGATCTAGCTTGGTGTGTTCGGCCCGGCCTACGTCTGCCAGACTGCACTCCAGATCTATGACGTATCGCTTCGCCACACGCGCCCACCTTGTAGGAGTCTGATAAGATCCGAATCCAAGCCCACCCGCATCGACAGGACCAGTAAAGTAGTCTTCCAATGTATCGAAGTGTTCCCGCCACTGTTCTGTCTCCCTCATCTTGATGATCCACAACCCAGCGAGTATCACGTTCTGCTGGATGGAACCTATGCACTCCTTGAGCCCTCGGTCCAACTCATCCCAAGACTCGGCATACCTCAGGTTCATCACGTTCGTTTCAATTGCCATACCTTACCCATAGATAAAAGGGGGGAGAGACTTCCCCCATTAAGCCTCCCCCCCCGCCCACCAAAATGTGGTCTACTTTACCTTCTCATCTCTCCCCGGGTCAGAGATCATCTCTGTTCTTGCCCCACCCCCATAGGTTCCCGGGTCAGCGGTGTTGATGTTGCTCTCGACCGCAGTGAGATACCGCAAATAGTTTGTCTCGATATTAATGTCGTACGATAGAGTTTCGATGTCCATCCCGAGATTCTTGATGCCCCGGTTCAGTTCAACGATACGCCTAGGAAACTCCCCATCCTTGTCTGCTTCCTCGGCGGCTAGGTACTGGTCGTGCTCTGTCGGCTCGGAAACTTTCTTTCGGTCTGCAGGTGGGATGGATTCGTATGCCTCACGAACTTCCTCCCGGGCCCTGAGCTTTGAATCCTCACGTTCAATCTCTGTATCGGTTAGCTCTCTGTCCTTATCGAACCGTGAACCAATCTTTGACCTCAGATCCCTCATAAGCTCGTGCAGAGTTTCTCTGCAGTCTGTTGCCTTGTCCCACGTCGGCGAGAGACTCATACTCTACGTCTCCTTCCATTCTTGTAGGGTGGTAATGGTTTCCAGTCCGTGCCCGGCCCAGTTCCGGTCCCGACCAGCTTCCCGTTAAATATATCCATCACAAGCTTTACCTCTGGGTCCCTTAGAAAGGGAGGTCATCCCCATCCTCCTCTTCTGCCGCTGGGATTGACGCCCGCTCTGCTGGCTTAGGTTCAGGCTCCGGTGCGGGTTCGGGTGTGGGCTCCGGTGTGGCTGGTGCAAGCTGCACACCAGCATAGCGGAGACCAACGGCGAAGTGCTCGGCAAGCTGAAGGACCTCGGGGTCCTTAAGCTTTATTTTCTTTGACTCTACAAATGTCTCGGCTGCTTTGTAACACTCGTTGAATGTATAGAGCGCGGCAGCGTGGAAGTCTTCCGCTGTCACCGTTGAGGCTGAGGACGTAGGCTTCTGCCCTCGCTGTGGGGTGGCTGTCGGTGTTGGTGTATCAGCCTGAGCAGGTTCCCCCACTGCCTCTGACGCTGCAACGAAACCAGCGAATGACCCGAACGCCTCACCCCCGGGACGTGTGACTGTGAAGTGCGGGTTCTGGTATCCCTTGTCTCCAGAGGAATCCTGACCCCGCTCCAGCCACAAGATCTTGCCCTTCGTGTAGTTTACTGCGTTGAACGTAAAGTTATCCCCAGCTTGGGACGTTACTGTCTTCGGTTCTGGCTGGGTTGTGTTGAGTGCTCTGAACAGAACATCCCGAAGAAGCGGTCCAGCGGACAGGGTGTAGCTATCCCCGTCGATATTAATACCGAACTTCCACTTCTTGTTCCTCATCTCGGACGCATCTCCGAACGAGAACAAACACTTAACTGCCTTACCCTGCTTAAGCTGTGAATCTGCCCACGGTGTATTTGCCATACCAAATCCCTTCTATTAGTTTGCCGGGCCCACCCCCAGCCTGAGTTGCCGGGTCATCCCGGCATTGCTTAGACGCCTATCATTCGCTATAGTTCCCACTTAAATACGGGAACCTCCAACCGCAATACCCCTCTAGATCTTTAGCGTAGTCCTGTCCAACGTAGAGCTTTCCATTCCAAATACCTTTGCCTCGGATGATCGGAACACCGTTCACGATGAACTCTCCGTCTCCTTCGATGTATTGCACAACGTGAACCCCATTTGTCCAGTTGTTATCGTTCGTAGTGCCGGGTATAATCCCATCCAGTCTAGCAAGGCAGTGAAGAACAGTAGCCGACCTCGTCTTGTGTCTACGCTTCCCTTGATTTGAAGTGTAGACTTGCTCTCCGGTGTGCTTGTGACCTTGAATGACGGAGCACTGGAAATCTCGTAGTAGGCTCGAAGCTGTTCCGCCGGGAGTTCCAGAAGCTCTTGTTCCGTGAATGATACAGAGATTTTCATTGACCCAATACTTTCCGTCAGGGTAAAGGTTCTCAACGTGAACACCAAGTGATCCCAATCCACAAACAGAAGCTATAGACATAACCGGGGATGATCTAGGACCATCCGTAACACCACGGAGGGCGGCTAGTGCGGGGGCGTGTTTCCGTAGAAGCTTCTCCCATCTTATGTCGTGGTTGCCGGGAATCCAAACCACATCTCTCACATTGGTTGACAGTCTATCGAATAGATACGTGGTCTCAACTGCTGATGGTTGCATAGTCATAAACATTTCAGCAGTCTTAGAGTCTTCCCAGCGTGACACCTCAGCGGCATCTATCACATCACCAGCGTGGATAACAATGTCTGGCTCTATGTCGTCAATGATCTGAAATGCCACGTCCATAGCACGGCGATCGGTGTATGGTTCCAGTTCCCCACTCACAAGGTCGCGCTCATATCCTATGTGAGTATCGGATATGATCACGGCGGTCTTAACCTCGCTATCAGCGTTGATAGTGGAGTCATTGTGCGCTACACCACACCCAAGTGGGGTGATGGTTAAGATCTCCGGTGTTGGCTCTACCTTTTCGAGGTAGATGGTTTGCCCGTGGATGCGTTCGCCGTTTTTAAGCTCCCGGTTTCGGATTGTAGTTCGCACGATGTTCCACTCGGATGGGTTGCTTACTGAATCTCTTATGATGCGCTCGACAGGCTTCGGGATCGGCGAGTCGTAGGTGACGGTGATGTTGTTCCCGGAGGATACCATCCTAGCTTTTGTTTCCCCCATCAGCCCTGACCCTCTCCTCAGAGAACCAACTGCGCCTTGCACTGTACTTCTAGCCAGCCCCAGTGCCTTGGCAATCTGCCCATAGCTCCAGCCGCTCTGATCCTTCTCCCAATCGCCACACTCTTCTTCGAGATATGCCTTGACCCTTTCTTGAGTTTCAGTCACGCTCACCCCCTCGTCGTGATACTCTCGTGTGGAATGGCTGCGGACATCTCTCCCAGATCAATCAGTTGGTCGTTGTTGTGTATATTATGATAGCCACCCTTCTCGTCCCTCCACCACCGGGAACCATACCCGGGGTGATCCATCCCCCTTACGTCAAGGTGTAGGCCGGGGGTATTCCAGTAGGGGTAGATGCCTATTCCCCCACCCGGGATGAACCTAGAAGCTACCCAGTAGAAGTCGATTAGATCCAAGTCAGGGCACGTCACATCGAACGCCTTATAGTTTGCCCATCGGTTGAGACGGATGCGGCCCTCCCGTTTAGACAGGGCGTGATTAATGCCCACCCGGTGAAGTGACATAGTCGAGTGCCTGACATCCTCTGGGCTAATACCGGAACTGTTGTAGTTGATCGGGCTGTCTACCTCTTCACGGATAAAGGCCATCACCTTCAACAGGGTAGGGTCAACCCGATTTGAATACGTGATCTCATCTTTAGAGATCTTCGCCTTCTCCATCAAGACCTGTCTCTTCATCTGTATCATCCTTTCTGAACTCACTCTCCTGTATAGACTCAACAAGAGCCCTTGCCTCCCGGTATGCACGGTCCTGTTTAAGGCCAATCTGACATAGACCTGATCCGATGAAGCTGGACCGGTTTAATGTCTCCTGACCCGAGATGGTCCCCATCTCGTCTATCATTACCTTACCTGACTCGATGATGTTTATCACTTGATTCATCAGTGGTATGATCAGTTGCATCTCCTGTTGGGTTAGAAGGTAAGCTGCCTCGTTTCCCTTGTATGGCTTGGCGTTGAGGTCACGGACTACCTTAACGATGCGGGAGGTTACCATCCCGACCTCATTAATTATCTCATTGGCAGTGCTGTCCACGTCTGACAAGAACGAGTCCACGAACTTCTCGAACCCCGGGCTCATCGGCCTCATAGAATCAAGGTCTACTCCCATAATATGAGCCGCCTCTGGGGTGATCGAAGAGATGTCTACTTGTGGCACGTCTCCGTATGGTCTGTTTTCGCAAAACTCCTTCGGAGTATCTCCACCATCGGCATCTATATCCACCCCGGGATTCTTGTTGATATAGTCCAGAACATCATCCTCTGATTGCTGTTGCTGGAAGATTAACTTTTCTAGATCCTTGATGTCTTCCTTCATTCTAGCAGCCACCTCGAACATCTCCTTCTCAACCAACAAACCCAACTTCGCCCGGAGTGCCTGAAGAAGCTCCTTCTTTATGTCCAAATTTTTTGACACAACCACCTCCCGCAGTTAAAGAGAGAAACCCACCCCCTTGGGTTTATCTTCGGTTGCCGATTCTACCTTTCGATCGTGTTCATCTAAAGCCTTCCTCATATCTTCAATGGACATCTTGCTCTCTGTATCCGTGAACCCCGGGGCGTGGTCAATCCTTGCTCCATCGTGGACATTGTGGATTGAGTTCAAGATCTTATCGTAGTCGCACTTTACTCTACTGAGCGGCAGTCCAACCTCAGCACCACCACTCCAGTGGTATGTGATCTTCTCTATGGCTTGGATGTCTGGGTAGTGAACCAGAAACAGATACTCTTCCATTGCATCACTGCCCCTACGAACCTTGAAGTCCCAAGATACCTGTCGCATAATGTCCACGACCTCTTCGTCTGTGCCATCGTAAACTGACACGCCCTCATACCCGTCCTTAACCTTCCTTCTTTCTATGACAGGTTTTGACTGCGGTCGGGGAATCTCTACGTAGGTCCCGTCCGCTTGCTTCAACAGCATAGGCTTGGGAGGGATCTCGACATCCTCAAACTCAGCCCGTGCGTCTTCCACATCCCGAACAACTACTATGTGGTGGAAGCACTGGACGTATATTGCAGAGGATTTGGATGTGACCTCTGACCTGAAGTCATACCTTTTTTCTGGATATACAACCATTCTTTTCTCTCCTGTCAGCTAAACCAAAGCGTTCCCCACTTGCCGTCATCGGTCTTCATCGTTCTGCCACGGATTCCTTCCCACAAGTTCTCCACCGCTTCCCGTTTCGTCTTGCCCGCAAAACGCTGGCGGCGGTTGTTCTGTATAAGCTTTTTGCCTCCCCCTTTAAGAGACTTCTCACGGTGCGACCATTCATAGACTACCTCCTTTCCCCTATGGGAAAGCCACGCCTCGTACTCGGTGTGGTAATGGGTGGGGGTTGAGTAAACTCGGGCTTGTGTCAACGCAAGCCACTCTTCCCTTGTCTTCTCCGGTTCCCTGTACTCATCTACCATCATACACCCTCCTGTTGTATAGGACGCACAAACCTGAATAAAGTTTCATATATTTTACAAGTCATTGCCCCGGAATGGGTTACCTTGCCTTTCAAGGGAACCTAATGCTTGGTATGATAATCTTTCACATAACAACGGGAACTTTCTCTCAGCTTCTGCGTTATAGACCTTACCCCCGGGAGGAGAAGCCTTTAGGGGGGGTAGACTATTCCTCTAGGTCAAGAGCCCCACCGTATGCCCCGGGATCTTTCAGGTATGGGTTATCTTCCTCATCGGGGTCATCGTCCTCATCCTCAGTGGCGATGATCCCCTGAGACCTAAGCTCTTCCAGTGTCTGGCCGTCAGCGTGGAACTCCTGAACTTTGGGATCATCAGCCTCGGCGTTTAGGCCCTCGACTAGAATGTCCCGATTGATCTGGTCCTCCACCTCCACTTCAGCCCTAAGCTCATTGAACAGTTGCGTTGCTGAAACAGGGCCGAGACGCTTGCCGATGTAGGATATAGCACCCAGTAGATTTTGCTCTCGTATTAATCTCTTGGCAACTTCCTGAAACTCACCTATCGACAGACTTTTTGGGGGGGTGCTCACTTCTTTCTGTTCGTTTTCTTCCAAGGAAATATCCTCCAAATTTTTTGTGGAAATTTCAGGGACATTAGGACCCTACAGGCTCCACTCTGTTGGGTATAACGTCTCCTCCTTTGGTTTTACTTTCGGGAAATCAAGCGCGTGGAGATCGCTTAACATACCAAACCTATTCAAAAACCCCGGGACATCCTTTCTGTTTCGGTGTTTGTCTGGAACAACCTTCCACGAATACAGTTGCTTGGTTGAGTTGCCTAAGTGCAACACGCCAACCTGTCTGCCTTTATACCAATCATCCCCTTGGTATTCCCCGTGCTGATCCTCTCCCCACAGCATATAGCTATAGACCGAAGACTGCACCAGATATGATTGATGAATTGACTTCGATGTCTTGAAGTCGATAACGGTAGGGACACCGTCTATGACACACTCAAGGTCAAGTGATCCTGAGACTCGCGTCTCCTGTCTACCGATCTTGTCGGCGTACACGACACGCTCGGCGGCGATTGTATCTGGCTTATACTCCAGCCAGAAATTGGTAAGCCCCTGCAAGCACCGCTGAACTCTTTTGAATAGGGTAGTTGAATGGCTGAGAGTTCTGGCGTCATACTTGACCGCCAGATCTGACAGCCCCAACTTAAGGTCGTAGATCAGTGAATCATTGACGACCCTACCCCCGGTAACCATATCTTCTGCGGCTTTATGGAACACAGACCCAACCAGACCGGACTCATCTCTCTGGCGATCGGAGTCGAGTCCGTTCTTCTTGAACCATTCCTCTAGGTAATATGAACCTTCAGCATCATACCTGAGGACAGACGTGACTGACCTATAGTTCTGGCCGTTAATTACGTAGACACGGGGGTCGTTTTCTGTTGCCCCATCGTGACACTCTATGTCTTCACGCTTTGCTACTGGCACGGTAGGTCCTCCATTGAAAGTCTATTCCTCATAAGGCGGTGTGCGTTGGCACGTATGCCTTCTATAGGCGCACCCTCGAAGTCTTCTTTCTCTAGCCACCCAGTGAACCGCTCTGGTTCCCAGAATGAGAACATCAAGAACTTCATCTCCAGACGTGGCAACTCACGGACTGCATCCCGGACTCTCCGAATGAACACCCCCTCTTCGTAGAGCACATCGGGTGGTGGTGTCGGTGACACTGCATTCACAAGAGCGAGGTGATTCCGATCCCGGTCCTTTGGAAGGTCTTCCGGGTTGTGGGTTTCGTAGGTCTTATCAGCGTTGATAAGTCTGAGTATGCGAGATTCGATCTGAATCTTAACGATCGTATCCTCTTCGTCTTGGTCTCCACCTCCCCCTGCTTTGTTTAAGGCGTAGACATCCATCATCCCTTCCAGCATTCCAAGACGGGCTTCCTGAAGCACGTCCTCGTCCCCGGGGGCATACTTCTCAGCCAGCCTCTTTGCCCCGGGGTCATACGCTCCCCACGTCCTCATCTAATACCCCCATTCGTTACTAACCCAAGTGTTGCATATACTGCACATAACACTATCACCACCAAACCGAGTGCTGTTGTTATGATTATGAGGTTTCGTTTCATCCACCCGTTCTTCCTGTTGGTAACATTCGGGTTGTTGTCCCGGTATACTTTATACAGGTTGTTCATAAGTAGTCCTCCACAAACCCCTGCCTCTTCCCAAGCCAGAACTTCATCTTTTTCTTTATCACTTTATCTACTTGCTCTGCGCGTTGCTTGGTGAATCCAACCCTTTCCCCTATTTCCTGATGAGTGTGGGGTCTGTTGTTGTTTATCCCGATCCCGAACCTCATCTCTATTACTTCTCTCTCCTCGGGAGACAGGTGATCTTTTATCGTGTTCCTGACAATATCACCTGTGTCATCATATACCTCTTCCCCTGTTGTGTGAGTGCCGTGTAACTCAGGGATGTATTCCACGGTGCCACCGGCTCTTGGCTTGCTGGTCCGAGACATTGGGGGGGGAACTATTGCCCGTTTGCGTCTGCTAGTCTGGACTGAAGCTATCACCCAGCAAGTAAGCCAAGACTTCGCCTCCTTTGGGCTTCTGTTTTCGTCTACAAGTTTCTCCTTTTTCAAGAACACTAGGACTGCATCACCGATGGCATCAGCCAGAGCCTCATCTCCATATTTTCTCATACTCTTAAAGACGTGGTGAGCTACGAGTCCAATACCGGGGTGCTCGTCTTCCAACTCCCTGACCGAATCTACATAGACTTGTAGTGTTGATTTAGCTCTTGGCTTTACGATTCCTTTTGTCACCGTATACCCCCCTCCCTTGTGTTGTTGTGTAGAATGTGTGTTTATTCCAGCACTCCCACTGGTAGGTGCGACCACTTGGGGAGTAGAATTTTCCATTGACATCCACTAGCTCGACACCAGCTAAACAGAATGGACAGGACAGCCCTCCACTCCACCCCATCTAATTCCACGGCGCATTTAGGGCGCGTAGTTCTTCACGGTCTTCTTCAGACTGTGTCTTAAGCTCTTCGTATTCACGATCTAACTCTGGTGCGAACGTAGACCGAAACAAACCAGACATCCTGAGGCTTCGGTCAATGGATGAGCCTTGCGTATACTTGTTTGTCAGGTGATACGTGAATGCGTTATGCAGACCCCACCCTGTCTCCTCAAACTTGTTCCCATCTGTCGGTTCGTAGAAGTGTGACTTGATCTTGGGTATATCAGCCCACGGAATGATCGTGCGCTCTGCCGCACCGATGAGTGTGTCGTGCAGACAATAACGGTTTACGTCTTCGTCCTTCAGTGATTCGATCAGCTTGGCTTGGAGTTCTGCTTGCTGGAAATACGTCCCCATCCCCGCCGCAATCATCTTCGGAAGGTCTCTGAGGATATGCCGGGTGTGCTTTCTGCGTAAGACATACTCACCAGAGAATGCCCGGTTGTCGCAGATGGTTACCCGTTGACCGAACACCAACCCTGCCGCAAACGACTTGTCTGTGCTCGACCGCGCACCAATCACCATATTCACACCACCCGTGACCTCATCGACTGTATCGTGGGCTACGAAGAACTTGTGCTGATACCCATCGCTGTCTGTATTTGACAGACCATACTCCGATTGCTTAATCTTGATGCCAGCATCGGAGATGGCCTGTTGCACCAGATTATCGAAGTCTTCGTGAGCTACCGGGGTGAAGGTGTTGGTTGCTTCCGGTAATGGTAGCCCCTTCAGGAACGGTCGTTGAGGAACGACCTGTGAATCAACGTGCATAATGAGGTGCTTCGCTCTGCTGAATCCCATTACTCCATCTCCTTTGTGACGGTGAACATCAGACCAGTTCTTTTGAGTTCTTGGTTTGAGAGGGTGAGGTCATCACCTACCTTATTGGGTCTCATTAAGTCTCCCCTATATCCGGGGTAGGGTGGGTTGTTTTCCATTACCCGGATAGTCCAGTCTTGGTTCGTATACGCAGACTCTGCTTCACCCACTGCATAGACCAGCATCATATCCGGTGTCGGGTGTAGCTGGTTGAGTTCCACTTCTTCTTCATCGGTTTCTATGTTAGCTGTATACATCATATCGACCATACCAATTCTCCTTGTAGGATTATGGAAGGGTGGGGCGGTGGTGTCCTGTAGCCCGCTCCCCAGAGAGCCAAGACCCGCCACGCCCCGGAACAGCTTATCCCCAAACTGTCCCTTCTACCCCTCTCTTTATTGAACGCTATCAACGTTGATAGGTTCCTGTTGTTGTTCGCGTGATCTCTTCAACAACCCAAGGTGGAGCGAACATCCGTTCCACTACTCTCCTCACACCCACAAGCCTCTTGGTTACATCCACTGGTAGTCCAGCGGGGATATGGATCTCGCCGTTGAACTTACAGGCCACCTTGCTTGGGTCCTCGTTGTTCTCGGCTACCCCATACCTCCATACGGTGTATGAATACACCTCCTCTGGCTGGCTCATCTGCCTCTCCTCAACTGTTTTTGGTGGAGGTGCCGGGAATCGAACCCGGGTCCCGACTCAATCGCTCTCACGAGATGGGCGGGTCGTGCGCCTTCTGCCCTCGGATTGGCCGGTCGAATCCAGTTCACCCCCAAAAAGGTTACCTTACAACTATCACCTCAGACATTGTCTCCATCCAACATACTGCACCACAGGACAGCGGCTTGTCTGGTCTGTAGACCACGCGAGAGGGGCCATTAATCTGCACCTCCTTCGCATAGTCGTTGCTCTTATATGTCTTACACGTCAGCACGGGCAGGTCCTCACCCTTTCTGTTCTTCTTGATGTTGTGCTGGTTGACGTGGACTATTGTTTTCATTCGTCCTCCACATCTTCAAGATCATCCTGTTTGAACTCGCCAATGTAGACTTGGAATGGCCCAGTTTGGTGTATGGATGCCCAACCTCTGGCGTTCTTCAGTCCTCCCTCTGCTATACGTATGAACGAGTCGATCGTGAGTGCTGGCTCACCCGGTGACCCGAACCCACTGGTATCTACAAAGTGCGTGTCAACCAACTCCCATCCCTCCGGGACGCGGTCCCCGATGAACGGGACGGTATCACCGTCACCACCCCGGAATACCCGGTGGATCTCTGCCTCATCCCACGGAACCCACGGTGTCAAGCCTTCTTCACGCGCCCGGTCTGCCGCTTCATTCTCTGTGCGTAGTATCGTTTCTGGACTTATCATACCCCCACCCTTTCTTTGAAGTCATCCACTGCTTCAGTGATCCCGTTGTGGTAGTGTCCGTCTCTCGTGAAGCTTTCCCACGCATTGGACGTTTCAACATACCTATTTTCTGCGACCTTCCTTGGGTCTGGTCTGAACGATGGATTAAATCTACTCGTTCTGATGATCCACGTAACGTATTCGTATACTTCAGCAGTCGCATTGCCACGTTCGCCCTCGCTTATATTCAGGCTTGGGTTATCAACGCTGATAAGTGCGACCAACACAACGGTGAATTTAGAATTATCATTCCTAGCCTTTGCGCCAAGCAACAGTCTCATCCTGACCTCCTTGCTGGTGGGTTGGTTCGTAATCGTGTGTCCTACCCGTAGCTTCCCGATCAACTACATACGAGTTCGGGACGTAGTCCTCGACGCTGTCGAATATTACGAGGTCTGGATCGTCCGCTTTGTCTTCTGCTTCCTGTGCGGTGTTGGCTTCAACTACAACTGAAGTTGCTACCGTCTGCCTAACGTATACTCTGAACTTGGGCATCACTTGATCTCCTTATCACTCGTTAGTAATCCCATCGAAGTCCGTATAAGCACTGGTGGGTTCTTTATGGTCTCTCCTGTCGGTATATTCCTTCATCCACCTGCGGAGTTGCTTCCGTTCCCACTGCAGGTCAGTCATCTCAGGGAAGATGTTGGTGTGCATCCCCAGCCGGTCGATGGCGTGTTGGATGTAGCTTTCGCCTTCCCCGTCATCCTCGTTGAGCGCGAAATATATTTTCATTCTCCCTATCAGCGTTGATAAGGACTTCTCATTTAGAGTCGGGCCGACTCCCTGCGCCATCATCTGAGTGCAGACAGCGAACGTCCACTGGTCCTGAACTCCGGTCAAGAACCTCTCGTTCTGTTCTGGTGTCTCAAACTTAGCGGTCACCATTCTCTTTACCCTCCCTCTTGCCTCCAGATTTAAGTGAGTCGGAAATCATCTGTAATTTTCCGATGTGAATATCAATAGCCCCGGCCAGTGCCTCTCTGTCGGGGATCATACCTATACCTTCGATCCCTCTCCCGATGTTGTCGAGGATCGTTCCGCTACGCCTGAGCATCTGCGTGATCTTCTTGTTGTTAATCTTCAAAAGGAAAGCCCTCCTTATCAATGTTGATAGTGCCAGCGGGTGCCATCGGGAGTTCGACCCCAGTGCGTTCTCATTTCGATGGATTACAGGTGCCGTCCTCAGCCCTGCCGAAGCAGTTTCGATCCGAACCTGAGGCTCACCCGCCGTCAAGATTGTGCCGTGCCTTTGCCTTGACCCCTCGCCACGGAATTTCCGCTGGGGTCCAATCCTGTCTGATCCCACTTGGACTCGAACCAAGACGTTGACGCAGAGGGATCTAGAGTCCCTACCGCTTCTGCGTTGCAACTTGCCAACTCCCTCTGTTGTTGTCTCCCTCGGTGGCCGACCGGAGAGTCAGGGGCTGGGACCTCTATGTCAGGATGGGTTCCTGTGAACCGGAGTTTCTTCTACGTGCTGGGTTCACGTAGCACCCTTGTTACTTGTCGCATCCCCGTAGGTAGCGTTCAAGACGTAGCCTATCCGATCTCCAACTCAGTTTGTATCTGCCTGTGCGACAGTGATCGGCCTATCTACCTTCCCCCGTGTCCCCTCGCCACCAGCCCTTAGGCTGGCTGGGAACCCATCCTGTTCAGCCGATGCGGAGACCGCACCGACCGGGTGGTAGTCGGGCTACCACCAAGCCTGTTAGGTGTTTCCTAGCTGTCTGTGTCTTGCTTGGTGACGGCTACAACATACGACTCGTCACCGACCGTGAACGTGATCGCCGCCTTCTTCGGGACGCGCTTCACGTTCTCAATTTTGCTCTCGAATTTCAGAGCCGTGATGACGGCCTTCAACTCTGACTGGATCGACTTCTTGGGGCTGGAGTCCCGGCCCAACCCGGCCTTCTTGATCGCCGCGCTTGCCTTCTTCTCAAAGTCCCGGAAGCTCAATACATCTGGACGGGCCTTCTCAGCCCAGCCCTTCCAGTTCTTGGATGTGATGATCGGGGCAACACGGGCTACCGATGTGAATGCCGCACCGGAATCTTTGATCGCTTTCTTTGAAACGTCTGCTGAAGTCAACGCCCGGCCCACTCGCTCTCGCCGGGCGAATGTCTGGTATGAACTTGAACCCAGACCGCCGTGCGCCCGGTCCTCTTCGGCCAACGCCTTCAGTGTTTGGAAGCCATTCAGGCCCTCTTCGACCTTGAATGCTTCTGCGAGATTGAAGGCGGCATATGCGTAGTCGAAGCTGGCGTTGCCAACCCGGTCCTCTGCTGAGTTCACTGCTTTGATGAGGTCTGCCATTGTGTTTCCTTTCGGTTGGTTGTTATGATAGTGAGAGTTTGATCCGACCTGCGTCTGCTTGTTTCAATACGGACTGCCTTACCGATCTGTCCCAGTGCTCCCTTGTCACCTTCGTATTCGCTGTCTTGTGGATCGCCCCCCCTCTAAGGTATGTGTGAAAACTCATCCGAACATCTCGATGATCTACTGCGGTTGCATCATATACGTAAAGTGATGTCTTCATCGTGTGGTTCCTCCTAGTAAGAGTTTGTGAGTATTCGCTTGTTGAGCATCGCTTCGTATTCATATGCCGTCTCGCAGTATTTTGCCATCTGCGGATCACTATTTACTCGAACGGTGAACGTGTGGCCGAGCATTCCGAGTGCCGATATGTGACGCTTGGTCAGCGTGGATGTTCCGGTCAGATCCTCTAAATGCCTAGCGTGATCGAACCCGACGACATACACGCGAGTCTGGCCGTAGTGAACCTTGATGTCAACTGTGATATTCATTATCTGATCCCCCCTATTGCTTGGTTGATTCGGCGGGTTGACATCCGATTTGCGATGTTGCGGACGGGTCTGATCTGATCGACCCTATCAACGTTGATAACGCCCTCGTTGGACGGGCCGACTGAGTATGCAAGCCGGTCAAGTGACTGAACCGGCCTGTTACTCAGTGCTTTGCGGATGATGTCATTGGTGT
>TARA_R110002110_G_scaffold412968_2_pt1 | contig 38391 bp, 36 predicted proteins | sample TARA_R110002110 | Tara Oceans TARA_R110002110 (sample SAMEA4397330) | marine metagenome | biome: Polar Biome; feature: [SRF] surface water layer (ENVO:00010504); material: water (ENVO:00002006), including particulate matter (ENVO:01000060) such as... | depth 5 m | reverse complement strand
GGCAAAATAGTCACGCTGGCAACGACGTCTTGGAATGACCGGTTACGCTGTGCTCGCCGTGGTTGCCGTGGCTTATCGTCAGGTACAGCGTCCACATTCCCGACAGTATCAGCAGCAGCCCGAGGACAATTTTCAGCCCCCTGCGCCGCAGCAATGACTGCACGGCACCGGCACCGAAGCTGGTTGCCAGCATGGCCGGCAGCGTGCCCAGCCCGAAAAACAGCATCATCAATGCCGACATTCCGGGGTCCTGGGCGGTAGCCGCCCAGGCGAGGCTGCTGTAGATGAGCCCACAGGGCATCAATCCCCAGCACAGTCCCAATGCCGCGCCCTGATACCAGTGCCGCAGGGGCAGCAGCTTGCCGGACCAGCGCTGCACCGGCCGCCAGAGTATGGCGCCACCGCGTTCCAGCCACTGTAGCGCCCGCCACCAGTCGGCGATATACAGCCCCATGGCTACCAGCAGAATTCCGGCGAGATAGCGCAGTGCCATGGTCCAGGCGGTGATATCGATGCTGCCGGCGGCAAATCCCAGTGCGGCACCGAGCAAGGTGTAGCTGGTGATGCGGCCGCCGTGATAGGCCAGGGTCATGCCGGTCCCCCTGGCGCCGCCCAGCTGCAGCGCGGCGGCGATACCGCCGCACATGCCGAGGCAGTGGCCGGCGCCCGCCAGCCCCAGGGCGAAGGCACTGCCGAGTTCAGTCAGCACTGTCTTTGTCTCCTTCCGCTGGCGGTTTCTGCTTGCCGGCTTCCTCGTCCATAAGGATGCGGGAGGCTTCCTTGTCGAGATCCTCGTACTGGCCGCTGTCGATGGCCCAGATCAGCAACCGGATGACGATGACGCAGAATACCAGCGCAATTGGAATCAACAGATAGAGGCTTTCCATGTCAGACCGCGTCCTGGTCGCGTGACTTGTTGAGGCGCAGTGAGTTCATCACCACGACCAGCGAGCTCAGGGACATCCCCAGGGCGGCCACCCAGGGCGGTATGAAGCCCATGGCGGCCAGTGGTATCCCGCTGCAGTTGTAGCCCAGGGCCCAGGCTAAGTTCTGTTTGATGATACGGGTGCATTGGCGGGCCTTGTGCAGGCTGGTAATCAGGGCCCCGAGGTTGTCACTGTCGACCACGAAGTCGGCCTGGGCCCGGGCCAGATCGGTGGCGCTGGCGACGGCGAAAGATGCGTTGGCCAGGCTCAGCAGAGGCGCGTCATTGAGACCATCGCCCACCGCCATGACGACCTGTCCCTGTTGCTGCCAGTTGCGCACCTGCAGCATCTTGTCTTCCGGCGACAGGCCGATGCCGACATGGTCAAAACCCAGCTCGGTCGCCAGCCGTTTGCCGGCGGCGGAGCTGTCCCCGGTCAGCAGGGCCAGCGTCATGCCGGCGCCACGGGCGGCTGCCACGACCTCGGCCGCTTCGGCGCGCAAGCGGTCCGAGAACCCGAACCAGGCCAGCGGCTGGCTCTGCGCACACAGGGCCACCCAGTACAGGCTTGGGTCCGGCGCTGCAGGCAAATCCGCTGCGATTTCGCGACAGAAACGTTCGCTGCCCATGCGGTAGCGCCGCCCGTTCCAGCTTGCCTCAACACCGGCGCCGGTAACATATACCGGGTCAGTCACCTGGGCGAGTGGGTTAATGTCGCGAAAGGCGTAGGCAATCGGATGATTGGAATGTTGCTGCAGGGCGCTGGCCAGGGCAGTCAGTTCCCTTGCATCGGGCTGGCCGCAGGGCTCGACTCGCTGCAGCTGCAATTTGCCTTCGGTCAGGGTGCCGGTCTTGTCGAATACCAGCAGGCGCGACCGTGACAGGGCTTCAATGGCATTGTCCCCGTGCACTACCACGCCCTTGCCACGCAGGGCGCTGGCGGCCGCTGTCAGCGCGGCCGGGGTGGCCAGTGCCAGCGCGCAGGGGCAGCTGATCACCAGTACCGAGAGACAGATCCACAGAACCTGTTCCGGTGCAATCTGGCTCCAGACCAGCCCGGTAGCAGCGGTGATCACCAGAATGCAGGCCACGAACCAGGCCGACAGGCGGTCGGCCATCCGCGCCAGGTTCGGCTTGGCGCGCTGGGCCCGTTCCACGCTCTGCTGCAAGGCGGCCAGACGGCTGTTCTCGTAGAGCTGCTCTACCGCCAGTTCCAGGCTGCCTTCCAGGTTGATGGTGCCGGCAAAGACCGCGTCGCCCGGTGTCACCGTACGCGGCACATACTCGCCGTTGAAGGTGTCTTCCCGCACGGCACTGGTACCACTGTGCACGGTGCCATCGACGGCGATGGTCTCGCCGGCCACCACCCGGACCGTGTCGCCGGGTTGCAGCAGGCGCCTGGGCACACGCTCCCAGGTGCCATCGCGGCACACGGTAACCGCCAGCGGCAAACTGTCCTCGGCATCATGGCAGGCGATCATGTGTCGGCGACGCATGCGTTTCTCGAAAAACCGGCCCATCAGCAGGAAGAATGTGAACATCACTACAGAGTCGAAGTAGACCTCACCACTCCCGGTAACGGTCGCCCAGACGCTGGCACTGAAGGCAAGACCGATGGCCAGGGCCACGGGCAGGTCCATCACCAGCGAGCCATGGCGGAGATGGCGCCAGGCCGTGGTAAAGAAGGGGCGCGCGGAATAAACCATGACAAAGCTGGCGACCAGCAAGCTGACTGTGCGCAGCAGGGTTTGGTATTCGAGGGCGATACCCTGCAGGTCGCCAGCGTGCAGGGCGATGCCGAACATGCCGACCTGCATCATGCCGACACCCGCTACCGCCACCCGGCGCAGGTCGGCGCGGTAGTCCTGCTCGATCTGCTCACGCTGGCTGCTGCTGTGGAACGGCCTGGCGCTGTAGCCCAGTGCTTCGACCAGGGCGAAAATGCGGCTGGGCTGGACCCTGGCACTGTCGAAGTGCACTGCCAGGCGTTGCTGCTGCAGATTGACCTGGGCGTCGAGGATGCCCGGCTCGCGCAGCAGCGTCTGTTCGATCAGCCAGGTGCAGGCCGCACAGGTGACGCCGCCGAGCAGAAGCCGTGCGTTCTCGGTGCCATCCTCGCCGCGGTGGCAGAACTGGCTGCGCACGGTCGGGTCATCGTAGAGCCGGAATTCTTCCAGTGCCGGCGGGGCATCGCTGGCTGGCTTGTCGCTGAAAGCCGTGCGTTGCCGGTAGAAGCTCGCCATCCCGCTGTCCGCGATGAGGCTGGCAACGGCGCGGCAGCCGGGGCAGCACATGGGCTGGGCGATACCGTCGATAACAACACTGAAGCGGGCGCCGGAGGGTACGGTCTCGCCGCAGTGGAAGCAGGGTTGGGGGCCGGTCATCGCCGTGGCGCGCCTCCTCAGGAATCTTCGGCGAGCAGATCTTCCGCACGAACGACACCGTCCAGGCGCCATTCGTTGCCCGCGCCGTCACTGAGAATCCAGTGCCAGCGCTCGGCAACGGCGGCCGTCATTTGGCCGTTGTAGATGCCCGGGCCTACCCGCTGCAGCGGGATGCTGAAGTCGCGGTCGGCTTCCATGGGGTGGGAGAACGTCAGTTCCAGGGTGCCTGCGGTCACCGGTCCATCCAGCTTCGCGGTAACCTGTTGGTCGGTAATCGTGAACTGTGCCGCCAGCGCGAGTTCCGCCGCGCGTTCCTTGCGTTCCAGCTGACGATTGATCGCCAGTCCCACCTTGTAGTATTGATCGACGACCAGGTCGTCAGAGTGCTTGTAGGCGGTGTACATGAGATGGAAGCTGACCACAACCACGGTGCCAGGCAGGGCGATGAGGAACCAGGGCCAGAACTGCCGGTACCAGGGGGTCGTGTCTTGATCGGGATAGACCGGTTTCATCACAGTGGCCTCATGAAGCGCGATTCGGAACGAGTCTGCAGCGACTCCAGGTCGGTGGCCCTGGCGGTAAAAACAATTTCGCTACTGGGTTTCGGCAGCTGTTCCGGGGCGGCTCGAACCCGCAGGGTGATGCTGCGCACCTCGCCACCGTCCAGAGTGTAGAGCGTGTCACCGATGATTTCAGCACCGTCTATGCCGCTGATCTGGATCTCGAACTCGTGCATGGACTGCTCCATGTTGACCAGGCTCAAGGTGTAGATGTTTTCTATCTTGCCGTCCATGGTGGTCATGTACAGTTCGTTGCGGTCCCGGATCACGGTGAGTTCCAGCGGCACCCGGGTGACGATCCGGTAGCTGAACAGCCCCACCATGACACACAGTACCAGCAGGTAGCCGATGATGCGGGGGCGCAGCCAGTGGGTGGTTCCCCCCTGCAGCTGATGTTCACTGGTATAGCTGATCAGCCCCCGTGGATAGGACATCTTGTCCATCACCGAATCGCAGGCGTCAATGCACAGGGCGCAGCCGATACACTCGTATTGCAAGCCGTCGCGAATATCGATGCCGGTCGGGCACACCTGTACGCACAGCTCGCAGTCGATGCAATCCCCCAGCCCCAGGGCCTTGTGGTCGGCGTCACGCTTGCGTGATCCGCGCGGTTCGCCGCGCGTCGGGTCGTAGGAGACGATGAGGGTGTCCTGGTCGAACATCACCGACTGGAAGCGCGCATAGGGGCACATGTACTTGCAGACCTGTTCCCGCATCCAGCCCGCATTGATGTAGGTGGCCAGGGTGAAGAAGAGGGTCCAGAGCACACCCCACTGGCCCGCCGAGAGGGTCAGCAGGTCCGGCAGCAGTTCCCGTACCGGATAGAAGTAACCGACGAAGGTCATCCCGGTGAGGAAGGCCACGAACAGCCAGCCACCGTGTTTCAGGCCCTTGCGCAGCACCTTCTCCGCGTTCCAGGGGCCCTTGTCCAGGCGCATGCGCTGGTTGCGGCTGCCTTCGAACTTCTGCTCGATCCACATGAAGATACTGGTCCATACCGTCTGCGGGCAGGTGTAGCCGCACCAGATCCTGCCGGCAACGACTGTCACAGCGAACAGGGCAAAGGCGGAGATGATCAGGAGAAAGGCCAGCAGCGGAAAATCCTGGGGCCAGAACACCAGACCCAGGATGTGGAATTTGCGCTCGGGCAGATCGAACCAGATCGCCTGGCGGCCATCCCAGGACAGCCAGGGCAGCAGGAAATAGGCGATCAACAGAGGCCAGCCGGTGTACAGGCGGATACGCTGGTAGAAACCCTCGATCTTGCGGGTATAGATTTTCTCCCGGTGCTGATACAGATCGATTTCGCTGACTTCCGCCGGAGCGAACTCGTGAACGTCAATCAGGTTCTTGTCTTTCATGCCGCGGTACCACTATCGGGGGCAGGGGAGGGTGTAGCGACCGGCCTCCCGAGGGAAGCCGGCGGTTAGATCAGTTGCTGAGGCTGTAGACGTAGGCCGCCAGAATGTGGATCTTGTCCTCGGTCAGGCTGTCGCCAAACGCTGGCATCACGCCGTTGCGGCCCGCACGCAGGCTGTGTGCGATCTGTTCGCGGTTGCCGCCATAGAGCCAGATACCATTGGTCAGGTTGGGCGCGCCAAACAGGTAGTTGCCCTTGGCATCCCCGCCGTGACAGGCAGCACAGTAGGTTTGATAGTGCTGCTCGCCGGCGGCAGTCAGGTCCGCGTCGGTGGAGCGCCCGTTCAGCGACAGCACGTACTCGGTGGTTTCCGCGATACCCTGGTCGCCCAGGACACCGGCCCAGGCTGGCATGGCGGCGCGGCGACCGTCGACCAGAGTGGTCTTGATCGCCTCGGGGCTACCGCCCCAGAGCCAGTCGTTGTCGGTCAGGTTGGGGAAACCGTAGCGGCCCTTGCCGTCAGCACCGTGGCACTGGGCGCAGTTGTTGCCAAACAGGCGCATGCCCATCCTGAGGACCGCTGGATCCTCGGCAATCTCTTCCACCGACATGGCCAGGTAACGGCTGCGCATTTCACTGTAGCGCTCCTCCGCGGCCTCGACTTCTGCCTTGTGCTGGCCGATCTGGGTCCAGCCGATCAGGCCCGGGTAATTGCCCATGCCGGGGTAGATGATCAGATAGCCGATCGCCCAGACAATGGTGATCACAAACATATAGAACCACCAGGCCGGCAGGGGATTGTCGTACTCCTCGATACCATCGTGGGCGTGGCCGGTTGTCCTGTCGGTGGTCCCTTCGCCGCGCTTGCGGTTCGCCAGCAGGATCCAGGTGATCCCGACAAAGGTGATGACGGTCAGGATGATGACCCACCAGCTCCAGAAACTAGTCATTGTTCTTTGCCTCCTCCTGCTTGGTACGTTGACTCAGTTCCTCATCTGCGAAGGGCAGGTTGGCGGCCTCGTCAAAGGATTTCTTGCGCTTGCTGCTCCAGGCCCAGATACAGAGGCCGATGAACGCGAAGAACAGCAGCGCCGTGCTGATTCCTCTCAGATCATTGATGTCCATTGGTCAGCGCCTCGTCTGCAGGAGGGTGCCCAATTGCTGGAGATAGGCGACCAGGGCGTCGATCTCCAGCTTGCCTTCCACCGCGCTGGCGGCGCCGGCGATATCCTCATCGGTGTAGGGAACTCCAACCCTGCGCAGCGCCGTCATTTTCCTGGGGGTGCGTTCGCTGTTGATCTCGTTGTCGAACAGCCAGGGGTAGGCGGGCATGTTGGACTCAGGGACCACATCCCGGGGGTTGTACATGTGGGCACGGTGCCAGTCGTCGCTGTAGCGCTGCCCCACGCGGGCCAGGTCCGGGCCGGTGCGCTTGGAGCCCCACAGGAAGGGGTGATCGTAGACGAACTCGCCGGCAACGGAGTAGTGGCCGTAGCGCTCGGTTTCGGCGCGCAAGGGGCGGATCATCTGCGAGTGGCAGTTGTTGCAACCCTCGCGGACGTAGATGTCCCGTCCTTCCAGTTCCAGGGCGGGCAGCGGCTTGAGACCGGCAATGGGCTCGTTGACCTGCTTGCCGAACATCAGCGGAACCAGTTCCACCAGGGTGCCAAAGCTGATGGCAACGATGATCAGGATGATCATCAAGCCAACGTTTTTCTCTACGACTTCATGCTTCATGCGTGACTCCCCTGTGCCGCGCCCGCCGGAAGCGCCTGCTCGGCAACATCCTTGCGTGTGGTCATGTAAACGTTGTAGGCCATCACCAGCATGCCGGCAAAGAAGATGGCGCCACCGGCCAGCCGCACCAGATAGCCCGGATGGCTCGCCACCAGGGACTCGACAAAGGTGTAGGTCAGGGTGCCGTCCTCATTGTAGGCGCGCCACATCAGGCCCTGCAGGATGCCGTTGACCCACATGGAGGCGATGTACATCACGGTGCCAATGGTCGACATCCAGAAGTGGACATTGATGAGCTCGATGCTGTACATGCGGCTCTTGCCAAACAGTATCGGGATCAGGTGGTAGATACAGCCAATGGAGATCATGGCGACCCAGCCCAGGGCCCCGGAGTGCACGTGGCCGATGGTCCAGTCCGTGTAGTGCGAGAGCGCGTTCACGGTCTTGATGGACATCATCGGGCCTTCGAAGGTGGACATGCCGTAGAAGGACAGGCTGACCACCATGAAGCGCAGGATCGGGTCGGTGCGCAGTTTGTGCCAGGCACCGGAGAGCGTCATCATGCCGTTGATCATGCCGCCCCAGGAGGGTGCCAGCAGAATAATGGACATCACCATGCCCAGGCTCTGGGCCCAGTCGGGCAGGGCAGTGTAGTGCAGGTGGTGGGGGCCGGCCCAGATGTAGACGGCGACCAGGGCCCAGAAGTGCACAATACTGAGGCGATAGGAATAGATGGGGCGTTCCGCCTGCTTGGGCACGAAGTAGTACATCATCCCCAGGAAGCCCGCGGTGAGGAAGAACCCGACCGCGTTGTGGCCGTACCACCATTGCACCATGGCATCGACAGTGCCGGCGTAGGCCGAGTAGGACTTGGTCATGTCTACCGGCATCGATGCACTGTTGATGATGTGCAGCACCGCGACCGTGACGATAAAGCCGCCAAAGAACCAGTTGGCCACGTAGATGTGGCTGACCTTGCGCTTGACGATGGTGCCGAAGAACACGATGGCGTAGGAGACCCAGACCACCGCGATAAGAATGTCAATCGGCCACTCCAGCTCGGCGTACTCCTTGGAGGAAGTCAGTCCCAGTGGCAGGGTGACCGCCGCCGCCACGATCACCGCCTGCCAGCCCCAGAAGGTGAAGGCGGCCAGCTTGTCGGATATCAGGCGCGCCTGGGTGGTACGCTGGACGACATAGTAGGAGGTGGCGAACAGGGCACTGCCACCAAAGGCGAAGATCACCGCGTTGGTATGCAGTGGCCGCAGTCGCCCGAAGCTGGTCCAGGGCAGGTCGAAGTTCAGGGCTGGCCAGGCCAGCTGGGCGGCGATCAGCACGCCGACCAGCATGCCGACGATACCCCATACCACCGTCATGATGGCAAATTGGCGCACGACCTTGTAGTTGTAGGTCGGATGCTCCAGCGCAGCGTTGAGTTCACTCATGGTTTGGTTCCACTATCGAAGAAGGTGGGCTCAGGCCCGATCCAGGGTTGTTCAGACGTCAGTGAAGGCAGGCCCCGCGCCCAAATCCCAGAGGAAAACGGTGGTTACCATCAGGGATACGAGAATCACCAGGCCGACACCGACCACCGCGGATGAGAACAGGAAGCCGCGCTCCTCGGGTATGTTGGTCATGACCGGAATCCCCAGGTACAGCAGGTACACCGACCAGCTGACCGCGATTACCGCCAGCAGCATGTCCACCCACAGCAGGGGATAAAAGCCGGCAAGGCCGAACACGAACAGGGGGGTTGCCGCCAGGCTCGCGATCACGATGCCCTTGGCAAAGGTGGTCTCGGCGCCGTAGGTCTCGGCCATCCAGTGAATGAAATAGCCAACGGCCACCACGCAGCCGACCATGGCAAAGTAGAACAGGATGCACAGTTGCAGGGCGCTGTCGACGGTCAGCCTGATGGCTGGCCCGTCACCGACCGTCCAGCCCACGCGGCTGGTGCCGAAGTACCAGGCGACAGCGGGCAGCAGCGCCATAACGCAGGGATAGAGGATCAGGATATTGATCGAGCGGGCGGGCAGTTCGGCCACACTGCGCCACTGCGCATGGGGCTTCACCAATAGGCCTAGAGTGTGCTGAATCATGTTGTTTTTCTCTCCCCAAGAGTTCATTGTGCGTGGCACGGGCGCATTCTAACGGTCTGCTTTGCCAGCGCCTTGATGCAGATCAAGAGAGGCAGAGGGGCGCCCCCGGCCACCGGTCATGCCGCGATGTTCGCCGCCAGCTGCAGGGCCTCCTGGTCCAGAATTTCGATTTCCTTGTTGTCGACCCGCAGAATGCCGCTTTTCTGCAGCCGGCTGAATACCCGGCTGATGGTCTCGACGGTCAGCCCGAGGTAGTTGCCGATATCCACCCGCGACATGGGCAGTCGGAACTGGCTTGCACTCAGATGGCGGCGCGCGTTGCGCCGGGAAATGCTCAGCAGCAGGGTGGCTACGCGCTCATCGGCCGAATTCTTGCTCAGCAGGGTGATCAACAGTTGATCCTCGGTTATCTCACGGCTCATGAGCTGGAACAGGTGCCTTTGCAGGCCGGGCATGAGGGCGCTGAGCTTTTCCAGGGAATCGAAGGGAATCGCGCAGATGGCCGAGGTTTCCAGTGCCCGTGCCGATGAAGCATGGGCGTTGTCGCTGATGCCGTCCATACCCAGGACTTCGCCGGGGAAGTAGAAGCCGGTAACCTGCTCGCGGCCATCGCTGGTGGTCCGGTAGGCTTTCATGGCACCGGAGCGCACCGCGTAGATGGATTGGAAGGGTCCGCCCTCGTGGTAGAGGAGCTCATTCCTCTGCAGCGGTTTGCTGCGCTGGATGATGTTTTCCAGGTGCTCCAGGTCGGCGCTGTTCAGCGCCAGCGGTAGACAGATCCGGCTCAGCCGGCAGGTGTCGCAGCTGACTTTGTACTCGTGGTTACACGATCGGAAGGGCTCGGTTTCGCTGACGTTTTGCAGGTGCACTGACATGACGTCCCCCTGGACAAATGCATGGCCCAGAGTATAGAGCATTTGATAGGCAGCCTGCACCTGCGGCGATCAGGTCCGGGCCGGGGTTTCAACCCAGTGAGGCGACACTTTTCAGCACCAGCCGCACCAGCTCGGCCTGACGGGAGACGCCGGTCTTGGCAAAGATCGACTTCAGCTGGGCGCGGGCGGTATGCGGGGAAATGTTCTGGGCCTCGGACACCTCGGCCAGGCTGAGGCCCCGGGACAGGAGGATGGCCAGGTTGGCCTCGGCCGGAGTCAGGTCGAAGAGCTGCCCAAGGGTGCCCTGGGACGCGGTTTCGTTGAGTTCCGGGTCGGAGATGAACACTGCCACACAGGGGCTGGACTGACCTTCCCCCCACTCGGGAACGGGCACCGGCCGCAGTACCAGCCCGAGTTGGGAATGGCCGCCGCTTCGGGGGACACGCAGGGCCCGCACCACCGAGGTTTCGCCTCGATGCTGGGCCTTGATGATGGTCTCCAGGGCAGTCTGCAGTTCCCGGTTCTTGTCGCGATTGTCGATGACCAGGTGTTGTCCACGTACGCTGAGCCCGTTGCCTTCGTCCAGCAGCGCCCGGGCGATGGTATTGGTACTGAGGATGCGCCCCTGTTCATCCAGCACAATAGTGGCCACCGCCAGCTGCTCCACGGCACCGGCGTACAGGTTGCGCTCCGACACGGTGCGGCTGAGGGTGGCATACAGCTGTATCGACAGGCGCAGGTGGGGCGCAATACGGGCCAGCAGGTTGCGCTCGTCGGCGCTGAAACGGGGCTCATTGCGGCGCCGGGAGAAGCGCAGGCGGGCCAGCATGCCGCCGGGTTCGACCGTATCAAGACCCAGGATCCGGAACAGTCCTGCCGACTCCAGGTAGTGTTCATAGTAGTCAGAGGCCACCAATTCCTCGTCGCTGAGGATGTCTTCCAGCGCCACCACGCGATCTGGCGGCAGATTGACGAAAGGATCCAGGGAGAAGAACTGCTCGCGGTAGGCGGTTACCTCCCAATCCGGGGGGCCGTCGAGCTCCCCGGGTCGGGTATCTTTGCTGCGGGGGCGAACGCTGTTGAGGATAACGCCCCGGTCATCTTCTGCCGGAGGTCGCAGCACCAGGGAGACGACGTGACAATCAATCAACTCGCGCAGCGCTGGCAGGGCCGAAGCCCAGGGCTGGCTTTCCAGGGGGCCGCGATAGAGAGTCGCGATCAGTTCATCGTAGGCCGCCGGAATCGCAGCCAGTGTAGCGGGGGTCAGGCCGGGCCCGGGCTGTTTCACTTTTCTATGCTCGAGAGGTCAAGCGCCACTTCTGCCAGTGGTTTCGGTCGTCCGATCCCCCAGCCCTGCAGGTAATCGACACCGATTTCCTGCAGCTTTTCTATGATGGCCTCGTTTTCCACTGATTCGGCGATGGTTTCCTGGCCGAGGAAGTGGGCCAGGTCATTGATCGATCGCGCCATCGCGTAGTCATTGCGATTTTCGTGGATGTTGGTGATGAAGCTGCCGTCGATCTTGACGTAGTCCACCGGCAACTCACGCAGGTAGTTGTGGCTGGCAAGGCCGGTACCGAAGTCGTCGATCGAGAACTTGCAGCCAATGTTGCGGAAGGCGCGCACGAAATCCGCCGCCTTGATCATGTTGGATATGGTGCCGGTCTCGGTGATTTCGAAACAAAGGCGATTGGTGCCCACGCCGAATTCGGAGATCTGCTCGAACAGGTAGTCGAGGAACGCATCGTCGGTGACGCTGGCACCGGACAGGTTGATGGCGAGGTTGGGCACCACTTTCTGGGCGTCCATCAGCGAGCTGATCCAGCGAAAGGCTTCCCGTACTACCCAGCGATCTACCAGGGTCATGAAACCATAGCGCTCCGCGGAGTCTATAAAGGCCTGGGGAGAACTCAGGTTGCCGTGCTTGTCGCGCACCGCCAGCAGCAGTTCGTAGTGCCTGGTGGTGGACATGTTGCCGGCGACGGCGGTCTTGGCAATGGGTTGAGCGCGCAGGACGAAGCGTTCGCTCTCCAGCGCCTCCTCCAGTGCCTGCCGCGACCGGCGCTGTTCCTGTCGGTAGCTGCGCACGACATCCTCGCTGTCGCGATACTGCTCCACCCGGTTGCGGCCGTTTTGCTTGGCCAGTTGCATGGCGGCCTGGGCGTTGGCCATGACCTGATCGACATCGGGGCTGTAGTCCAGAATCGGGGCGATACCGACGGAGACGGTAAAGCCGACTTTTTCGCCTTCGATTTCCACGCTGCCGGTGGCGATGTCGCTGCGGATCCGTTCAGCGATCGCCTGGGCCTGCTCCAGGTCCCGGTCTACCAGCAGTACCGCGAATTCATCCTCGCCGAGGCGGGCCGAGGAAATTTTCTTGCCGTGCAGCTGCGCCAGCAGTCGGGAGAATTCCAGTAAGACCTGGTCGCCGCTGATGCGGTCATAGATCTTGTTGACCAGGTTGAACTTGTCGATATTGAGCCACAGCATGGCATGCTGGGACTGGTGTTGCTGGGCGTGGCGCAGGGTTCGGCCCAATTGCTCGACAAAGGTCTCGCGATTGATCAGGCGGGTGAGGGAGTCGTGGTTGCGGGCAAAGCTCAGGGTACGCTGCACATTCTCCAGCGTGCCGTACATGCTCTGGTCGACCACTGACAACGTGTCCGCTGGCGCCGGCAATTGCGCGCCACGACTGAGCTGGCGTGCCAGCTGAATCTTGTCGAGTTCAGCCACCTTCTGGCCGCGCTCGTTGACAAACAGGAAGCGCTCGTGATCATCGCTGATCCAGGCCAGTTGCATGCGGTGCCGCTGCCCTTCCTGGTCGCGGTAGTTGAGCCAATTGCCCGTTTCCAGCTCTTCCACCCGGCGTACCCAGCGCCGCAGGCGCAGGGTCTTGTCGATGCGCTGGCGCCGGGCGTCAGTGTCGGCGCCCGCTTTGGCGGTCCGCGGGCGATTGTCCGCAGCCACTGCCACCGGAGCCTCGCCGGCGAAGACGGCGCGCAGCTCGTCCAACACCGCCTGGATGGATACATTGCCGGGCAGGGCCGCGCCAACCTGCTGTTCGATCAGGTCGATGAAGGGCTCGGCCTCGAGGCTGCGCTCGACGACAAGATCCTCATCGACCTCGTCCCGCTGTTGCTGCACCAGCCAGGTGGCAAGCAGATCCAGGGTTCGCAGGTGCTCCTGCCACTCGGGGCTGTCGGGCCCCTGCTTGATATGGGTGAGCACCATCAAATCGCGCCAGCCGTTGTCAATCAGGTCCAGCAGGACCTGCGGCACATCCGACTCGGGCAAGGTGGCGTGCACGACAGCGTCTACCGCGCTGCGGGCGCTGCCCAGTTTCTCCTTGCCTTCCTGGGCCTTTACCACCCGCTCGATGTTGCGCGCGTGGGCCTGGGCCTGCTGCTGGACCAGCCTCTCTACCGCGGCGAGCGCCTCGTCGAACACTCCCGTGTCGCGATCATAGTTGGTGACAATGTTGTCGATGATTGTCTCGACCCTGCTCTCCAGCATGCGGTTGGGGAAGTTCGCCGAGCTGGTCAGCACGGCCAGCTTGTCGACGAGGCTGCGGGCAGGATGTGCCGGGTCGAGGAAGAAGTGGGGCTCCAGCAGGGCCAGCCGCGCCAGCGGAATCTGCAGATTGCCCAGAGCGGGCTTCAGGTCCGTACTGACATCCAGCTGCGACTGGATGGTGCCGAACAGGCTGTCAACCATCTCCAGCTGGTTGCGGTTCTCGACGCTGAGAGCGTTGCCGGCCCCCAGGCCCTGTGCTTCCCCCGCCTGGGCGACGAGGTAGTCGGCGATGGAGCCGGCACGCTGGATTTGCTGCAGGGCCTCGCCGCTCTGCTGCAGGCGCGCCAGGGCGTCGACCACGATCTGGGCATCTGCTACCGGCCCGGTGCTGGTCGTTGCCGGGCCTCCCTCGGCTTCACGCTTGAAATTCAGGGCGTTGATCACGGAGCTGTAGAGTTGCTGTGGGCGTGACAGGGACGCGCTGTCACCAGCCGGGCCGCCGGCCGCCATGGTGGCGGGCTGCTCCTGCGATTTCGGGGGCGGGCGCCGCAGTGGCCGGTGGTGGGAGGTCACCGGTTTTTTCAACAGTGAACCGTGAGCGCGTATCTCGGTTTCCAGTTCCGGCTTTACCCCCGCGCTCTCAAGATGGTTGTTCAGCGTCGCGAAGAATTCGTCCAGCCGGCGGATGAAGTGGGATATAAAAAAATCGTAAATCCTGGGAGACAGCTTTTGTGGCACCCGGAATGCGTCGAGCACCTGCTGCAGGGCGCGGCACAGTTGTGCGACATGCTCGGGCAGGCGCAGGAGCGCGGGATCTGCGCCCGCCAGTTCTGCCACGCGGATCTGCAGGGCCTCCATGGGCACCCGGTGCAGGTCCTCGCCAACGCTGACCATGCGCTCAATGGCGAGGAAGTCCTCGAAGTCATTCAGGTCCACCAGATCGAGGGTGCCGCCCTCGTCAATCAGGTCCCACCACTGGTGCAGTTCCGAGGGCGGCGGGGTGAGGTTGGCGTGAAAGCGCCGGATGTGGTCCAGAAAGGCAGTCACCATGCCCGTGCGCTGCAATTGCAGGATGGCGACGGCCTCCCCAATCGTGCCGTGCCCGACCTGGCCGGTTTGCGCTCCCGAAGCACTGCGCTGCAGGTTGTCGCAGAGCTCCTGCAGAAACCCGGTGAACAGGCCCTGAAGCTCGCGCTCGCTGAGTGCCCGGTAACTGTCCAGCAGGCTCAAGCGCTTTCCTCCGGTGAAAAAACGCAGTATACCGTTCCGGGCGCCGGGCACAAACCTGGCCGGCCGCCGGGTCCGTGCTGCTGCGGTCAGGGTGGCGGCGGATCCTCCCTGGACGAGGGCAGACTGAAGGCAAGCAGCGCATCGCCAGCCTCGGACCAGCCATGGCCGCCGGCTGCCAGCACGATGAACTGGCGGCCCTGCGGGCGGGTGCGATAGCTGAGCGGGGTGGCGTTGCCGGTATAGGGCAGGGCGTGTTCCCACAGCAGTTCACCCGTGGCGCTGGCAAAGGCGCGGAAGCGGGAGTCGGTGGTGGCGGCGATGAACACCAGGCCGGAAGCCGTGGTCAGCGGGCCGCCGGTGTTGGGGCTGCCGGCGTCAAACCAGAACGGCCATGGAGCCTGGCCACGGGTATTGCCCAGGCTGCGGGTCCACACGGTCTCTCCCGTGCGCAAGTCCACCGCGGTCAGGCTGCCCCAGGGGCGAGGATTGCAGGGCGCGCCGAGGGGCGACATCAGTGGGAAACGACGTACGCCATAGGGACTCCCCGCCATCGGGTAGTGCTCCAGCGGGTAACCCGGCGCCGGGTTGAGTTCATCGTACTCCGCTCGCGGGACCAGCTGTACCACCGACGCCAGGTGCATCTGGTTGACGATCAGCAGGCCTCGCTCCGGGTCGATGCTGACCCCGCCCCAGTTGATGCCGCCGGTGGTGCTGGGATACAGGATACTGCCTTCCAGGCTGGGCGGAGTGAACATGCCTTCATTGCGATATTTTGCCAGCTCCCGTTGGCAGGCGAGCTTGTCGAGCCAGAGGAAGCCATCCATGTGCCCAGGGGTCAGCCGCTCCGGCAGGTGCAGCGGTGGCGGGTGGGTCGGGAACGGTTGCGTGGGCGACAGTTTTTCGCCGGGCACGCCGCCCCCCGGTACCGGACGTTCCTCCACCGGATACAGCGGCGCGCCGGTTTCCCGGTCGAGCAGGAAGACATGGCCCATTTTGGTGGCCTGCGCCAGACCAGCGCGACCGGCGCCTACACCGGGAATCTGGAACAGGGTGGGCTGGGAAGCCACATCGTAATCCCAGACATCGTGGTGCACCGTCTGGAAGTACCAGCGCAACTCGCCGCTGCGGTCGTCCAGGGCCACCACTGAGGAGCCATAGGTGTCGATACCGTCGCGCTCGCCGGCGAACAGGTCCGGTGCCGGATTGCCCGTGGGTACATACACCAGGCCCTGTGCAGGATCACCGGCGATGGGTGCCCAGACGTTGGGGCTGCCCATGTGATAGCGGGCATTGCCGAGGCTGTCGCGATGCCGTTCCCGGTAGTCTTCGGGTACGGGCTCCCAGGCCCAGGCCAGCTCACCGCTGCGGACATCGAAGGCGCGCACTACACCGGAGGGCACATCCTTGCGTTCGTTGTCCGGCACCAGGGCACCGATCACGGCGATATCATTCTGCACCCAGGGCGGGGACGTCGGGTAGTACACTAGCGGCTCGCCGCCGCTGATGTCCTCGCGCAGGGATACCCGACCATTGTTGCCGAAATCCGCGCACGGCAGGCCGGTAGCCGCATCCAGGGCGATCAGCTCGGCGTCGCGGGTGCCGTAGAGGACCCGCTTGCCGCAGCTGGCGGTGGCTTCCTCCGGGTCACTGGCCTGCCACAGGGCCACGCCGCGACAGACGGCCGGGTAGACGCCGCTGCGGCGGTTCTGTACCCGGGGGTCGAACTGCCAGCGCTCGGCGCCGGTCTCCGCGTTCAGGGCGAATACACGGCCAAAGGGTGTGCAGTAGTAAAGAGTATCGTCGTCGACCAGCGGCGTGACCTGAAACGAAGTCAGGCCCCAGTCGCCGCTGCCATCACTGAAATCACCGGAGCGGTGCTCCCAGGCCAGTTCCAGCTGGCCCACGTTGGCCGGGGTGATGTCCGTGAGCGGGCTGTACTGGCTGGCGTCCCGGCCACCGTAGTTGGGCCAGCCGGCGCTCGCGCCCGCGGCAGCGCCCGGCGCCGACTCCCGGGCGGCGAGGCAGCCTGTGGCGAGGCCCAGCGCCAGCGCGGCAACCGCCAGGCTGCGGCGGCGGTTCACGCGCCGGTGCCCGCATTGGCGGCCTGCAGGAACGCGGGCTTCTCGCCACCACCGTGGACCGCAATGCTGCTGCCACTGATATAGGAGGCGAGCGGGGAAGCCAGGAACAGGCAGGCGTCGCCAATGTCCCCGGGAACTGCCATGCGCCCGAGCGGAATCGTGCGGCCCACCGCTGCCACACCTTCGGCGTCGCCGTAGTGCAGGTGTGACTGCTCGGTCTCCACCAGGCCGGCGATGATGGCGTTGATGCGGACCTTTGGGCCCCACTCCACCGCCAGCGAATGTCCCAGGTTGACCAGGCCGGCCTTGGCGGCGCCATAGGCTGCAGTGCCCGGAGAGGGCCGGATGGTGCTGACGCTGGCAATATTGATGATGCTGCCGCCGTCCTCCTGCTGCTGCATGACCCGGTTGGCGAGCTGGGCGGCGTGCAGGGCCGAGGTCAGGTTGAGGGCAATGATGGATTCGTGAAAGCGCGGGGATGCGGTCGCGGCCTCGGCGTGCGGCGCGCCGCCGGCATTGTTGACCAGCACGTCCAGGCGCCCGCAGCGCTCAATGACGGCATTCACCAGAGCCTCCAGCTGCTCGTGGCGGCGGACATCACAGGCCACGAAAAACGCTTCCCGGCCACCCGCGGCCGGCAGTGAGTCGGGCGGATTGCGACCACAGATCGCCACTTCGGCCCCCGCGGCCAGGAAACGCTCGCTGATGCCCCTGCCGACACCCTTGCCACCCCCGGTTACCAATACCGTGCGGCCACTGAAATCCATGGGATTGTGCATGTCACCCTGCTCCTTGCTACTGTCGTGGGGCAACTTGTGATCGGCAGATGAATTGCCTAAGATGCCTCGGCTTCGCGCATCCTACCGCCTTCCCCCGGGATCGGGAAATGCCGGCGGGGCTGCGACCATTTTCCGGGCAGAGAGAGGTGGTATCAGTAGACTTAGCTGAACCATCGGGCCCTTCACCAAGCAAGCAGGAATCACACCTATGGCAACTGAATCACTGCCCGTGCTCGCCATCCTCGGCGGCACCGGCGATCTGGGAACGGGCCTCGCCCGGCGCTGGGCACAGGCTGGCTACCGCGTCATCATTGGCTCGCGCACCCTGGATAAGGCAGAATCCGCCGCCAACGATCTGCGCGCGGTCATGGCCGAGCGCGGTGCAGCCGCGGTGAACGTCGAGGCCATGGAGAACCTGGCAGCTGCCGAGGCGGCTGACATTGTTGCCATTACCGTGCCCTTCAGCCACCAGAAAGCGACCCTGGAGCTGGTTGCCCCGGCCCTGCAGGGCAAGATCCTCATCGATGTCACGGTGCCACTGGTGCCGCCGCGGGTCGCGCGGGTACAGTTGCCGCCGGAAGGCAGCGCGGGCCAGATTGCCCAGGACCTGCTGGGCGAGGGTGTGGATGTGGTGTCCGCGTTCCAGAACGTGGCCGCGGCGCACCTGCAGGATACCGGAGCCGTGGACTGCGACGTGCTGGTCTGCGGCAACAAGAAGGAGGCCAGGGCCGAAGTGATCAAGCTGGTCGAAGCGGCGGGCCTGCGCGGCTTTCACGCCGGCATGATCGCCAATGCTGCCGCTGCCGAGGCGCTGACCTCGGTGCTGATCACGATCAACAAGCAGTATAGCTGCCACGCCGGTATCCGCATTTCCGGCCTGGACAGCCATGAATGAGTGCACGCCTTGAACTGATTCCTCTGGAGAACTTTCCCGAGGTCGTTCCGGGCGCTGACCTGGCGGCTCTGATTGCGGCCAGTCTGGAAGCCAATGCGCTGACCCTGCAGGACGGTGATGTGCTGGTACTGGCGCAGAAAATTGTCTCCAAGGCGGAGGGCCGCTATCGCCGTCTGGCCGAGGTGCAGCCGGGGCCCCGGGCGCTCGAACTGGCGCGCGCCGCGGACAAGGACCCACGCCTGGTGGAGCTCATTCTCAGTGAATCCCGGGAAGTACTGCGGGTGCGACCCGGGGTGATCATTGTCGAGCACCGGTGCGGCTACGTGCACGCCAATGCCGGCATCGATCGTTCCAACATTCGCAATGATCCCGATGATCCGCAGGTGCTGCTGTTGCCGGAAGACAGCGATGCCTCTGCCGCGGCGCTGCGCGAGGCGCTGGCGGAGCGCTGTGGCACGGCGCCGCAGATCATCATCAATGACAGTGCCGGTCGCGCCTGGCGGGTCGGCACCGTCGGCATCGCACTCGGTACCGCCGGCCTGGATCCACTGTTCAATCAAATTGGCGGGCAGGATCGCTTCGGCAACCGCCTGGAAGTCACCGAGCCCGCCGTCGCCGATGAGCTCGCCAGTGCCGCGTCGCTGGTGATGGGGCAGGCGGCGGAGGGCCTGCCGGTGGTGCTGGTCCGCGGCGCCCGGCTGCGATCATCGAATCGCAACGCCCGGGCCCTGCTGCGGCCCCGCGAGCAGGACATGTTCCGGTGAACTTGCCGGCGGGCCCGGTGCTGGCGCTTTCCGGCGGTGTCGGTGGCGCCAAGCTGTGTCTGGGTCTGGATGACCTGCTGCCTGCCGGGCAGTTGCACATTGCCTGCAACACCGGTGACGACTTCGAGCACCTGGGCCTGACCATCTGCCCCGATATCGACACCGTGCTGTATACCCTGGGGGGGGTCAGCAACCCGCATCAGGGCTGGGGCCTCGACGGGGAAAGCTGGCAAGTGCTGGCGGCGCTGGAACAGCTGGGCGCGGACAGCTGGTTTCGCCTCGGCGATCGCGATCTGGCCACTCACCTGTGGCGTGCCGGTGAACTGGCACGGGGTGCAAGCCTGTCTGCCGTTACGGCTGAACTGGGCCGGCGCCTGGAGGTGCAGGCGGCAGTGTATCCCATGAGTGATGACCCGGTGCGGACCGTGGTCCATACCGCCGAGGGTGACCTGCCGTTCCAGCATTATTTCGTGCGGGAACAGTGCCGGCCCCTGGTGCACGGTTTCAGCTTTGCCGGGGTCGACGCGGCTGCGCTGCAAGCAAACCTGGCCGACCTCTGTGCCTCGCGAACCCTGGCCGGGGTGATTATTTGTCCTTCCAACCCCTTTGTGAGCATTGATCCCATCCTGCAGCTGGACAGTTTCTGGCAGACCCTGCGAGAGTCGCAGGTGACGGTACTGGCAGTGGCGCCCATTGTCGCCGGCCAGGCGCTGAAGGGTCCGGCGGCAAAGATGATGGCGGAGCTGAACCTGCCGGTCACCGCTACCGGGGTGGCGGCGCATTACGCGGAGCACTATCCGGGCTTGATCGGGACATTTGTTGTAGACCACAGTGACGCTACACTGGTGCCGGCGATACAGGAGCTGGGCATGGAGGTGGAAGTGACAGCGACCATTATGCGCGAACGCGCCGACAAGCGGGCCCTCGCAGCGGCCTGCCTGGAGTTGTTGTGCCGATAGATTCCCGGACTACCGTACATGCGCTGGTGCCACTGAAACAGCTGGCCGGGGCCAAGACCCGTCTGTCCGGCCTGCTCGACAGTGAGCAGCGCCGGACCCTCGCGCTGGCCATGGCCCGGGATGTGGTGGGGGTGCTGGCCGCCCACCCGGCCATCAGTACCATCACCCTGGTCTCGGACGAACCCGATGCCCGCGAGCTGACGGCGACAGCGCCGGTGCGCCTGTGGTCCGAACAGGCCCTGCTGGCTGCAACCGAACTGGCCCCCGTGACCAGCGGTCCGCTGCCATCGCTGAATGGCGTACTGGCGGCGGCCTGCGAGCGACTGCGTTGCGAGGATGCCAACGCGGCAGCACTGGTGTTGGTGCTGCATGCGGACCTGCCCCTGCTTGCCGGCGCCGATATCGACGCCGCCCTGGCCTGTGCCGAAGCGCGCAGCGGGCTGGTTGTGGGACCGGATGCCGCGGGGTCCGGTAGCAACCTGTTGCTGTTTCCCGCGAGCAGGCCACCGCGATTTGCTTTCGGGCCCGACAGCAGCATGTTGCATCTGGCCTGGGCAGAAGAGCAGGGCCTGCCCGGCCGCAGCCTGCAGCGGCCCGGTATTGCCCGCGATATCGACACTCCCACCGATCTCCTGCAGCTGCACCAGCAGGCGGCGACGCTGCCCGCGGGGCACACCCGGAGTTGGCTGCACAACCTGGCCGCACTGCCCGGCCGCGTCCGGGCCCTGGCGCTCGCGGACTGCGAGGATACTTCCGCCCTGGTGGCCCTGGCGGGTCAGCTGCGCGATCTTGGCCACGGCAATGTCGTCACCTATTCCCGCAAGGTATTCATTCCCCTGACCCGGCTGTGCCGGGATGTCTGCCACTACTGCACCTTTGCCACCACCCCGAAAAAGGTCGAATCGCCGTTCATGAGCGTGGACGAGGTTCTGGAGCTGTGCCGCCAGGGCGCGGAACTCGGCTGTCAGGAAGCCCTGCTGACCCTGGGCGAAAAGCCCGAGTTGCGCTACCGGGCCGCCCGCGAGGCGCTGGCGGCGATGGGCTTTGCCAGCACCCTGGAATACGTGGCGCATGTGGCCGGGCGCATCCTCGAGGAAACCGGCCTGCTGCCGCATATCAATGCCGGCTGCATGACCGCCGAAGAGATCGCCTTCCTGCGCCCGGTCAGTGCCTCCATGGGCATCATGCTGGAGTCCGCTGCCGAGCGTCTGTGCGAAAAGGGCATGCCGCACCACGGTTCGCCGGACAAGGTGCCGGCGGAGCGCCTGCGCACCCTCTCTCTGGCGGGAGAGGCAAAAGTGCCCTTCACCTCGGGCATCCTTATCGGCATCGGTGAAACCCGCCGCGAGCGCATCGAATCCCTGCTGGCCCTGCGGGAAGCGCATCAGGTTCACGGTCATCTGCAGGAAGTGATCGTGCAGAACTTCCGCGCCAAGCCCGGCACCCTGATGGCTCGGGCGCCGGAACCGGACCTGGAAGAGCTACTGTGGACCCTGGCGGTGACGCGGATCATCTTTGGCCCGGCCATGAGCATCCAGGCGCCCCCCAATCTCAGCCCCGGGGTGCTGCCACAGCTGCTGGCTGCGGGGATCAATGACTGGGGCGGCGTCTCGCCCCTGACGCCCGACCACGTCAATCCGGAAGCGCCCTGGCCGCACCTGGACCAGCTGGCGCGGGAAACGGCCGCAGCCGGCAAGTTCCTGGAGCAGCGCCTGACGGTTTACCCGGCCTATGCCAACGCGCCGCAGACCTGGCTGGATCCCGCGGTGCGCCCCGCGGTACTGCGCCAGCAGGATGCCGCCGGCTTCGCCCGCCGGGATAGCTGGGTGCCGGGGGAGGAGGCGCCCGTGCCCAGCGTGGAAGCGGCCCTGCTCAGCGAGCCGGTCAATGCCTTCGCCGTCGGCGCGGACTTGCGCGCGATTGTCGAGCGCTGCGAGAGCGGCACTACGCTTGCGGAAGCCGACCTGGAACGCCTGTTTGCCGCCCGTGGCCCCGAGTTCCGCTTCGTGGTCGACGCCGCGGACCGGCTGCGGCGCCAGCGCTGTGGTGACACCGTCAGCTACGCTATCAATCGCAACATCAACTATACCAACGTCTGCTACTTCAAGTGCCAGTTCTGCGCCTTCTCCAAGGGCAAGCACAGCGAGGCACTGCGCGGGCGCCCCTATGACATCAGCGCCACCGAGATCGCCCGCCGCTGCCGCGAGGCGTGGCAGCGCGGCGCCACCGAAGTATGCATGCAGGGCGGCATCCACCCGGACTATACCGGCCAGACCTACCTGGATATCCTCGCCACTGTTCGCGCCGCCACCCCGGAGATGCACATCCACGCCTTTTCGCCGCTGGAAGTGTGGCAGGGGGCGGCGACCCTGGGCGTGTCCCTGGAGGATTTTTTGCGCCAGCTGCAGGCCGCCGGGCTCGATACCCTGCCCGGCACCGCCGCGGAAATCCTCGATGACGAGGTGCGTGCCACCCTGTGCCCGGACAAGCTCAACAGCGCCGAGTGGCTGCAGGTGATGGAAACCGCGCACCGTGTGGGTTTCCGTACTACCGCCACCATCATGTATGGCCACATCGAGCAGCCCCGGCACTGGGCCAGGCACCTGCTGGCGGTGCGCGAATTGCAGGCCCGCACCGGCGGCTTTACCGAGCTGGTGCCCCTGCCCTTTGTGCACATGGAGGCGCCGATGTTTCTGCGCGGACGGGCCCGCCGCGGCCCCACTTTCCGCGAAGCGGTGCTGATGCACGCGGTGTCGCGGCTGGTGCTGCATGGCCATATCGACAACATCCAGACCAGCTGGGTGAAGATGGGCGCCGCCGGTGTCGATGTGTGCCTGAACGCCGGTGCCAACGATCTGGGCGGTACCCTGATGAACGAGAGCATTACCCGCGCCGCGGGCGCCGCCCACGGCCAGGAATGGGCGCCGGCGGTGATGGAGCAGCGCATCCGCGCGCTCGGGCGTCAGCCGCGCCTGCGCACCACGCTCTATGCGGATGCCCCGGCCGAACGCCGTGCGGCTGCCAGTGCCGCGGCCGATCTGCTGCCCGTGGACAACGCCGATGCCGGCAAGCGCGCTCGCGACAAGCGCCTGCTATTGGCCACGGACAGCCCGCGACCTGCGGCCCTGGAACAGGTAGTGCTGATGGCGGCCTGCAACTGAGCATGTCGACGATACAGCTGGAATCCAGCTGGCTGGCAGCGCTGGCCGACGAGTTCCAGCAGCCCTACATGCGCGCGCTCAAGGACTTCCTGCAGCAGGAAAAACGCGGCGGCGCCAGCGTGTTCCCCCCGGGGCCGGAAATATTCAAAGCCTTCGACCACACGCCGTTGCCGAAGGTGAAGGTGGTCATCCTCGGCCAGGATCCCTATCACGGCCCCGGCCAGGCCCACGGCCTGTGCTTCTCGGTGCGCCCCGGTGTCGCGATCCCGCCGTCCCTGCAGAATATCTACAAGGAAATCCAGCGCGACCTCGGTATCGCGCCACCCGGCCACGGCAACCTGACAGCCTGGGCCGACCGGGGTGTGCTGCTGCTGAACAGCGTGCTGACGGTGGCCGCCAACAGTGCCGCTTCCCACCGGGGCAAGGGCTGGGAAACCTTCACCGACCGGGTGGTGGAAGTGGTGAACCGCGAGCGTGAGAACGTGGTGTTCATGCTCTGGGGCAGCTATGCCCAGCGCAAGGGCGGGGTGATCGACAGCCAGCGTCACTGTGTGCTGAAAGCGCCGCATCCCTCACCCCTGAGTGCCCACCGCGGCTTTATTGGCTGCGGGCATTTCAGCGCCGCGAATGCGTATCTGCAGGCGCACGGCCAGGCGCCGATAGACTGGAGCCTGGCGTGACCTCTAGCCGAACGGCACGGGGTAGGGGAGTTCCAGCACCTGCACCGGCTGTTCGCTATCCGGTGCCAGGCGCAGGCCTTCCGCCGCCGCCGGCTGGGTGGTGGTGATCAATGCCAGCGCCCTGCCGTCTGCGGTGGTCGCGACATTGACCACCTGCGCAGCGGCTTGTTCCCTGCCCTGCAGATACAGTGGCTCCCCCGCGCTGGCGGCACTACCCGCAGGCAACTGCACCAGCAGCATGCGGCGCTTGGCCTTGCCCCTGTAGTGCATGCGCGCAATGACTTCCTGGCCCGGGTAGCAGCCCTTGCGGAAGTTGATGTGACCGCTGAGATCGTAGTTGAGCTGCTGTGGCAGCAGCTCGCCGGTCGTTGCCGCAGTGATGCGGGCGATGCCGCGGCGCAGGTTCGCAGCCTCCCAGTCCGCCTCGCTGGCGGCCTCGAGAGTGGCCTCAAGCTGTTCCGGCAGCGCCGGCTGCCGGTGCCGGTTCACCCATATCTCGAAGCATTCGTCGCTGCCGTCGAGTTGCAGCAGCAGTGCGTCAGCGTCTCCGGTCCAGGCCAGGTCTGCCGCGGGCAATGCCGCGAACAGTGGCTGCAGCGATGCGGCTGTGCCGGCGCCACGGCAGCCGAGCAGCTGCCATTCGTCGCCCGCAGCTTGCAGGGTCACCCTGGAGAACAGGGCAAAGCGCCCGAGCGCGGCGAGGGTGCTGTCCAGGATGTCCCGTCGCAGGCGCAGCAGAATCCTTTCGGGACCCAGTGCCAGGGCGATAAAGTCCGCCAGCACACGGCCCTGGGGATTGCAGAAGGTGCCGTAGCTGGCACGGCCGGATTCCAGCTGCTGCAGGTCGCAGCTGGCCTGGTTGTGCAGAAAGGTCACGGCGTCGCGGCCGCTGACCTCCAGCAGGGCTTCCCGCTCGAGGCGGGTGACTGTGGCGCTGTTTGTTGACACGGTGACGACGGCTCCTCCGTTGCTCTGCGTTGTACGGCTATTTCACATGGTGGCCGTTGGAACCGCTATAATAGCCGCTTTTGATGTTCCCGTACCGGGCTGGAGCTGCCATGCTGGAAACCGAAGAACACAATCGCATGCGCTGGGCCAGTCGGCGCGGCATGCTGGAGCTGGATCTGGTGCTGGAGCCTTTCGTCAACCAGCGTTTCCCGCAGCTGGATGCGGCGGACCGTGAGCGCTACCGGCAGCTGATGCTCTGCGAAGATCAGGAGCTGTTCGGCTGGTTCCTGCGCCGCGAAGTCCCCGAGGACCCGGAGCTGGCCGCCATTGTCCACATCATACTCGCCTTCACTCGTCCTGACCTGGACTGACCATCGCCCGCGCCCCGTCTGGTGCGCGGTTTGCCTGCTGCTGCTGGTTGCGCTCGCCGAGATTGCCTGGCGCGGGTACGGCCTGTGGGCGCTGCTGGGGCTGCTTCTGTGGATTCCGCTGGCGTGGTTCGGCTGGCCCGCGCCGCCGGGTGCACAAGAACTGCTGCTGGCGCCGCACGGCAGCCAGTTGTGGCAGGAGGACGGTGCCGAGCCAGTGGCCATCGAACTACTGTCGGGTACGGTACTGTTACCGAGGGTGGTCGTGCTGCACTGGCGTCCCGTTGCTGGCCGCGGCCGGCGCTTCCTGTGGCTGTGGGTCCATGATCTCGGCGAAGACAACTTTCGCGCTCTGCGGCGCTGGTGGCTGGTGTTTGGCCGGAAAGCTTGATGCAGAGGCCTGAATGGTGAACCTGGCGGCACTGGCGACGCTGTTCCTGACCGCGTTGGGGGCGGCAACACTGCTGCCGTTGCAGTCCGAGGCGGTTCTGGCCGGTTTGCTGCTGCAGAGGGAACACCCGGTCATTTTACTGGTGGCTGTGGCGACCGTCGGCAATGTGCTGGGTGCCATCGTCAACTGGTGGCTGGGCCGCTATATTGAGCACTGGCGTGAGCGGCGCTGGTTTCCTGTCAGCGGGCCTGCCCTTGACCGGGCGCAGGCGAGATATCATCGTTACGGTCGCTGGTCCCTGCTGTTGTCCTGGGCGCCAATTATCGGCGATCCGTTGACGCTGGTGGCCGGGGTGATGAAGGAGCCATTCTGGAGCTTTCTGCTGCTTGTGACTCTGGCCAAGACGGGACGTTATCTGGTGTTGAGCGCCGCGGTCCTCGGCCTGGGGTGGTGACAAAACCCGGGAGTCGTGTGCCGACAAATGTTCCAGAGAGTGATATTGAATGCACTGCACTGCGCCGATGAAGTCGCTCCTGCTGCCCCTGTTCGCGGTGCTGCTGGCCGGATGCGGCGCGACGATCTGGCCGTCGACGGCGGTGGAACAGCCGCGCACCGTGTATCTTCTCCAGCATGCCCGCCACAGCTCGCTGCTTTTGACTGCAGCCGACCGCAGCCGGGTGCGCTACGCCTACGGCGACTGGGCATGGTATGTCGACGAGCGTGAAGGTTTGTACAGCGGTGCCCGGGCGTTGCTGTGGCCGAGCCGGGCAGCGCTGGGGCGCTTGTCACTACCACCGGCACAAGCCGGCGAGCGACTGGAGCGGGTGATTGGTGTCGGTATCGATCATGCCCACTGCCTGCAGCTGGAGGCGGCTCAGGTCGACCGGCTGCTGGCAGAGCTGGATGCCCACTATCACGCCAGCGACCTGCCGCCACAGTTCAGTGCCACGCGCAATCTGCACTTCGTCACAGACCCGCGCGCCTACACGCTGCTGCACAACTCCAATCACGTCACCGCGAGCTGGCTGCGCGAACTTGGGGTGCAGGTGAGCGGCAGTCCGGCACTGGGGAGCTGGGAGCTCAATGCCCCGGCGAGGGCCGCCGCAGGTGCTGTTTCCGCGGCGGTCGCTACCTGTCCCTGAGCGCGCTTCCTTTCAACGAAAGTACTCGCAGGAAAGCAAAATCAATGGCTACCGGACTGACCAATGCCAGAACCCTGTTCAGCGTGGAAGCGCTGGAAGATCCCTATCCGTTATACACGACCATGCGCTCGCTGGCGCCGGTGTGCCAGCTGGGTGGCACTCGCGCCTTCTTCGTTGGAACCCACGCCGCGGTGACGGAAGTGGTCATGCGGCACGAGGATTTTTCCGCCAACCTGGAGCGGATGCTGGTGCGCGGTGACGACGGCATGCCACAGATATTCGATCTGGCCGGTGCCGGCCATGCGAGCAATGTGCTTGCGACCGCGGACGAGCCGGAGCACGCGGTGCACCGGCGCATGCTGGTGCAGCCGCTCAAGGCCGCTGCTATCTCCGCCCTGGAGCCGGGCATGCGTGCACTCGCCGCGGAGCGTGTGGATTCGCTGCTGGCGACGGGCGGTGGTGACGTTTGCGCCGCCCTTGCAGCACCCTTGCCCGCCTGGGTGGTGAGCAAGTTGCTGGGCCTGGGGGAGGACGCGCTGGAGGTGGTGCAGCGCTGGGCGATGATGGGTGGAGATTTTCTCGCGGGCACGCTGGATGCCGGGCGCCTGGCGACGGTGTTGACCGAGACCGGGCACCAGCACGCTTACCTGGAGGCACATCTTGATGCGGTAGCGGGCGCGCCGGGGGACTCGCTGACGTCAGTGCTGGCTGGCGCGGTCGCGAACGGGCTGATCACCCGGCAACAGGCGGTGGGCATGCTGGTGATCCTGTTTGGCGCCGCCGGTGAGTCCACTGCCAGCCTCCTGGGTTCGGCCGTGCGCCTGTTGGCCGCTGACCAGACACTGCAGCAGCGTCTGCGTGCCGATCCCGGGCTGCTTCCGGCATTCCTGGAAGAGGTCGTGCGGCTGGAGACCCCGTTTAAATTTCACTACCGTGTGGTGCGCCGGGAAACCCGTCTCTGCGGTACCCCCCTGTACCCGGATGATTTGTTGCTGGTGAGTTGGGCCGCCGCCAACCGGGATCCGGAGCAGTGGCCCGATCCCGACCAACTGCGTCTGGATCGGCCCGGGGCTGCGCGCCATCTCGGATTTGGTTATGGCATCCACTTCTGCATCGGTGCCCCGCTGGCGCGCCTGGAGGCTCGCGTGGCACTGGAGGAGCTGTTGGCGCGCACCCGCCGCATCGCGCTGGACTCCGCCCGCCCCCCTGTGCATGTGCCGAGTCTGTTTGTGCGCCGGTTGCGGCATTTGCACCTGGCGCTGTCCTGACCCCGGTGCCGCGTCGCCTTCGTGGCGCTGTTCAGACCGGATCCAGCACCACCACCGGAATCTGCCGATCGGTCTTCGCCTGGTAGTCGGTATAGGGCGCGTAGTAGTCCACCATCAGCTGCCACAGTCGCTCGCGTTCCTCGCCCTCGGCGTCGCGTGCTCGGGCGCTGAAACGGTCGCTGGCCACCTGCACCTCCACGTTCGGATTGGCCTCCAGGTTCAGGTACCAGGCCGGATGGGCCGGGGCGCCGCCCTTGGAGGCAATCACGCAGTAGCCGCCATCGCCGGTGGGCCGGTAGATCAGGGGCAGCGTCAGTGCCTTGCCGGACTTGCGCCCGGTGGTGGTCAGCAGCAGTGTGGTCAGCATGCCTTCGCCGCCCCCCAGGGAGGCATCCCAGTAGTGGCCGGCCTCCGGGTCGCGGCGGTAGAGTTCGATGTGCTCCCTGATCCAGTCGGGCAGGGAGGCGGGGATCTGTTCGCTCATGATGAGTGCTCCGGTTGCGGGGTGGCTCATCAGCATAGCGCGAATGGCCGCGGATACAAGCAACGGGCGGGGCTCCCGGTGGCGGCTATGCGCAGCCCACTAGCTGCGCTCGGGCATCAGCACCGTATCCACTGCCTCTGGCAGCAGGTCAGGATAGTCGAGGGTAAAGTGCAGGCCGCGACTCTCCTTGCGGGCCTGGGCACAGCGGATCATCAACTCCGCCACCATGGCCAGGTTGCGCAATTCCAGCAGATCGTTGCTGACCTTGTAATTGCTGTAGTACTCGTTGATTTCCGCCTGCAGCAGTTCGATCCGGTGCTTCGCCCGGGCCAGGCGCTTGTTGGTGCGGACGATGCCGACGTAGTCCCACATGAAGCGGCGCAGTTCGTCCCAGTTGTGGGAGATCACCACATCCTCGTCGGAGTCAGTGACCTGGCTTTCATCCCAGGGCGGCGCGGGTTGAGGCTGCGGGGCGCGGGCGATGGTCGCGGTGATAGCGGCGGCGGCGGATTCAGCATAGACAATACATTCCAGCAGGGAATTGCTGGCCATGCGGTTGGCGCCGTGCAGGCCGGTGCTGGAGGCCTCGCCGATCACGTACAGGCCTTCCACATCACTGCGACCGGCCGTGTCCACCACCACGCCGCCACAGGTGTAGTGGGCTGCAGGGACGACCGGTATGGGCTCGCGCGCGATGTCTATGCCCAGCTCCAGGCAGCGGGCGCTGATGGTGGGGAAATGTTCCTCGAGGAATTCCCGCGATTTGTGGGAGATATCCAGATAGACACAGTCGATGCCCAGGCGCTTCATCTCGTGGTCGATGGCGCGGGCCACGACATCTCGCGGCGCCAGTTCGCCCCGGGGGTCGAATTCGTCCATGAAGCGACTGCCATCGGGTAGCAGCAGCCTGCCGCCCTCACCGCGGATGGCCTCGGTGATCAGGAAGGATTTCGCCTTTGGGTGGTACAGGCAGGTGGGGTGGAACTGGTTGAATTCCAGGTTGGCGACCCGGCAACCGGCGCGCCAGGCGATGGCGATGCCGTCGCCGCTGGCGCCGTCGGGGTTGCTGGTGTAGAGATAGGCCTTGCTGGCGCCCCCGGTGGCGAGCACCACGGCCCTGGCCTGGAACAGTTCCACCCGGTCGCTGCGCCGGTCGAAGATATAGGCACCTTCACAGCGCCCTTCGTGCAGGACCACATCCACCGCGACCCGATGCGGGAATACCTCGATATTGTCTGCCGCCAGTACCCGCTCGGTGAGCACCTCGGAAATTGCCCGGCCGGTCCGGTCCGCGGCGTGGATAATGCGGCGATGGCTGTGACCACCCTCCATGGCGAGGTGGAATTCCTGGGCGGCATCCGGCAGGTGATCAAAGTCCACTCCCTGCGCCACCAGCCACTCCACGCAGCTGCGACTGTTGCTGACGGTGAAGCGCACGGCCTCCTCGTTGCAGAGGCCTGCGCCCGCCACCAGCGTATCGGCAACGTGTGATTCCACGGTGTCCTCTGAGTCCAGCACCGCGGCCATACCGCCCTGCGCCCAGTAGGTGGAGCCCTCGTTCAGGTCGCCCTTGGAGAGCAGGGCGATGCGCAGATGGGAGGGCAGGCGCAGGGCGGTACTGAGGCCTGCGGCACCGCTGCCGATGATAAGGACGTCGTGCTGAAATGAGTTGCTGGACATGGGATTGGTGCTTGCTGCCTCTGGGTGGTGAAATATATTATGTGTCTCAATAACTTACGTAGCGTAAAGTACGGCAGGTCACCGGCACGGCGAGTATAAACGAGGTGCCCCGGATTAAGGAAATGCAGGATTGCGGAACTTTTGTGGTATCAGAACCTCATACGGGCAGCATGGTATGGGTGTAACAGCCACTGCGGCGGGCGTCAGCGCTGGCGGCCCCAGAGGGCTGTGGATCAGACTGTCATGGATCAGGGAAGGAGTCGGGACATGACAGCTGCACCAACGGACCAGCAGCTCGTCGCCCGGGTGCAGAAGGGCGATTCCCGTGCCTTTGACATGCTGGTGCTGAAATACCAGCACAAGATACTCGGATTAATCAGTCGCTATGTGCACGATGATGAGGTCCAGGATGTCGCCCAGGAAGCGTTTATCAAGGCCTACCGGGCGCTGCCACGTTTTCGTGGAGACAGCGCTTTCTACACCTGGCTCTACCGGATCGCCATCAATACTGCCAAGAACCACCTGGTGGCACGCTCCCGACGCCCGCCCGGCTCGGACGTCGAGATCGGCGATGCAGAGTATTTCGAGGGCGGCGGGGCGCTGCGGGAGATCGAGACCCCGGAGACAGCCCTGTTCGGTGCCGAGCTCAAGCAGGTAGTAGAGCGGGCGATAAAGGAATTGCCGGATGATTTGCGTTCAGCGGTAACTTTGCGCGAATTTGATGGTCTGAGTTACGAGGACATCGCCGAGATCATGGATTGTCCTGTCGGCACCGTTCGGTCGCGGATCTTTCGCGCCCGGGAGGCCATCGACAAGAAGGTGCGTGATCAGATCGACGGAGTGTAGTGTGAGCCAGCATAGCGGCAACAAATTCAGCAGAGTGGAACCGGCCATGGCAAAAGTTCGCAGCAGCAGTGATTTGATAGTGATGACGCAAAGCGGAGGGCTGGCACCATGACTGAACAACTGCGTGAGTCACTCTCTGCCCTCATGGACGACGAGGCCAATGAACTGGAGCTGCAGCGACTGCTGGGTCAGCTGGCCGAGGACGACGCCCTGCGCCAGACCTGGATTCGCTACAATCTTGCCCGGTCGGTCATCTCCGGACAGCCTGCGGGCCGCATCAATCTGGATATATCCCGGCAGGTCAGCGCCGCGATTGCCGCCGACGGGCAGCCCGCAGCCGGGGCCTGGCAGCGCCTGACCCGGCCCCTGGGCAGTCTTGCGGTCGCGGCATCGGTAATGGCAGTGGTGGTTTTGGGTGGTCAGCAGCTTTACCAGGCGGCTGACCCCGATGCCGGCGCCGCGGCCCCGGTCGCGGCCTCTGGCGTTTCTGCGGTCGGCTTCGTCAATAGCCTCGGCGCGGTGCCCATGCGTGCCAGCTACGGCAACCAGGCGGTGCCTGAGCTTGAGCCCGCGGCGCGCACGGCCTACCGCGAACTCGCCCGGCAGCGCATGTACCTGTACATGCAGGAGCATGCCGAGCATGCAGCACTCAACTCTCCCCAGGGCCTGATTCCTTTCGCTCGCGTCCCCAACATCGAGGAGTGAGCTCACAGTGGTGATCACTGCGCGATCGCTGTTGCATTTCCTGGCTGTTCAAGGCGTGCTGCTCGCCGGCCTGATTGCTGTGCCTCCGGCGTTGGCCACCACCTGCTCTGAAACCGACGCCGAGGCACTGGGCTGGCTCGCGAAAATGTCCCGCAGCTACCGCGAGGTGGCCTACCAGGGCGTGGTGACGTTCCAGCGTGGCGATGACCTGCAGGTGATGCAGATCGCGCGCTCTGTGGAGTCCGGTGAGAGTCATGAGCTTCTTACCCGGCTTACCGGCCAGGGGGTTCGGGTCGTGCGCGCCGGTCACCCCCTCGATTGTACTCATCCCGGCCAGCAGCTGTTGCAGCTGGGCGACCGGGCGCCAGCCTCGGGATGCGGCATTGCAGAGTACTATCGGTTTCAGGTGGGCGAGGGCGATCGCATCGCCGGACGCCAGGCAGTGAGGGTCGGGATCCAGCCCCGCGACATGTACCGGTATGGCTACGTGCTGGAACTGGACCGCGAAACCGGCTTGCTCCTGCGTATCAGTACCCTCGGTCGCGGCGACCAGACCCTCGAGCGCTTCCAGTTTGCCGATCTTCACTACGGCGAGCCCCTGACACCACAGCAGGATGTGGCGACAGTCCATCCTGCTCGTCATCCACATCCCGATCAGGTCGATGAGGGGCCGTCCGTCACCGCGCCCTGGGTGGTTAGCTGGCTGCCCCGCGGCTTTGTTCCGACCGACTCCGCCGCCGAGGCAAGTATCCGCCGCACCTACACCGATGGCCTCGCGGTCTTTTCCGTATTCCTCGAGCAGTTGCCCCGCGCCATGCGGCCGGGCGAGGGTGTCGCCCGGGAGGGCAGTACCACTTCCTACTCCCGCGGCATGAGTCTTGCCGAGCAGCCCGTGCTGGTCACGGTAGTTGGCGAGGTGCCGGTGAACACCGCACGCATGGTCGCGGACTCGGTCAGGATGGTGCGCTGATGCCCACGGAGACCGGTCGCATTGTCGCCATAGAGTCCGACAGCCTGTGGGTCGAGACCATCCGCAAGAGTACTTGCGGCGCCTGTTCGGCGCAAAAAGGCTGCGGCCATGGGCTCTTGAACCGGATCCGCGATGGTCAACGCGGCCTGGTCCGGGTCCTGCCCGGGACATTTTCCCTGGCGGACTGTCGGATCAATGACGAGGTCAGTATCAGCCTGCCCGACGAGGTGATCCTGCGCGGCTCACTGATCGTCTATATGCTGCCGTTGTTGGCGATGCTGGCCGGGGCCGTCGCCGGCAGTCACTGGTTGCCGTGGTCACAGGACCTGGCGGCGGTGGCGGGTGCAGCTGTCGGCTTTGCCGGTGGTGTCGCGCTGGTGCGCTGGCATGCCTGGCACCACCGGGACGACGCCCGACTGCAGCCTGTTCTGGCGGCTTCACCGGGCGGACAACAGCAGCTGCTGCACTCCTCGCCGTCGCTCTCACCGTAAATTTTTCTCAACACCTGAAATGGATTGATTGCATGATTTCACGCAGAACCTTGCCGACACTGTTTTTCCTCTGCCTGACGCTGGCAGCTCCCGGGCTGGCGGCGCAGTCGCTGCCGGACTTCCGCGACATAGTGAAGTCGGGGTCACCGGCAGTAGTGAAGATCGTGGTCCAGCATCCTCCCGGGCGCAGTGCCAGCAATCCTCATGACATGGAAGAAATTCCGGAATACCTGCGCCGCTTCTTCGAGTTCCGCGGCCAGCAGCCACAGCCGCCCCAGCAGCGCCAGCGCATGTCCATGGGCTCCGGCTTCTTCATCTCGGCCGATGGCTACCTGGTGACCAACAATCATGTCGTCGAAGGTGCCGAGAACGTTCTGGTGCGGATGATTGACCGCCGCGAGTTCGAGGCGGAAGTGGTGGGTACCGACCCGCGTTCGGATCTGGCGTTGCTGCGGGTAGAGGCCAGTTCGCTGCCCTATTTGCGCCTCGAAACGAATGACGCACTGGAAGTCGGGGAGTGGGTGCTGGCCATCGGCTCTCCCTTTGGCCTCGACTACTCGGTAACCGCGGGGATCGTCAGCGCGATGGGCCGCAGCCTGCCCACGGAGCAGGGCGAAAACTACGTGCCCTTTGTGCAGACCGATGTCGCCATCAACCCGGGCAATTCGGGTGGCCCGCTGTTCAATCTCAATGGCGAGGTGGTGGGGGTCAACTCCCAGATATTTACCCGCAGTGGAGGCTCTATCGGCCTGTCCTTTGCGATCCCCGCCAGCGTGGTGCGCAACGTTGTGGCCCAGCTCAAGGAAAGCGGGCGCGTTACCCGTGGCTGGCTGGGCGTGACCATTCAGGATGTCGACAAGACCCTGGCGGAATCCTTCGGCCTCGACCGGCCCCAGGGGGCACTGATCGCGCAACTGGCCGGGGATGGTCCCGCCGCCAGGGCGGGCCTGGAGGCGGGGGATGTGATCCTGCGCTTTGACGGCAAGGATATTCCCACATCGGCCGAGCTGCCCCACGTGGTCGGCCTGACGGCTCCGGATACCACGGTGCCGGTGGAGATCATGCGTGACCGCAAGCGCAAGACCGTGCGGGTCAAGGTGGGTGGCCTGGACGCGGACGACAGCTATGCCTTGAGCAGTGACAGGGCCGGCGAGGATCGCGGCGGTCGCCTGGGATTGCTGGTGGAAGAGGCCGGCCCCGAGGCTCTGGAACGCTTCGGCATCAGTGGCGGTGTGCTGGTGCGGCAGGTGTCTCCGGGGTCCGTGGCGGCAGAGTCCGGCGTCCTGCCGGGCGATGTTATCACCATGCTCGGTTCCACCCCGGTCAAGGATGTGGCGTCCTTCGAGCGTGCGGTGTCGCGCCTGGAGGCAGGTGACTCTGTCCCCCTGCGCCTGATTCGTCGCGGCTCACCGCTGTTTATCGGTCTCAAGCTCCGCGACTGAGTTCACCCCGCCGCTCCCTTGCCGCTGTCGTCTGCGCCTGCGCGGCGCGGCCGGCGCGGCATGGCGGTGGCCGGGGCATTGGGGTACAATCGCGCGTCCTTTCGCCAGCACCTTTTGACCCCAGCCGAGCCCAGTTGAGTGAGTGATCTAAGCCACATCCGCAATTTTTCGATTATCGCGCACATTGACCACGGCAAATCCACCCTCGCGGACCGCTTTATCCAGCACTGCGGGGGCCTGAGCCAGCGGGAGATGGCGGAGCAGGTGCTCGATTCCATGGATATCGAGCGCGAGCGCGGCATTACCATCAAGGCCCAGAGCGTCACCCTCAACTATACGGCGCGCAGCGGCAAGGTCTACCAGCTCAACTTCATCGACACCCCCGGCCACGTCGACTTTTCCTACGAAGTGTCGCGCTCCCTGTCCGCCTGCGAGGGCGCCCTGCTGGTGGTGGATGCGGGCCAGGGTGTGGAAGCCCAGTCCGTAGCCAACTGCTACACGGCCATTGAGCAGGGCCTGGAAGTACTGCCGATACTCAACAAGATGGATCTGCCGCAGGCTGACCCGGACAAGGTCAAGCTGGAAATCGAAGAGATCATTGGCATTGATGCGACCGAGGCCTGCCTGGTCAGCGCCAAGTCGGGCATGGGTATCGAGGATGCGCTGGAATACCTGGTCGAGAATATCCCGCCCCCGGAAGGTGACATCAACGCCCCCCTGCAGGCCCTGATTATCGACTCCTGGTTCGACAACTACCTCGGTGTGGTGTCGCTGGTGCGGGTCAAGCAGGGCGTGTTGCGCAAGCGCGAGAAGATCATTACCAAATCCACCGGTCGGGTACACCAGATAGACGCGGTTGGCATTTTTACCCCCAAGCGGCTGGAGACGGGCGAACTCAAGGCCGGTGAAGTGGGCTTTGTGGTGGCCGGTATCAAGGATATTCACGGTGCCCCGGTCGGGGATACCCTGGTCAATGCCCAGCACCCGGATGTACCGTCGCTGCCGGGTTTCAAGCAGGTCAAGCCGCAGGTCTATGCGGGTATCTTTACCATTTCCACCGACGACTACGAGGACTTCCGCGACGCCCTGTCGAAGCTGACGCTCAACGACGCCTCCCTGTTCTATGAGCCCGAGACCTCGGATGCGCTCGGTTTCGGCTTCCGCTGCGGCTTTCTCGGCATGCTGCACATGGAGATCATCCAGGAGCGGCTGGAGCGGGAATACGATCTCGACCTGATCACCACCGCCCCGACGGTTGTCTACGAGGTGGTAAAGAAGAGCGGCGAGGTCATCTATGTCGACAGTCCCTCGAAACTGCCCGACCCGGGGGAAATCGAAGAGATGCGTGAGCCCATCGCGCGCTGCAATATCCTGGTCCCCCAGGAGCACCTGGGTAACGTGATTACCCTCTGCGTGGAAAAGCGCGGCCTGCAAAAGGACATGCTGTTCCTGGGCAGCCAGGTCTCGGTGGTCTACGATATTCCTTTGGCGGAAGTGGTGCTCGATTTCTTTGACCGGCTGAAGTCAGTCAGTCGCGGTTACGCCTCCCTGGACTACAGTTTCGACCGCTTCGAGCCCGCCAACCTGGCGCGACTGGATGTGTTGATCAACGGCGAACGGGTGGATGCGCTGGCGGTGATTGTGCATCGCGATCACACCATGCACCGGGGGCGGGTACTCACCGAGAAAATGAAGGAACTGATTCCGCGACAGATGTTCGATGTCGCGATTCAGGCAGCGGTCGGTGGCAAGGTTGTGGCCCGCCAGACCGTGAAAGCGCTGCGCAAGAATGTGACAGCGAAGTGCTATGGCGGTGACGCATCGCGCAAGAAGAAACTGCTGGAGAAACAGAAGGCAGGCAAGAAACGCATGAAGCAGGTCGGCAATGTGGAGATTCCCCAGTCGGCCTTCCTCGCGGTGCTGAAAGTGGATGGATAGCCCGATATGACGATAGATTTTCCTCTGGTCCTGGTAGTGCTGGTATTTGGCAGCGGCGGTATCTGGCTGTTCGATACCCTGTTCATGGCGCCGCGCCGACGGCGGGCCCGGCAGGCCCTGCAGGTGGCGCATCCGCAGTGGTCCCATGAGGGCAGCAAGGATGCGGCCGCCTACGAGGCCAAAGTGCGCGCCACTGCGTCCGAGCCGGTCCTGGTGGAGTACTCGCGGTCATTCTTCCCGGTGCTGTTTGTGGTGTTCGTGCTGCGCTCCTTCCTGGTGGAGCCATTCCAGATCCCCTCGTCCTCCATGGTTCCCACCCTGGAAGTCGGCGATTATATCCTGGTCAACAAGTTCACCTACGGTATCCGCTTGCCTGTCGTGCGGACCAAGGTCATGAACATCAACGAGCCCCGGCGCGGTGATGTCATGGTGTTCTTCCCGCCGCACATGAATGACACCTATTACATCAAGCGTGTGATCGGCCTGCCCGGCGACTCGGTCAGCTACCGCAACAAGCGCCTGTTTGTTAACGGCGAGCCAGTGCCCACCGAGTCGCTGACCGTGGTGCCGGACGGACAGGCTCGGGTGGAGGTGGGTCTTGAGATCCTGGGAGACCAGCCGCACCTGATGCAGGACGACCAGACACGCCCGGGGCGGGATTTTTCCCTGGTCGTGGAGCCGGGCCACTATTTCATGATGGGTGACAACCGCGACAACAGCAGTGACAGCAGGGTATGGGGCCAGGTGCCGGAAAGAGATATAGTAGGCAAGGCCTTCGCGATCTGGATGCATTGGGATTCGCTGTTCAGTATCCCCAGCTTCAGTCGCGCCGGCACGATAAAATGAGTCCACAGACAGCGTGCGGGGTAAACAATATGAAGTTGCGGCAACAGCAGTCCGGCATGTCCCTCCCGGGGATGCTCGCCATTGCGATCATGGTGGGGTTCTTTGTCATGTGTGGCCTGAAAATGGCTCCCAGCTACTTCGAGTACTTCACCATCCGCGATGTCGTTACCAGGGTTGCCGCCGAGCACGACCCCGCCACCGATACCATCGCCGACATCCGTCGCAAGATTGCCAATCTCTTCAATACCAACCAGATCTATGGGCTCAAGCCCAGTGAGGTCGAGGTGTTCCGCAAGGATGGCAAAACCTATATTGATGCCAGCTACGAGGCGCGCATTCCGCTGTTCGGCAAGATTGATGCGATAATCCGCTTCGATGACCTGGAGAGGGAAGCTGGCGTCCGCCAAGCCCCTTGATGCCGCATGGATAAGCTTCGCCGCCTGCAGCAATTGCTGGGCCATGAGTTCAGTGATCCCGGCCTGCTGCAGCTGGCCCTGACCCATCGCAGTGCGTCCGGCAACAACAACGAACGGCTTGAGTTTCTCGGCGACTCCATTGTCAATCATGTGATTGCGGAGTCCCTGTACCAGCAGTTTCCCAAGGCCCGGGAGGGAGACCTCAGCCGCATGCGGGCGACCCTGGTCAAGGGCGACACACTGGCGGAAATCGGGCGCGAGTTGGGTCTGGGGGAGTTTGTTCGTTTGGGGCAGGGCGAGCGCAAGAGCGGCGGCCACCGTCGGGCCTCCATCCTCGCGGATGTTCTCGAGGCCATTGCCGGGGCCATCCTGCTGGACAGCGACACCGATCGCTGCCGGGAATGCCTGTTGCGCTGGTTTCACAGTCGGCTCGAGGGTCTGGAGATGGGTGCCG
>TARA_R110002110_G_scaffold101723_1_pt1 | contig 38424 bp, 33 predicted proteins | sample TARA_R110002110 | Tara Oceans TARA_R110002110 (sample SAMEA4397330) | marine metagenome | biome: Polar Biome; feature: [SRF] surface water layer (ENVO:00010504); material: water (ENVO:00002006), including particulate matter (ENVO:01000060) such as... | depth 5 m | reverse complement strand
ATCGTTGTTTTTGACGTTTTTAATTTAAGGGCGGGGTTAGGAGTGGTTAAAAAGAAGATAGAGAAAAGAGAAATGAGTTTAGCTGTGGTGAATGGAGAGAAGTTCTTTTTCTTTTTGTATACTCTTCAAATATTTGACGCTCGACTGCGGATGTTAAGGACATTTGGTTTGGTAAATAGTAGCAATTTGGATTACAATTAAAAAATAGATCTAAAACTCCAAAACTTTAATTAATATTGTTATTTTTCTGTGAAATTATTATCGAAATAAAATAGGTGTCAAAATACCCATAACATTTTATACCCAGTTGACAAATTATTTAAGATGTACCAATTTGGAATTGGGTATGTTGATTAATTTTGGCACAGCTTCATTAACTTATAAAAGAATGATTAATTTGAAAAATTCGAATTAAATCGTAAAATTAGTATACTATGAAAGGAATTATATTAGCAGGTGGTTCAGGAACTCGTTTGCACCCTCTTACTTTAGCTATGAGTAAGCAAATGATGCCGGTGTACGATAAACCCATGATTTATTATCCGTTGTCTACTTTGATGACCGCGGGGATAAATGAAATATTAATTATTTCAACGCCTCATGATTTGCCTAATTTCAAAAAATTATTAGGTGATGGATCGGCTATTGGTTGTCAATTTAGTTATGCGGAACAAGCTATTCCTAACGGTTTGGCCCAAGCTTTTGTAATTGGAGAAGAGTTTATAGGGAAAGATAGTGTTGCCTTGGTTCTCGGAGATAATATTTTCTTTGGTTCGAATATGGATGAATTATTGCAATCCAATACCAATCCTGAGGGAGGTGTTGTTTTTGCTTATCATGTTTCGGATCCAGAGCGATATGGTGTAGTTGACTTTGACAAAAATTTAAAAGCGCTCTCTATCGAAGAAAAGCCAGCTGTTCCAAAATCAAATTACGCTGTTCCAGGATTGTATTTTTACGATAATTCAGTTGTAGAAATTGCAAAGAACATCAAGCCAAGTCCGCGTGGTGAATATGAAATCACCGATGTCAATAAAGTTTATCTAGAAAAAGGAAAGTTGAAAGTGGGTATTTTAAGCAGGGGAACCGCTTGGCTAGATACAGGTACATTTAATAGTTTGATGCAAGCTGGACAGTTTGTTCAAGTTATAGAAGAGCGTCAAGGTTTGAAAGTGGGCTGTATTGAGGAAATTGCTTGGAGGCAAGGTTTTATTACAGAACAACAGTTAAAAGATTTGGCAGCACCTTTGAAAAAATCAGGTTATGGGGAATACCTGTTGGAATTATTGAAGCATAAGTTGTAAGTGTTCAGTGTTCAGTGATAAGTGTTCAGTGTTCAGAGTGATCAGTGTTCAGAGTGATCAGTAATTAGTGGGCAGTGATTAGAGTGATCAGTGTTCAGGATTCAGAGTTTTTAGATTGCCTATACCTATATTTTAAAATATGATATATATTACATTACTAGTTTTATTGGTAGGAATTGAACTCCTTTATTTCAAAATTGCCGATAGATACAATATTATTGATAAGCCTAATTCCAGATCTTCGCATAGTACCATCACTTTAAGAGGAGGCGGGATTATTTTTCCAATTGCTATATGTATCGCTTTTTTTCTTGGATCTGTTTCTTGGGAATTAACTTTGGCAGTTCTTATAGTTGCAGTGGTTAGTTTTATCGATGATATTAAGCCATTATCTCAATTACCTCGTTTTGCTTCTCATGTAATTGCAGTAGGATTGGTATTTTATGATTTAAATTTATTCGTCGAGTCTTTATGGTTGCTTCCCATAGTATTTGTATTGCTAATTGGCTGGGTGAATGCCTTTAATTTTATGGATGGAATTAATGGAATAACGGTGTTGTATGCCTTAACAGCAATTATTAGTTTTTCATTTTTACCTACACAGGTTTCCAGTTTGCCATTATTAATTACCATGGGTTTATCCTGTGTGGCTTTTGGGATATTCAATGTTAGAAAAAAAGCCAAAACATTTGCAGGAGATGTAGGCAGTATCAGTATGGCTCTTTTTCTGGGTTATTTCATGATAAAAACGATATTGGATACCAAGCAATTGGGGTATATTCTTTTTTTCTCGGTGTACGGAATTGATGCTGTTATTACCATTTTGAACCGAATTAAAAAAAGAGAAAATATTTTTCAACCCCATCGTTCTCATTTGTATCAATATTTAGCTAATGAGATGGGTTTTTCGCATGTTTTAATTTCGGTTATATATGCTGGAGTGCAATTGCTAATCAATGGTTTGATTATTTATATGGATAATCAAGGAATTTTGTCTGGGCTTTTCGTCCTTGAGTTATTACTGACATTGACTCTTGTTTATTTATTGTTGAGAGCTTTTATTGTTAGAAAGGTGAATAAAATACGCCTATAAAAACGAGTTTTATAAATACCTCCCTTGAATGGCAAAACGAGTTTTTGATATTGTTTTCGCGCTGTTTTTATTGACTTTATTATTTTGGCTAATTATTATTTCTGTTCTAATGGCCGCTATTGAAACCCATACCAGCGGATTATTTATTCAAGAGCGAATAGGTCAATTTGGAAATAAATTTAAAATTTATAAAGTCCGCACGATTCGAGAATCATTTTCGTCAGTAGCACTTCCTATTTCAAAAATAGGACAATTCCTTCGTAAATTTAGAATAGATGAATTGCCCCAATTATTTAATGTTTTAAAAGGGGACATGAGTATTGTTGGTCCTAGACCTGATGTTTCCGGTTATTATGATTTATTAAAGGGGGAAAATCGTAAACTCTTGGAATTGAAACCGGGATTGACCAGTATGGCCACTATAAAATATACCAATGAGGATGCCATTTTAAATAAACAAGCTGATCCTTTAGTTTATAATGACACTTTTATTTTTCCTGATAAAGTAAAGTTAAATCTAGACTATTATTATAACCATAGTATTTGTGGCGATTTTAGAATAATTTTAGAAACAATTAAGGTTACTTTATTTAAAAAGAATTAATACTGTTTTTGTAAGTATTTTATTGATCGTAAAATGATTAAAAACAAAATTTGGCTTTCTCCACCTCATATGGGTGGCAGCGAACAAAAGTATATTCAGGAAGCTTTCGATACCAATTGGATCGCTCCTGTGGGTGCAAATATTGATGTTTTCGAAGCTAATCTTGAAAATTACTTGGGCTCAGGACAGGTTGCCGCATTAAGCTCAGGTACTGCAGCCATTCATTTGGGATTAATTCTATTGGGAGTTCAAGCAGGGGATGAAGTAATTTGTCAAAGTATGACTTTTTCAGCTTCGGCAAATCCTATTTTATATCTGGGAGCCACTCCTGTTTTCATTGATAGCGAAATCGATACTTGGAATTTATGTCCTATTGCCCTTGAGGAAGCTATTATTGACCGAATAGCCAAAGGTGTAAGTCCAAAAGCAATAATTGCTGTTACGCTTTACGGTGTTCCCTATAAGGTTGAAGAAATAAGAACAATTGCTAGTAAGTATAATATCCCTATTCTTGAAGATAGTGCCGAAGCTTTGGGTAGTAGTTATAAAGGAAAACGGTGTGGTACTTTTGGAGACGTTAGTACTTTGTCCTTTAATGGAAGTAAAATTATTACCACTTCAGGAGGAGGCGCTATTGTAACGAAGACAAAAGAGTTGAAAGAGAAAGCTATTTTTCTGGCTACTCAAGCCAAAGAACCTGCATCTCATTATCAACATTGTGAAGTGGGATATAATTATAGGATGAGTAATGTTTTAGCGGGAATTGGTAGAGGCCAAATGGAAGTAATAGACCAGCATGTAAAATCTAGAAGGGAGATGCATGAATTTTATGTTGATTTATTCCAGAATATTCCAGGGGTTTCTGTTTTTTCAGTTCCCAATACTGATTATTTTGCTAATTATTGGTTGAGTACTATATTAGTTGATGATACCATTACCAATGGAATAACCAATGAAAAGATTAGGATAATTCTAGGAGAAGAAAATATTGAATCCCGACCTTTATGGAAGCCCATGCATTTGCAACCTATTTATTGTAGCTATCCCTATTATGGAAGTGCTATTGCCGAATCCCTTTTTAATAAAGGACTTTGCTTGCCTTCAGGGAGTTCTCTTTCTGAGGAGGACCGATTTAGGATTAAATCAGTACTAGTTAATTTGTTCAATCCCTAAATTGATTAGGAGCCAAACGGTCATTTTTTAATTTATTCCCTTTTGGTCATTTATATATACGCAATTATAATGAATTGTATTATTTTTTTTTCGATTCATTATGTCTTATTTTTGATGTATTATAAAGCATTAGTCTAAAAAAATATATTTTTATTTTGAATAATAATACAAAATCAGGATCGACTTCTTTTTCATCTCATTTTTTCTCTAGAGAAAATTTACGATTTAACATTCATAATTTAAGTTATTTGCCAAGGTGGATAATTGTAATGATGGATGTTGTTGTGCTTATGATTGCTTTTTTCTTTACCTATTTGATTTTTAGAGGTACTGGATTAGAGTATATCATCACACCTCATAGTGTTTTTTTTATAGGTGTTTTATTGGGAGTTAATGTTTTCTTTTTTTGGTTGTTCAGGACCTATTCGGGAATAATTAGGCATTCTTCTTTTATAGATGCTGTTAAATTGTTGTTTTCACAAATGGCTGTCCTCATCGTATTTCTTATTTTGAATTTTGCTTTTGAGATGTTAATTGGAAGAAAAGCTTTTTTAAATACGGCACTCTTCATCAATATGGTGCTTTCCTTTTGTGGGTTGTTTTTATATCGCGTAATTGTAAAGCAAACATTCGAACATTATTTTTCGGAAACTAGTGATGTTAAATTATCGAGAACCATTATTTACGGTACTGATGCTAATGCCATATCCGTTGCTAAAGCGTTAAAATTGGAAACGCCAGCCCGTTTTAAAATAGTAGGGTTTGTGGATAAGAATAATCAGAATTCGTCAAAGCGAATGTTAGATTTGCCTATATTAATTCAAAAGAAAAAATTACCCACTTTAATGCGTTCTATTGGAGCAGAAGGCGTTATTATTGCGGATAAAAGCTTGTCAAAAGAAGAACGATTACTTATAGTTGATCAATGTTTAGAATTTAATTTTAAAGTTTATAAGGTACCATTGATTGCTGATTGGGAAAATCAAAAAGAGATTTCTCAAAAAGTTAAAAATATTCAAATCGAAGATTTATTGGAAAGAAAACCGATTGTATTGGATAATAAATCCATATCGAAGCAATTGAAAGATAAAACCATCTTGATTACTGGCGCAGCGGGATCCATAGGAAGTGAAATTGTTAGACAAGTATTACTCTTTAATCCCAAAACTGTACTTGTATTGGATCAGGCAGAAACTCCTTTACATCATCTGTTTTTGGAGATGAATATTACCGAATTTAAATCCAAAATAATTACCATTGTTGCTGATGTGCGAAATAAAGAGTCCATGAATACTATTTTCAGGCAGTATGGACCTCAAGTCGTTTTTCATGCAGCTGCTTATAAGCATGTCCCTTTGATGGAAGAAAATCCATCTCAAGCCATTCTTACCAATATAGTTGGAACTAAAAATCTTGCCGACTTGGCTTGTGAATATCAAGTTAAAAAATTTGTAATGGTTTCTACTGATAAAGCAGTAAATCCAAGTAATGTGATGGGCGCCAGTAAAAGAATTGCCGAAAAATATGTACAATCACTCCAATTAAAAAACCAAAAAGAAAATAAAGTAAAAGCAACCAAATTCATCACCACTCGTTTTGGGAATGTTCTAGGTTCGAATGGGTCTGTAGTTCCTTTGTTTACTAAACAAATTGCCAATGGTGGACCAGTAACCATAACACATCCTGAGATTATTAGGTATTTTATGACTATTCCCGAAGCCTGTCAACTCGTGCTCGAAGCTGGAGCCATGGGTAATGGAGGAGAAATTTATATTTTTGATATGGGTAAACCAGTTAAAATTATTGATTTGGCCAAAAAGATGATCAAATTAGCAGGGTTTGTTCCTGACAAAGACATCATGATAAAAGTGGTTGGTTTACGACCTGGTGAAAAACTGTATGAGGAATTATTAAATGATACATCAAAAACAATTCCTACCTATCATAATAAAATTATGATTGCAGAAGAAATTCAAGATGAATACGAAAACTTGCATACCGATATTGAAGATCTAATTCAAATCGCTAATCTTTTTGAAAATGAGGCAATTGTTTCAAAAATGAAAGAAATTGTACCTGAGTTTAAGAGTATGAATTCTAGTTATGAGGTATTGGATGTCAATTAAAATACATACAATACTATTTAATCGATTTTAAAAAATTGGTTGTTGGCTATTATTTCATTTAATGGTGTGGTGTCTTTTATTTTTACTTTTAATTCAAAAGAGGCAATGTGATTGTCGTGATGCACATCGGAGCCCACATAGGAATACATTCCTTTTTGCAATAATTGATCACTAATTTTAGTAATTTTGGTTCCATAATAGCCTACTGTCGATAATAAATTCAATTGGAATAAACAGCCTGCTCTTTTCAATTTTAAGTACTCGTTAAAATTATTATGATAAAATAGATACCTTTCTGGGTGAGCTAGTACAGGTATGTATCCCGCCACCTGCAAGTCAAAAAGGATAGCATACAATTGGATGGGTGCATTGATGTATGACATTTCTACCAATACATAATTGTCTTTCAAAGTCAGTAGGTCATGGGATTGAAAGAGACGTACAAACTGATCATCCATTAAATACTCTGCCGCTGCTTTAAAAGGAAGTCGGATATTGTTTTTTTCAAGTTCAGCAACCGTACTCTTTTTATTGGTAATAATCTGTTCATGGGTATTGTCCCAAACATGCTGGATTATATGTGGTGTAGTAATGAACTCTGTAACGCCAAACCCTTGAAGTGCTTTAGTTAATCGTAAGCTATCCCCAAAATTTCGAGCGCCATCATCAATACCCGGCAAAAGATGAGAGTGGATATCGATATGGTTGTCCGGAATTAAGTCTTTAAGTACGGGTTTTGATTTGAAAAATGTAAGCATTCTGCAAATGTAGAAAAAATTAATCAGTGTTCAAGGGGGCAGTGTTCAGTATTCAGTGTTCAGTATTCAGTGTTCAGTATTCAGTGATCAGTATTCAGTGATCAGTATTCAGTATTCAGTGTTCAGTGATCAGTATTCAGTTAGCAGTACACTCTGTTCCTTGCGTAATGAGTTGTAGCCAAATTGTTATCAGGCTGTGGGATTATAGTGGGCTATTATTGTGGAAGTGTTGTTTTTTCGGTGCAGCATTTTGTGTTTTTTCCGCTCTACTTTTGAAAATCCGATGAATAGGAACGTTAGGTGTACATTATTTCCTTTTGGTTTATTAGTTGATATTATTATGTTTTGTTTTACGGATTCTTTATCCAGGACCCATTCCTCGCTGTAACAAGTGTCGTGTGTGTCGTTCTCAAAATCCCAATTGGCTGTAGCTATAGCCAGATGTACGTGTGTAGCCTCTTCAGGCCAGTCTATATGTTTCTTCGCCTTGAATTTAGACAGCGTAATTGTTTGATTGCCTAGATCAAATTGTTCTTTTATTTTTAGGACTTTCTGCAATGGTCTCAGACTGTTGCTTTCAAAAAGCAATAAAAAATCCTTCCCATTCGTTGTTTTTAATCCTTCCGCCAGTGTTCTTTTTCCCTGTGGCTGGGTTGTGTCTTCTTGTAAAATTTCGAACAGTAGTTTGTTTGCCCTACCAGCAAAGCTTCCCTCTTTTGCCCGTTCATTGAAACGGGATGCTAATTGACGAAATACAACCGATTTTTTTGCACAGCCTCCAAACTCTTGTCCCTGATTTCGTATCCTATCAAAAATGGGGTTGTTTTTAAATTCTTTGGCTGTGATGCCCGTTTTTCCTTTCGCCCTTGCATAGTTATTTCCGTCTGCAGTTACTACAAAGTTAATGTCGTCTATGGTTCCTTTGATTAAGAAGGGTGCTAGTATTTTTGCCATATTTTTCGTTTTTCGATGGTCGTTATTCGTTTTTCGTTATCCGTTTTTCGTTGACCGATGTTCGTTTAGCATTGCTCGATGACCGTTATTCGTTATTCGATGCGCGTTTATTATTATTTGAACTGCTTATTGAACAGGTATTGTGTGTTTAGAAAAGTACATCAGCCGTTTTTTATGACTTCAATTGTTATCCAATTATACAACGCAAAACATGTTCCAATTGAAGCCCTGAATAGTCACAAAACTCTTGAATGGAGAGTAGTTGATGTGGCTCTTTTTTCAAGGTGGTTTTTATCTTGTGCAGATATAACCGTGCTTGTCTGTATGTTTTACCAGTAATACGTTGTACATCTTTTGGATAAATACATACCCTGATGTTACTTGCAATCACATTTTTTTATTTTAATCCCTAATTAAAGTCCATTGACTTCTTTTAATTTGAAAACTTATGTAAAGTTATGAAAATTAATCACTTATGGATTGATTAAAAAGGGTAATTGTAGGCCTTTTAGTACCATTATTGACATCTGCTTTTTGAAATATGATTTAATTAATTGAAACTTTACTGAAATCATTCCCGATTTAGTTGCAACGAATATTCAGGATGAACAAGTAGTAAATTTTTTTTAACTTAAATTTTAAAGATTATGGCAAGACAAAAAGGAATAATTAAATTAAAAGGTACTATTGGCGATATTACTTTTTACAAAACCAAAGACGGTCATATGGCCCGTGAAAAAGGAGGGGTTGATGCAAGTAGAATTGCTAATGATCCCGCTTTTCAGCGCACACGTGAAAATGGTGCTGAATTTGGACGAGCTGGTAAGGCAGGTAAAACTTTGCGAACGGCATTACGGACTTTACTATTGAATGCTGCCGACAGCCGAATGGTGAGCCGACTTACTCAATCTATGATCAAAGTGATCCAAGCCGACTTGGTCAATGAACGTGGCTTGCGCAATGTTATTGACGGTGAAGCAGAATTGCTTGTGGGATTTGAATTTAATGTAGGCGGAAAATTAGGGACAAGTTTATTTGCTCCGTTTTTAGGGTTAATTGATCGAGTTACAGGGGAAATAACTGTTAATTTAGCTTCTTTTATACCTGCCAATATGATTGCTGCTCCTGGAGGCACTACCCATTTCAAAATTATTTCAGCAGGAGCTGAAATCAATTTTGAGGCTGATACATTTGTTACTTCCAATTCAGAAACAGCTATTCTACCATGGGATATGACCCCAACTGCTGTCATCAATCATTTGAATTCAGTAACACCAAATAGTGTGAGTCCCTTATTTTTGGCTCTTGGAGTGGAATATTACCAAGAGGTTAATGGGAGGATGTATCCTTTGAAAAATGGGGCTTATAATCCATTGGCATTGGTTCAAGTAAGTGGATTGTAAGATGGTTTTGGTATTGTCCAGAACTTATTTTCCAGAGGGAACTAATGGAAAACTAGTTTGTGATGGCCAATTTATTTGTTTTACAATTGAATTGCCATGGCGAGCAAATGAGAAATGCGTTTCCTGCATTCCAGAAGGGTATTATTTATTGCGAAAGCGATACAATCGGAAATTTCAATGGCATATTGAAGTGGTTGCTGTAAAAAACAGAAGTTCTATTTTGTTGCATCCTGCTAATCATGCTATTCGTGAATTGAAAGGCTGTATTGCTCCAGTAACGCATCTTTCGGGGGCTGGTTCAGGTTTGGAATCCCGATTGGCTTTTACTAAAGTTAAAAATGTAGTATATCAAGCTTTGGATCAGTCCGCAATCGTTTCGTTAATTGTTCAATCTTAAATTTATATTATGAATATAGTAAATAGAGCAAAAGCTCCAACGCCAAAATTTTTTAAAGACCTTCGTACTATAGGATTGGTTTTGGCTGCTTTAGGGAGCGTTATCATTAGCGCGCCAGTTGGCTTACCTGTCGTGATTGGTTCGATTGGAGGGTATCTGGCTGTTGCTGGAGGAGTGCTGTCAGCAGTAAGTCAGCTTACTACCTTTTATGGAGATGTTCCTTATCCCGTAGGAGATGATAACGAGTAATCGTACTCTGATGGGTACGGCAGGAGGCACCTTCTTGAGTGTTGTTCCGAATTTGCATTCGGAGGATGTTTTGAAAACTGTTTTATTGGCTGCTGTTGGAGCGATAGTCAGTTTTGGAATATCGATGGTACTTAAATTTATAATAAAGAAGTACCAGAAATAGTTTTAATTTGGTTTTTATAACTGAAAATTAAAACGAAGTGAAGGCCCAAACCGAAAGGAATGGGCTTTTTTTGTTTATCGAGAATCGAAAATCGAAAATCGAAAATCGTTGCTCGTTACTCGTTACTCGTCACTCGATTTTTATTATTATGAAAGAATTGCGGGTGTACTACTGTTAATTTTTTTTCTTGTTTAAAAAGATAAAGGAGGAGGAGTAAAAAATGTTTTATTGAGTAATTTGTCATCTCGACGTAGGAGAGATCACAGAAGTAGGAACAGATGGAGTGATTTTTACTTTGAAGGGAATTTTTTCTTTTTTTCTTGATTAAAAAAGAAACAAAAAAATCAAGCCTGAAAATTAAAAACTTAAAAACTACCTCTAAAACTATGTTCCGCAGCCCGAGCCGTTCGCCTTTCAGGCTCAACTCGCGGACTGCTGCCACGTCGTTTTTTCGTTGTTTTTTGACGTTTTTAATTTAAGGGCGTTGTGAGGAGTTTGTAATAACATGTTTGTTGTGTTCATGAATCTTTTCTTTTGTCTTGATTTCTCACGAGTTAATAATTTATTGTAGTTCGTGAATCTGCGATTTCAAAAGAAACAAACGATCAAGCCAAAAAATTAAAAACTACCTCTAAAACTATGTTCCGCAGCCCGAGCCGTTCGCCTTCCAGGCTCAACTCGCGGACTGTTGCCACTTTACTTCATCGTTGTTTTCTTATGCTTTTTCTTTAAGGGCGGTGTGAGGAGGTTGTAATTGAACGTTTATTGGTTGCATGCAGTTTTTTTATTTTTAAGTAAATCTTTTCTTTTGAAACTCTAGAAATATTTACTTCAGGACTGTCAATGCAAACAAAATATAGATAAACACTATAGCCAAGGTCAACTACAGATTTTATCTCATTAATTTTAGATTCATGACTCATTACTGTTTCGAAACTGAAAGATTTATTTTGCTTTATTAGTAAATCTCTTATAAATGATGCGGTAAAAGAACCCTCATAGCTATGAGTTGATTTAGAGCGGTCAACAATAAAATTCTCTTTAATAAGAACATCTATTGCGCGCCCATCATGAGCTGCTTTTTGAATAAGAGACTGTGAAGAAGGTAACAATTTAAAAGCATCTAAATCAGCTTGGGTTGCCGAAAGGCCTATCTCTTTTAAGTCGATTAAGCCTGATTCTGAAAGTTTTTGTTCCAGTTCATCAGCATTAATAAAAAAGCCCGTATTGTAGTTCTTGGAAAATTCTTTAAATAAAGTACTCTTCCCTGAACCGTTAGGCCCAGCAAAAATCCTTATTTTTTTACTACTTGGCATGGAGTACCATTCCTTTAGATAACACAAATGGAGCTTCCGTTCCTTTTTTTACCTTTTCTACTGCCTTTTTAGAACCATCAGGCAGTTCTTCATATATTACGCCTTTTTCAATAAAAGCCACTGTCAAACCCAGTGCCCTAGAGGCACGTAATGCATTTGTAGCACTTACCTTGCCTGCTTTTACAAGCGATTTTGTTTGTAAAACATCTTTTCTGAAAGCTTTCTTTACACTCATGATAATAAATTTATTGAATTACAAATATAGTAAAATCATAATTCATTGTATGGCAATTTTACTTTTCATTAACTTCTAAATAATTCCAATTTAGCTACAAATTCAAAGCTTCATAAGATTAGTTGAAGATTATACTTTGTATTCATTTTTAGAAAAAAGTTACTTTCATTACTTCGTACGTTCGCTGTAGTTTTGGGAGTCACAGGAAAGGATTCATGCGTGAGTGGGGAAATTCGGGAATTGCATACTTTTTTTTGATAACCGTACCTTAAAAAGGCTTTGTATTTACCGCAAAAACACGTTGATTAATAGAGTAATCACCGCATATTTTTTATTTGCGGTATTTCGAAAAGATACTGGTTTGAGGTCAGGAGACCGCGAAGAGTAGGGGAAATATTACTGCCAACAGTATCGGACGACAAACAATATTTATTTTCCAATAATTCGTTTTCTATGCTCAGTTCCCCAGGTAGCAAGTTCAAAAATCAATTTATCTAAAGAATGACCATATTCTGTTATAGAATATTCCACTACAACAGGAATAGTATCATATACAGTACGTTTTATCAACTGATTTAATTCCAATTCCCTTAATTCTTTTGACAACATCTTTTCTGTAATTTTTGGTATTTCTTTTGCCATTTGTCCAAACCGTTTATTTCCGAATGTTAATGAAATCAAAATGGGAATCTTCCATTTTCCACTCAGTACATACAACGCATCTGATACAGGTTGTAATAAACCTATACAAGAGCCATGTGTTTTTATTACTTCTTTTTCCATTTTCTATTTAATTATTTAAGTCACTATACCAAAGTATAGTCCTATACTTTAGTATAGTTCTAACTTTTGTATAGTAAATATAGTGACATTTGCTGAATAAACAAAATAAATAAAAATGAAAAAAACCATCGGAATTATTGGAGCAGGAAATATTGGAAAAACGGTTGCAGTACACCTATTAAAAAGCAACTACTCTGTAATGATCAGCAACAGTAAAGGTCCAGAATCTTTAAAAGAAACGGTTGCGTTACTAGGAACTGAAGTAAAAGCTGTAACAATAGCTGAGGCAACTGAAGCTGAAATTATTTTTTTAGCATTACCATGGTCCCAAGTTAAAACACTTACACAAATTACAGATTGGAACAACAAGATTGTAATTGATGCAACCAACCACTTTATAACACCTGATTTTCAGGTTGAGGATTTAGGTGACCGTGCATCTAGTGAAATTGTCCAGAATTACCTTCCTGGTGCTCGAATTGTAAAATCTTTTAACACCCTTTATTTTAAAATACTTGAAGCTGACCCAAAGGTAGCAAATGGCCATCGAGTCCTTTTTATATCCGGTGATGATAAAGAGGCTAAAATTCAGGTAAGTGAGATGATTAAGGCAATAGGATTTGCACCAGTAGATCTAGGTTCTTTATCGGTTGGCAGTAAATTTCAACAAGCAAAAGGGGCTTTATCTACTCTAAACTTTATAAAACTTTAATTTAAATATATCAAAATGAAAACAAACAAGATTATCTATTGGACTAGTACAGGTATAATTGGTGCTATGATGCTTTTTAGTGCTTATAGCTATTTAACAAATGAAGAGATGAAAGGTGCTTTTGTGCATCTCGGATTTCCAAATTATTTCAGAATTGAATTGGCGATAGCTAAAATTATTGGAGCAATCCTATTGCTGATTCCCACTATTTCAAAAAACATTAAAGGTTTGGCTTATTTGGGTTTTACCATAACATTTGTTTCTGCATTTATTGCTCACATATCAAGTGGCGACCCAATGTCAACAGCAATTATGCCTTTGATTTTTTTAGGCATCCTTTTAGTATCCTATATCTATAGCAATAAAATAAATGAATAAAAATGAAAAAAATATTAAATATTACATCTAGTGCTACGGGAGAGAATTCTTTTAGCGGCAAATTATCAACCGCTATTGTCGAAAAATTGCAAACTAAATATCCTAACAGTAGTTTACAAACAGTTAATTTAGGAAAAAATCCTTAGCCACATTTGGATGAAGTTCATTTAGCAGCATTTTTTACACCCGAAAATTTGCAAACAGATGATGATAAAGAAGTAATCAAAATTTCCAGTGATGCAATCAAAGAAACGATGGAAGCCGATATAATTGTGATCAGCGTGCCTTTGTACAACTTTGGGATACCATCGACACTAAAATCCTGGATAGACCATATAGCAAGAGCAGGTTTTACTTTTACTTATACAGAAAATGGACCAGAAGGATTAATAAAAAATAAAAAGGTGTATTTAGCAATTGCTTCTGGCGGTATCTACTCTGAAGGACCAATGAAGCCGTTTGATTTTACGGAAGTTTATTTGAGAGCCGTTTTGGGCTTTTTGGGTATGACGGATATTACTGTTTTCAGAGTTGAGGGAACCGTAATCCCTGAAATAAAAGATATGGCTGTAACCAAAGCATTAAAAACTGTAAACGAATTTTCATTTTAAATATAAAAAACGTCCTGAAATAAGATAGCACCAAACACAACTTATTTTAGGACGTTATTATTAAAAATGACTTTGTCATTACATCCTTTCTTCAAGGTAATATGACATCTCGGTTTTTCTGCATCTAAGAATAAGATTACCATTGGAAATTAAAATTTTTAAAGTAGGAATACTAAAGGTGATCCTGGCGCATCAGTGGATCACAAATCTACTTATTAATGTTTTTAGTCGTAACATATGGTAAGTCCGTTCAATTTTTAGAATGGTGGCCGCTTACGTTTGGGCTAGTAGCCGATGGTCGGGTTTGTGGCATAAAATAGTTTTATACAGGACGTACCAAACCTACAAAACCATTTCTACTATCCTTTACGGTTTTCTACATTATCAGTAAAAATATCATATAAAAAAAGATATCTCCCAACTAAAAAAGATACCTCTCAACATCTTTCATTTTTTTTGTTTTTCCAGCTATCGTTTTTAAACCAGTTCTTTTTATGCTCGTAGATTTTACCTCGGATGTAAGCACCGGTAATTATAACTGGTATTGCTATTAGAATTTCATACCACAGCATTGTCATTGTTGATTTGATTAGACTTCAAACCTATAATTTTAATGCCTTAGTAACTAATAGTGTAGTGTGTGATTCGCGAATTGAATACTTAAATTTGAGTGATAAAAGATCTTTACTTTAAAATTTTATATAAGAACACTCCTGTACTTTTAAGGAGTTGTACGTTTCTTATTGACGGTCACGGAATGCGATCCCGCGTTATCTGATTATAATTTAGGCACTCGTTGTCAACGAGCGAGTACCAGTTGTGGACTTATTTTATTAGTTTTATTGAAGAATTTGTTATGAATTCAAATACTTGATTTACAGTTTCTTTGCTTAAAATTTCGTCAACTACCAAATCAAATAATTTTCCTTTCAAAAGTTGTTTCCAAGATTTTTTCGAAATTTTTGATTGCAACTCTCTCAATTCTTCAATTTCTTCAAAAATTATTTCCTGTCCATAGCCTAATTTAATTAAATACTCTGTTATTTGATCTAATTTTCTATCTAAGTCTGTATTCTTTTTCTTTGTATTCTTTTCTATGAGTTTTGATTTGTTTTTTCTTTCAATATAGTTAGCGCCTTTTATAGATATTTTTGAATTATCAGATTTACCATATTCTTCTTGTAATATAAGATATCCTCTTTTGAATAAATTTTCAGCTATTTCTCTAGGTTCTCCGTCTCTAAACTCAATATCATTTAATTTAAAAACAAGGCTAATGGAGTAAAAATTATCATTAAACAATTTGTTGAGTTTATTTAATAAAAAGTCTGATTTTTCAGTTATGCTATTTAGAATTAGATATTCTTTGTGATTGTCGAAATACTCAATGATCGATAGATAATCAATTAATATTGTGAGTTTATTATAAAGGTCAATTCGTTCATATTCTAAGTTTTCCGTCTTTGCATTTGATTTAAATCTGTTGAAAATTGAATAATTATTTTCATCAAAAATATCTAAAAAAACAACAGAACTAGGATAGATGTATTCATCTAAAAATAAATCTATTTCTTTTTTTATTTCAATTAGACTTTTGTTTTCATTTTCAATAAGTTCCAAAAATGTATTTAGTTTATTGAAAAATTCAACATATGTGGTGTTTTTTAGATTGTATTTCAATTTGGTAAAAAATTGGATTTAGAATTACAGCTAAAGTCAGTTTGTGAAAAACATCCGTTTTAGTTGCATCAAATATAACAAAAAAGTTGTGCCAAAACTGGAATTTTCGCATTTTTGGAATGCAATATATCTCAGGAATTTTCTGCTACCTATGTGTATTTCTAGTCTGGAAGATGCTATAGTTCGAAGTCAGAGACTTCAAAGAACGGTACTCCAAAATAGCTAACTCGAACAAAAAACATCTAACATCTCAGTGCCTGTTTCATTTTTTTCTGTTTTTACAACTATCGTTTTTGAATAAAGAACCACACGAAAGGATTCGTGCCAGCGTGGGGGTAAGGAGGTTGTCAGAGAACGTATACTTTTCTTATTGGTGTTTTTTATTAATGATTTTTTTTGGTTTACTCTTTTTTGAACTGGTTTTGGTCTTCTGAAAAATTAAATAGAATTACCATGCTGCCTTTGAATGGGTTGAATGAGGGTTCGTATTTAATATATCCTTTTTCGTTTAGCTCTTTCATGCATTTGTGATAGGTTGCTTTTGAGTAAATCTTACTTATTAGCATCACTTCCTCTCTGGATATGCTTATAGGATTTTGAAAATGGTTTACATTCCAGTATTGGAATAATGCAATATAAAGGCTTATATGTGTAGGATTTAGGTGGTGGTCTTGTATGGTACGATCAAAAAAACCAGTGAGGTGTTTTATGTAATTCATTGGATGGTGTTCAGTTTTTTAATATTTGGTTTTTAATGGTCAATTTTCAGTGATCAGTGATCAGTTTTTAGTGATCAGTATTCAGTATTCCTTTTTCAGTCTTCAGTATTCTGAGTTCTGTGTTACATGTTCAGGTTTAGGATTCTGAGTTGCGTTTCATTAAATACATAAAATTGCATTTGACGAGATTACTTCATCAGTTGGCGCACGGCGTCGTGTCCTCCTTTGTTGGAATTACAAAATGGAGGATATCGACGAATTATGATATATTGTGGTTTGTTATTTTTTGTGTGTTTTATCATCGTTTTGAAGTGTTCCCATCAATTCCATTGAAAAATTATCTCTTGCTTGAACGTAGGCTACTTTCGGAATTACTGTGGCACCCAGTTTTTTCTTTTCAAAAGTGGCTGAAAAACCAAAATCTATTTTTTTAAAATTCAGTTCCTTGGCGCGTTTAATTCCTTGATACAAAAGTTGTCTGTAAATCTGAAATTCTCTAACATAGTTATAATCCATTCCTATCAAAGAGGGAGAATAGGTATAGTTGCTGTTTTTATAACAAAAAAGCGTGCCCACTAATTGCCCCTGTTGTTGCTCATTGTCTTCATCTTTTAAATATAGCATTATAAATTCCCAATTTGGGTCGGTGACCATGGCTATAAATACGTTAGGAGGATAGGTAAAAGTGTTAAAGGCGAGATTATTGTTTTTTACGTTTTTATAGAGTTGATAGATCTGTTCCGTTTCTATTATAGTTAGTTCATTTTTTATTACTACATCAAAAGCCTTTTCAAAGGGAAGCACTTCTTCGATAAAATGGCGTTTAGAACGTGGGGAAAGTTTGTTGGTAAAGGCTTGTGGAGTGTCCCATTCCAGATTTTCAACCACACAGGAGTCGGGCATATTAGCTTTTAAGTAACCTTGATTATGGAATATGCGATTTAATTGTTCATTTTCTTCAAAGTCCCTTAATACTAACATATCAGCATTTAAATTATTGTAAAGAGTTTCTATCTCTTGCAATAGCATTAGAATAGCTTCTTCTATTAATGGATGTGATGTATTAAGATAGCAATGATTTCCTTCGGTGAATAAAGACCCCATTCCTAACACTTTAGAGGTTAGGTATAAAGGATTTTTTATTCTTTCCTCTTCTAAATGCTTTGATATTGATTCTGTTGCCATCATGTCGTCTTTCCAAAGTCCATAAGTAAAAAAAGTGGCTATTAAAGGAATTTCATTCTTGTCCTTGATTATGTAGTAGTGGAAGTCCCATTTGTTTGCAGGTTCATCAGAATTGGCAAAAGCAACTTCTAAAAAATGAAGGCCATCCCAATCAAATGTGCTTTGTTGTCCTAGTAACTCATTCCAAGTAGGTTTGTCCATTTTTGATATCGATGTTTCATATTTCAGTTGTAACGAGGATTTGTCAACTATTGTGTCTATAGTAGTATGGGTCTCGACCAAACCAAATGCACTTTGTATTTTGCTTAAGCTATTTCCTGTTTCTTTGAGCACGATGGGTAAATACTTTTCTATTGCTTCGACTAATGCTTTTATTTCTTCTTTTTGGTTGTGTCTCGAAAGTGTGATGCGAATCCCTGTGTTTTGAACAGGAACCGCTGGATATATTGCAGGATTGACAAAGAATCCTTCTTCGAATAGGTTTTGAACTAATTTATAAGAAGTTATTGGTATTGCCGTACCAAGGAAAAAAACCGGAGAATCGTTTTTGACTATTATTGGTAAAGCCGTTTTAGAAATTAATTCATTAAAATAGGCTATTTTTTCGGCTAGTTCCGATTGTAAAATGGTGATCTCTACAGACAGGTGGATATCTGCAGCAGCTATGGCAGCAGCTACCGAAGCTGGCTCCAGTTGTGCAGAGAAAGTTAGCGGGCCACCAAAAACTTTTATTTTTTCGCGAAGCTTTGCATTTGGACAAAGTAAAACGGCGCCACTGGCTCCAAATGTTTTGCTTAATGTGCCCATAATCATCACGTTATCCGGTATTTCTTTTAGTACGCTTAACACGTAGCCCGTGCCGTTTTTACCCTTCCAACTCATCCCGTGGACGTCATCAAAATACAAATGCAGTTGTGGATATTTTTTACTAAGTTCCATTAGTGCTGCAATAGGAGCATAGTCACCAAACATGGAATAGACTCCGTCAGCCATATACCAAATTTTTTTGCATTTTGACATCAATTGTTTGATTTTATCTTCTAGCAAAACCATATTGCTGTGCTTAATCATTTCGACTGGAATACCTCTTAATTTGAGTAATTGGCAAGCAGTTTGGACACTCCAGTGGACCTGATGATCGAGAATGACTCCGTCTTCATCTCTCACCGCTGTTGGAATTACCGCCATATGACCGAGGGTACTGTTCTTGGTGATAATAGTAGGAATACCGTACATAGCCTCCATTTTAGCTTCTAGTTCTGCATATAGTGGATTTGATATGTAGGATTTAGATAATGGAAATTGGGTTCCAAATTTTTTTATGGCATCAATTGCTGCTTCTTTCAATCTGCTATCTTGCTCTAATCCAAGGTAACCTGTAGTTCCAAAATGGAACATTTCTTTGCCTTTTATTTGAATTGTTCTCCCATTTAAGGATTTATCCTCTGCATAAAGATGCATTACGCCCTCTTTTTTCGCTCCTGAAAATACTTCATCAACGGTATCAATAAAGTTGTTGTGTTTAATTTTTGCCATAGTGTAAGGTTTTGATTATTTTTATAAAAGTGAGTATAAAAAATTAGATATTTTGGCTTTTTTATGCGAAAATCCCTATATGACATGTAATACTCCCGAATTGACAACAATAATGAATAATTGTTGCTTTTTGTATAAAATTATTAGTATTTGTTAATTATTTGTGAATAATATTTCATTTATTTGTGCTGTTTTACTTAATATTACCAAATGGATATAGACGGCTTTGAGAATGAATTTGCTCGTTTTTGGATTGATGGGACTATTCTTTTTTTTATATATAAAGATAATGTCAGCATTAATTTAGAGGCTGCAGAATGTATTGTAGCTGATAGGATTCAGTTTCAAAATGATGTGGCTTATCCAATTTTTTGTGATGCCCGAGGCATTGTATCCATGGATAAACCAGCACGAGATTATTTAGCGCAATCGGGTTCGTTGCTTATTAAAGCAGTTGGTTTACTGGTCAACGAACAAGTTTCTGTGATGGTAAGTTATTTTTATCTTAAAATTAATAAACCCAGCGTTCCTACCCGACTATTTACAGATCAATTGGCCGCGATAGCATTTGTTTCCAATTATATTTAGTTGTACTAAAAACTCTTTTTAAATGCTATGGTATTTCATGGAAGATAAAATTAATCATGAACGTATTAGGCCTATTCGCCAAATGTTGCTTGAAATGGCAGTAGGGAATTTCAGCTATCGTATTCAGCGGAGTACAGCTGATGATGAAGTGGAATCCTTAATATTGCTGTTGAATATGGTAGCCGAAGAATTAAAGTCCTCTTTTTCTCATCTGAGTTATGTAAATCCACACAACAGCTATAGTTCCTATGTTCAGGCCAGTTTTATTGTAGATTCCAGTTGGATAGTAAAAAAGATAAGTACAGATGTATCTATTTTATTGGGATACAGTCCAAAAATGCTTTATGGAGCCACTTTTGAAATTATTTTATCAGAAGAATCCGCTGTATCTTTTAATAGCATCAAGGAGAAATTGTCAAAGAATAGTAGTTATTCAGAAAACTTGGAGTTGGTTTTTGTAAGCCAAAACCAATTGCTTGTGCCTGCTTTTTGTAACATTTGCCGTTTTATGGATAGTACTAAAATATTAATTAGCTTAGTTACTACAATAGTTACTACAGCAGTTAAGGATAATGTTATTGCCAATGATTCTTCTGCTGTCCCTGTGATTCCAAGAAAAGAGTTCGTTTATCGTTTGTCCGATGTACAATTAATTCAGCAGGTTTACGATTATATTTTAATTCATATTGATAGTCCTTTACCAAATTTAAAAGAGCTATCTCATATTTTTGGTACAAATGAGTATAAGTTAAAATATGGTTTTAAACATTTATTTAAAACCACTATTTATCAATTTTATAATGTAGAACGCTTAAAAAAAGCACATTTGTTAATTGAGAATACTGGCATACCACTTAAAGAAATTGCCGCAATGAGCGGGTTTATAGATTACTCTAATTTTTCAAAAGCATTTAGGAAATCGTATGGTTATGCACCTAATAAAATTACAAGAAAGCAATAGCGACAGCCTTTTCTACTGCCTTAAATACGATGCTGTTTTATAATGGGTGTGTAAATAATACCTTTTTGACAACTAAATACTACCGATTTGCAAAGCCTTAGTCTTTTGTTTTTCGGAATTTTATATCGGATTAAATTTAAAGTCTACCGATATGAAACTAAGTACCGTAACCAAAAGTATTATTCTCGACAGTATCTGCCTGCTGTATGTTTTATTATTCGTTTATGCTGCCGTTAACAAATTAATGGATTTTAAGAATTTTCAGATACAGCTGGCTCAATCTCCATTATTGAGCGCCTATGCGGGGTGGATTTCTTATCTTGTTCCATTGGCAGAATTTTTTACTGTAGGTCTGCTCCTTATTCCAAAATTCAGGAATGTTGCATTATTTATTGCTTTAAGCATTATGGTAATGTTTACTACGTATATAATAATTATCTTGAACTTTAGTCCATTTGTACCTTGTTCTTGTGGAGGAGTTCTTGAAAAATTGGGCTGGCATGAACATCTTATTTTTAATTTCATTTTTGTGTTTCTGGCTATGGCCGGTATATTTATTGTCAATAAAGAGCCAGATTATCCTAATTTGACGAGAAAGGTGCTCCGTTTTCCTTTTCTATTTCTTAATGTATTTTGCAGTATTTCGATTGTTCTGGTTTTATTCCTGTTGTCTGAAGATACGATGCATCATCATAATAATTTTATACGACGGTTTCCACAGCATTCTGCTGAGCTTATACATGAGCGCAACCTTCAGTCTGATGCGTACTACATAGCCGGAGCCGGTGAAGGGAAAATATTTCTTGGAAACTATGGAGCCCCTTTAAGCATAACAATAATAGATACTTCTTTACAAGTTCAGCAGGTCAACCTTATAAAACTTTCAAGGACCGACTTTCCCTTCAGATCCTTAAAAATTATGGTAAGATCACCCTATTTTTATGTCAGTGACGGAAGTGTTCCCTGTATTTTCAAGGGTTCAACGAAAGACTGGAAAGCACAACTATGGATGCAAAAGAAGGTGTTTTTTTCGCGTATTGAGCCTATAGACTCTAGCAGTGTTGTTATATCAACTGTTAGTAGTGTTACGCACAGGAATGTACTGGGTACAATTGCTGGGAAAGATGATTTAGATGTAAAAATAGTCCCTAATTTGCTAACCAAGCAAATAGACGGTTATTTTGACACCAATGGTATTTTACAGTACAATCCGTTTATGAAAAAGGTTATCTATACCTACTATTACCGCAATCAGTATGTGGTTGCCACTCCCTCTTTACTACCGGAGCGTACAGGCAAAACCATTGATACCGTCAGTATAGCGCGAATAAAGGTTGCCTATAGTGACGGTGACAAAATAGGAAAACTTGCCAGTCCTCCCTATATAGTTAATAAGGGGGCTTCGACTTTCGGAAAATATCTATTTATTAATGCTGCTATGACAGGCCGATTCGAGCCCGTTGCTATGTGGAAAAGCGCTTCAGTACTTGATGTCTATAATCTTATCGACTACAGTTATGTATTTAGCTTTTACCTTCCTGATAAATCCGGGAAAAAAGTTTCCCAGTTTAAAGTAGATGATAATAAGGTCATTGTAATTTGTGGAAAGTATCTTCAGGTCTACCAGTTGCAGACCGACTATTATGAGCGAATAAAATTATAAAAGATTGAATAAGTATAAAGCATATCCTAGCTAGATGTCAGGGAAACGGTTGAAAACCTGTAATAGAGTAAACCATTAATTTAAATTTTAATATTATGAAAACACGTTTTTTAAAACCAGGACTTCAATTCGCAACCATCTTGTTTGCAGTTGTAGGAGCATTTGCTTTTAGCCAAGCTCCTGAAAATGATTCCGTTTTGACTACTGAATTGGGAAGGCTCCCAAATCCTCAGTGTACAGAGACTAATGTGAGCTGTAGTGTGGAAGAAACAGCGTTGCCGTGTAAAAACAGCAGTAATGTGACTCTTCGTCATTTTAATGGTTCTTCCTGTCCTACCCAGCTTTACAAAATCATTCCTTAAGCGGGGTAAAGCTTAAAAAAAGACAAAGCCAGGATATTAACCTGGCTTTGTTGTTTTCTAGAATTCATCGTATGTAAAAGGTTTTTCTTTAAGGTAATAGGCAAACCAATCCCGAATACGACCATTGAGGTCTAATTGATTGTGAGGTTGTTCTAACAAATGGCCTTCCCCATTATACAGTAATAAAACATGCCTTTTTTGCAGCCTTCGCATTGCCAGATGTAATTCCATACTTTGGCTGTAATTTACGGACTTATCTTCTTTACCGCTCCAGCTCAACAGTGGTGTGCTAATGTTTTCCGCTTGTGAGATTGGAGAATTATTAATGTATTTTTCATAAGATTCATAAAGTGATTTTCCTATTCTGGGCTGGTAGGTTTCGTACCTCCACATTTGTGAACGGGCAGCACCCTCGCTCATGCTCAGTGAAGCACTCACCATATCTGTTACGCCAGCTCCAGCAACAGCGCAGGCAAAAAGCTTAGACTGCGTTACTATATAGGATGTCTCATAACCACCGTAAGAGTGACCAATTAGTCCAATATGTCCACTGTCTACAATCCCCCTGTCAATTACGGCACGGACACCAGTCTCTACACAAGTAACTGCAGATTTGCCGGGACTTCCTAAATCATATACTATATCGGGACAAAATACAAGGTAGCCGTCGGCTACATAATTTGCATGGCTGAAACCAATAGCTTGGTAAGCTGAAGGTTTCAGGTACTGATGTAATCTGTAGCCTTGTTTTTCATATATGTAAACGATCATAGGGTACCGCTTGCCGGCGATATAACCAGCGGGATAAAACAAGACGCCATGCAGTGCTTTCCCATCAGGAGTTTTATATGAAAGCCATTCCGCTTTACCAGATTCAAAATGTTCCTGTTGCGGATTGCTTTGAAATACAATAGCGGGTTTGCTTCCCAACTTGGAACAAAAGAGAATCCGAGGGGAGAGTGCGGTATTTTCTTCCAGAATACTATATTTATTATTAAGTTGCGCTTTTTGTAAATGGCTGTATTTGCTATCGGTAAAAATCCATTTCTTTAGACCGGTCTTTTGAGACCATAGGTAATAGCCCGTAGCCCTATTTTCGGCGGTTGCTTCTAACACCAAGCCTTTTGAAAGGTCATAATATTGAGTAAGCAGGTCATAGGATTTGTGCTTGTGGGTTATTTCTGAGGCTGGAGAAATCTTGAACTTGACTTGAGTGTCTTGTCCAGTTGTAATCCTGTTTTTATTTTTACCGTCAGCTGAGGCTATCCAAATATCATACTGGCTGCATATAATCAATCGCCCATCAGTTGTCCATGCGGGACCAGCATATGGCTCCAGTTGTGTTTTTACACCATAGCTGTAATCGAATAATACTATTTCCCAACCTATTGTTATATTCGTGTGATTTGCTTTAGTAATGTCATACACCCACCAATTACCATCCCGAAAATAGCTGATGTATTTTCCGTCTGGTGAAGAGCCCATGGTTTGCGGCTCGAGTGTTTGTTTTTTGAGCCATAATTGTTTCTTACCAGTATTGACATCGATTAAGTACATATCTGCGCACCCATGTAAATAATATTGGGGCTCGTAATCCAGCGCATTATACGTGATTGCATGATTGTGGGTCGCAGTGAGCCAGACCTCGTGCTGTTCTTGACTGCCCAGCGTTACTATTTTATCTGTACTTGGTATCCATATTGCGCCTATTGGTACATGTTCGCCCGTTCCTATATTTTGTTGGCGCGGATATTCCAAGGGAGAAAGCGCATCCCACACTTCAACTGTTTTTTGTTTCGGTTTTTTCTCAGGAAGCGCCATATTGAAAAATATGCGTTTGCCATCGGGTGAAATACCAATTGCTTCCTTTCCGTTTGGGATTACAATGTGTTTGTTTGCTATTGTTTCTGATTTTTGAGTGTCGAGGCAAAATAATTTTGGATTGGTTTTGATATCAGTATAATTCCAGATTTTATAATTGGCCAGTTTGTATCCTTTGGTGTCTTGCAGTTCCATAAATACCAGTGCATCACCATCGTTCTTCCAGACGAAATTACTAAAAGTGCCTTCATGACGGCTCACTAGTATTTTCGTTATAGTGTCATTTTCGGGTTGCAAAAGAAAAACACCCTCCTTGGTAGAGAAAATCAAAGTGTTTCCAGCAGCAGTCGTTGTAAAGTTTTCTACATCATGGATATAAAATTCCTTATTGGTTTGCAACTGAAGCACCATTAATTCTTGATTCTGACGAATTACCAGATATTCATTGCGTCCAAAAAATTCTGAATCAGTAGTTCCTTCAAACCAGCGTTGCACACCTGTACTTAGATTTTGAAGTACCATTCCTTTTTGGGGGTGCAGCGCAGTAAACCATTTCCCATCCGGGCTAAAGCGAGCATCAGTTGCGAGGGAAAACGCCTGTTTCTTTGCTGTCTTTACTTGTTGTAGAAACAGTGTGTCGTTCCCGACATCATAATCGAGGGTGTAGCTAATCCATTTTCCGTCAGGAGCGATACTTTCACCCAAAAGCGTACTAAAGGTATCGTAATCATTTGGTGTCAGGCTTTTTTTTCTTAGCTGACCATAGCTACACATATTGGATATCGCCCCTAAAAAAGCTATTGTAAAAAATAATTTTCTCATTTTAATAACCTGGATTTTGTGGTTGCAAGTTGCTGTTGAGCAAAAGTTCTGATTCTGGTACTGGTAGCAGGACGTGCGTGTCTTGCCATGCCGGTTTTAGCCCGCCAATTATCATGTTGGCCAGGTTTGTTCTTTTGAGGTCGAACCATCGATGCCCCTGTTCCATGAAAAATTCTACCTGTCGTTCGTGTAAAATAGCAGTAATAAGGTCGCCTTCTGTTGCAGCTGTGGTATTGGAAAGACCAGCGCGGTTACGGATTGTATTTAAATCCATCTGCGCTCCAGATACCTTGTTCAAATGCGCTCGTGCCTCGGCACGAATCAGGTATTGTTCTTCGATCCTGAATACTATAGTATATTCCTCAGAAGTTCCGGTATTGGTATTTTGCCTATACTTGAACGGATAATACCAGGTATTCGTGCCGTTTGTTATCTTGCCTAACCATTGGCTTTTACGGTTGTCCCCCGTTTCAAAAGCAGCCAGTAGCGAGGGACTGACAGCCGCAAAAGGGGGAGGACCGCTTGTAAAAATCAAGATTTGGGCATCGGACGTATTGTTGCCTGCCAGTCCGGGATGTAGTGACCATATCACAGAAGGACTATCTTTCAGAAAGGTCTCGGTAAGATTATCAGGGATACTATACATTGGATTGTCGATCATTTGTTGCGAGGCTAGTTCTGCATTTGACCAATCTTCCGTGTATAAATAAATACGTGCCAGCAATGCTGTGGCGAGCGCTTTATTAGCCCTTATCCGTTCTCCCGAGGGATCCGTTTCTCCCAGCAGGTTATGCGCTACTAAGAGATCATTTATTGCGCTCTGGTATACCTGATGGGGAGCTGATTTTAATGCAATTCTATTGAGACTGTAATCGGTAGTTGTTATGTACGGGATGTCACCAAACAAGTTCGCCAGTTGAAAATGCAGGTAGGCGCGTAGAAAAAGGGCTTCGCCAAGAATTTGATTTTTACTTTCATTGTCTACTAATGAATTTGGCAATCTCTCGATAAGCGCATTAGCTGCGTAGATTTGTGAATAACTGTTGCTCCAGAGTTGGGATACACTAGGGTCTGAACCCAATACATTGTGTTTGTAAAAATTTGTAACGTGACTATCGTTAGAATAGACCTGTAACTCATCTGAGTACGATCCCATCAGTATGGATAGCCCTTGTGCATTTCCCGAAGCGATCCCGCGATCGCGTAGGCTTGCATAAATATCCGACAGGGCGGCAGTAGCCGTTGCGGCGTTTTCATAAACAGAAGATCCGGTAAGCTGTGACTGTGGCCGATCCACTTCAGTAAAGCTCTCACAGGCATCCAGACAAAACACCATGACTGCCAAAAGTATTATTTTAAATTTTTTCATCATTATTAATATTTGAATTAGAAACTGATTTGAAATCCCAAGGTATATTGTCGTAAGGGCGGTAGAAATAGCCCGGAATGATTTTCGGGATCGGCACCTCTGTAGTGTGTTATCGTAAAAAGATTCTGTCCCTGCAAGTATAATTTAGCGGAGAGTGATTTTGACCACGGTGTTGGAAGCTGGTACGAGATGCTTGCATTTTTGAGCCTTATAAATGATGCATCGGTGAAGGCTGCGCTGCTGTTGCTATAGCGTGAAGCCGCAATGACAGCATCATTATTCGATCCGCTGGTATATACTTGGGTTGCAGCCCCAGCACCGTCCTGAGGCCAATGGTTGAGCACCTCAACAGGCTGGTTTGCCATTACACCAGCGAATCCGCTAGAAGTAAGGTAGTTGCCCCCCAACTGTTTGACAAATTGAAAAAGGCAATCGAAAGCCCAATTTTTATAAGTGAGTTGATTGGAAAGGCCACCGAAATATTTTGGAGCGGTATCGACAACATACTGTCGATCATTTGATGCTATTTTTCCATCACCATTATAATCTTCGAAGGTATATATTCCCGTTTGCGGATTTATGCCCGTGTAGTGGTATACTTTACGAGCGTTAAGTGATTTTCCTATAACTAGCGTATTTGCATAAGTGGATCCTTCTAAATTAGGGAATGCCAGTACTTTATTTTCAGGAATTGTCAAATTGATTGTTGAGATCCACTGAAAATTGGATTTTTTGAAATTGACGGTACGCAATTCTACTTCAATCCCAGTATTTTGGACTGTCGCATCGAGATTTCCCTGTAGCGAAGTGAAACCAGTTGTTGCCGGCAATGGAATACCAACCAACTGATTTGATGAGCGGTTCCGGAAGTATGCTAAAGTTAGAAAAATGTGGTCTGAGAAAAGCCCCATCTCCATGGCCGCCTCGAATTTCCGGTTAGTTTCCCATCCAAAATCAGGATTGAACAGTCTTGTGGGCTTTATACCTATAATTCCATTGTAATTTTGCCCCGACACCTGATAGGTATCTAAGAATTGGTAATCGCCAATCTGGTCGTTGCCAGATGTTCCGTAACTGACACGCAGTTTTCCGAAACTTATTGACGGAATCGCACTGAGGAAATTTTCCTTCGAAAAAATCCAAGCAGTACCTATCGCACCAAAATTGGCGAAGCGGTTTCCCGGACCAAAACGGCTAGAGCCGTCGTGACGCCCCGTTAAGTTTATGATATATCGGTCTTTAAGATTTATATTAAGTCTCCCGTACACCGCATTGTATTTGTATTCAGAGAGCTCATGATTTACTATGGAAAGGCGTGCGGCAGCTGCCAGATCATTGATCAGGCTATTGCTTACAAAACCAGCTCCGTTCTGGGAAAGTTGTTGCGATTTTTGCATTTGAAAAGTTGTACCAGCTAATGCATTGAATTCAAGAGCTCCCCATTTTTTTGCCCAATTTAATTGTGGCTCGATAATCCATGAGTTGCGTTTTGCCGAACTTACCGATAAAGCCGAATATTCCGGGCCGGCGCCATAGGCTGGGTTAAACATTGTTGACGGAGAGGTGAGTGATTCAGACAGGTGGATATCGTTATAACCTAAGCTAGTCCGAAATTCCCATGCAGGCGAGAGTTTATAGGAAAGCAATGCATTTGAAATCAGGTTTTGGGTAGTCGCCAAAAAGGTGCTTTCGAGAAAGGCCAACGGATTTTCAAAAGTGCCGTTTTCCCAATTGAGTTTACCAGATGCGTCATAGAGTGCCGGAGCGTTTGGAGGCAAATTGTAGGCCGCATTCGTAAGGTCTATACCCGGTAATGTATTCTTATCCGCTACATAATCTGCGGAGAATGTCAGCTTAAACTTGTGATCTCCTGAAGAGTGAACCATACTGCTATGCAGGGCCCCTTTTCCATAACGCGCTTCACCTGGAAAAACGGTAGTTTCCCTACGATAGGTTCCGCTTAATAAGAATTGCGTATTCTCACTACCGCCGGAAACTGATGCTTGGGTATTGTTGCTATATGAGGTGCCACCGAGGAGTTCCTTTTGCCAGTCGGTGTTGCGGGTCTGACTCCAAGTCCCATTTACATCGTATTCATAGTCAGGGTATTCTACAATTCCATCATTTGCAAATCCTTCCCGGCGCATGGCAAGATATTGCTGGGTGTTCATCAAGTCTGTTTTTCTGGCAATCTTCCCAATGGTAGTTGCAGTGTTTATGTTGAAATGGGTTGCGCCAGCTTTTCCTTTTTTGGTAGTGATCAGCACCACTCCATTGGCAGCACGAGAACCGTAAATTGCAGTTGCATCGGCGTCCTTGAGTACTTCAATACCTTCTATGTCATTGGGGTTGATATTGTTGAGAGGGCTTATTGTTCCGGGGAGGATACCGTTGGCTAAACTGGTTGTTACCAGTGATTGAGAGCCATATGGCAGTCCGTCGACTATATATAAAGGATCGTTGCCTCCGTTACGGATGCTGTTGATACCCCGTATTTGAATGCTGAATCCCCCGCCGGGTAATCCAGTATTCTGTGTAATATTGACACCCGCCATTCTTCCCTGCATTGCAGCCAAGGGATTATTGATGGGTTGTTTTTCTATGTCTTTGGTTGTGATTTTCGCGATACTTCCGGTACGTTCGCTTTCTTTCACGGAATAATAACCTGCGTTGACGCGGATTTCTTGTAAGGAGGTCATGTCTTCCTGCAATTGTATGTTAATTATTTTCTGTCCGCGTATGGGAACTATTGCTGTTTTGAAGCCTATAAAGGAGACTAACAACGTATCTGTAGCAGTAGCCGAAAGGATGTACTGCCCGTTGAGGTCGGAGCTAACGGTATTGTTTCTTTTTCCATTTATGGAAATTGTCACACCGGGTAAAGGATTAGTGCCATCAGTGATGGTACCGCTTATTTGGTTTTGTTGGTGTGGGGATTGCATTTGCCTCAGTCTGTTGTTTGCTTGAGCAGGGGTACAGCAGAGGTAAAGGCCGAAAATAAGCGGACACCAAAGTGCTCCCAAGCCTTTGTTTAATGAAATATTTTTCATAAGTTTATATTTATTGTTTTTTATCGGTCTTATGTAATTCGCAAATAGCTATTGATGCTTGCATCGTATAAGCGTTATGCTCATTTCATAATATTGGTTTAGTTAAATGAAACGTTAGTTTTGTTTGCGAGGGTTCTCTATACTAGTTTGCAGACGGGTTAGAGGGCCTTTTTTGTTTTGAGATTCTATTTTATCATAGTGAGGAGGTTTAGTTAATATATTTTTAATTGTTCTTTTGCCCGCGCGGCAGTCTGGCTCCTTCGCTAAAACAGTCCACCGTACTGTTTATTAACGCTTGGCCCTATCGCCCAAAAAAGAACCAAAAAACGCTAGCCTGGACTGTTCGCCGACCCGCTATTTTATCAATTCTGAAATCCAACAAACTGCTCACGCTATTTAACTTTTAGTGGAATTCGCGAATCTTCGATTTCGACTCCGCTCAAACAGTGTTGGATTTTTTCAGAATTTTCTAAAAGCAGGTGCCCGGCTGCCACAGTCTAAGGGCGGTATGAGCTACAGCGTGATTTTATAAGTCTTTAGTTAGGTGTTTTTATTTAAAGGACCGTTCGTTCAGTTGTGACTTTGGAATATCCGTTTTTTATAATTGTTTCAACCATAAATCCAAAGGCATATCAATGTTATAAGTGCTATTATTAATGCGGCTTGTATGTGTCTGTAATATTTCATCTTATTGTTAATTATTATCGGTTTGTTTTGTGGTTAGGGTAAAACATCCTGCACCATTTATTAATAAATTCAAATTAAATTAATGAGACTTTTTGTTCAAAGAGGCTTGCGGTGCAGGAGTTTCTTAGTTAGTAGTACTCGTTTATTTCATCATAGGCACTTCACAGTTAATGGTTAATAGTGAGTAGTTAATAGTTGTTTAAAGTTTAAAGTTGACATAGGTATTCCCGACCGGTTAAGAAAGGGACATTTTCCTAACTGGGATTTATGAATAATGGGTTTAGGATTTAAAAAAAACTGCTTTTGCTCTCCTTTCTGAAACAAACTTTAAAATCTTAAGATACCATTTGGAAAATAGAAATAAAGGCAATACTTTTAAAGTGCGAGTTTAAAGAGAAAAAGCTTAAATCTAAGTGCCAAAAGCATTTTAGGTTAGGGTTGAGGATTGATATAGAGGTGATTGTTATTTTATATAATTCCCTTTTTCATATATCAAGGTATAGTTGAACACATCAGTACTACAAATTTGATGGTGGAAGTGTCTCTAATAAGAGTACTTCACGGTGTTTTTCTATCCTAACGCAATGTTTGTTTCAGTTTTGGGATAACAAAAGGCGGCTTGCTTTTAGCAGGTAGTTAAGGTGGTTTGGTAACGGTTGTACATAAAAAAATCGTTCTCATAATTTAGAGGTTTATGGTTATGGAACGATGTATTTCGGGTATGAAGGGTACTTGCAGAAAAAAGCAAGGAGCGGCCTCACACTTTAGAACCGTGGGCGACCAAACCCGTCTCTGCAATCTTTCGATTGGAAAGGTACTATCTAAAGCTTACGTGAGAACCGCTCGCATGCCGGATGCAAAAGTAAGAAACTTTTTGACATGGAGCGATTTCACGATACTCTCGATAGTAAAATTGGTCGTTTCGGTTCGAGAAAACATCGTTTTAATTATGCCTAAAATGGCTAATTGTCAATTCGCTAGTACAAATATAACAATAGTTTCTTAATTACAAAATTTTTAAACAAAGAAAATGAATCATAATATTGATAAATACATTAGTGACAAGATTTTTGAACTAAAATGGCAGGATAAACAACTATCCGAAATATCTGGGATATCAAAAGGACAAGTTAGCAAACTTAAAAATGGTTCAGTATCAAGATTATCTGCTCAAACCTTTTATTTAGTTGTAAAAGCTTTTAATGATTCTATAAATAATGCAACTAGAATTGTATTTCTGAATCAGAAATTTGATTTAAATAAATGGATTCCTAAAGAGCGGAATGAATTTGGGAAAATAATGTCTAAATACGAAAATATTACAAATTCGCTAGAAGAAATTTCAGCCAAAACTGGAATTAACGAAATAAGATTAAGTGAATTGTATTATAGAAAAGGTGCTTTAGATGCCTACGAATTAATATTTATTGAAAAAGCTATCGGAAAGAAACCAGGTGAATTATTTGAGGAGTTTTATGGAAAAAATATTTTGCTTTGAGACTACAAAATTTGATTTAGACTTTATAAATCATCTAAAAAAGCACGTAAAGGAAAAGATTTTAAAAAAGATATTCAAGCATTTTTTTCGGTTTTAGATGGAACAGATGTCAATTCGGGATTATTAGTTGTCAAAAAAGGAGTAATTGGCTTGCTGCAAAAAAGGAAACCTTATGCGTTCTATATTTGAGGTATGGAATGGTATGAGATAATAGGGTTTGTTGTAGTATGGCCTATAGGACTTTATCTGGGAATCAAGATGGATAAGTTCAGGAAGGGTTATCATAAAAATGATAGTTGGAGGAGTAGGGGAAAGGGGTGAAAAGATGCTGATGAGGTGTCTTTTTTTTTGTTTTATGAAGGTGAGCAATTCAATGCAGTAGTTTGGAGAGCATGCTAAAAGTGTATTTTAATTGTGCCATATTTATTGGTAAAATGCATATTGCTATATGCAATATTAGCATTTATAAAGGTAATTACTAGTTGGTACCTAAGTATATCGTAAATCGCAATATGCGATATTTGAGTTGTGTAAGGGAATTAACAAGATGTAATTGTATATTTATTTCCAGTATTTTTATTTGAAGAACATTTTTTCTTTTGCCTTGATGCAAAAGAAACAAAAATTATTCATGGGTTATTATTGTTTTTTGGTATTCATGAATCTTCGATTTCAAGCCTGATCCCGATAGCTATCGGGACTGCAAGCTTGAAAACTAGCTCGTTTATATTTACCTGACTGCCACAGGCAGTCCTCCTTTTAATTTCAAACATTGTTTTCTTAGGGTTTTTCTTTAATGGTGGTGTGATAAGGTTGGAATTGAACATGTGCTTTTCTTATTGAGATTAAAGAATCAAAAGCTCTCTTTTAAAATTAAAAACCACACCTATCAAAAAAGATATGTGTGGTTAGAAATAGAAAGATAGGTGTTTTGTTTATTGAAATTTGGCAGTAAATCCAAGGTAGAAACTTCGTCCCACAGCAGGTATAATACCTGGACCTGGGTATTCATCAGTTCTACGAGTGAAGTATGCTTTATCGGTTAGGTTATTAGCCCCAAATTTAATTGCAAAATTATTTAGAGTATAGGAAGCGCTCCAGTCCCAAACTGTATACGAAGGGATGTAACCCGCAATTGGATCTTCGCTAGTCATTGCATTTGAAGCATCTCCAAAAGCATCTCCAACATAATTGTATTGTAAAGTGGTTGATAATTTAGTAGTGCTAAAAATTAAGCCTATGCGGTTTATGGTTTCGGCTGCTGCTTCGACTCTTTTTCCTTTAAATTCTCCTGTAGTGTATTTGGCATCTACATAAGAAAAGGAGTTGAAAATACTTAAGCCAATATCAGATTGTGAATTACAGTATTTTAGAATATTAAATTCGATATAACTTTCGATTCCTTGGTGTACACTATTGGCAATATTTTTTCTGATAGAATAATAATCTCCAGTATTTGGATTGGTTGCTAATGTTAGTCCGATACGTTTGTTATACGCCATATAAAATCCGCCAATATCAAAATTAAGGTAGTTGCTTATGGTTCCTCTATATCCTAAATCACTATTGAATCCATTGGAATCTTTCAGGTTGGGGTCTATTTTTGAACTTGTTCCAAAAGGTTCTAATTGGCTGTAATCGATTGGGCGATATGCTTGACTGATATTGGCATATACATTCGTATTTCTTCCAGATTTTAACTCTAATCCAAGCCCTGCTAATGCAAAAGTTCTGTTTCTATTTTCATTTGTAATTTGAATGTCACCTTCTACTTCTTTATGTCCTTTTGAAGTACTTCTTAAATATTCTAATCGAAATCCAGGAGTTACAGTGAAATTTTTAGATACTTTAAAAATATTTTCTACAAATGGTGCCAAATTAGTGGTAGTAAAATCTAAATCATATCCCCAATCGCCAGTAATGGATAAGTCAAAATCACTTTTTGTAGTACCTTCACCGCCACCTTGGCGCTTAAACCAAGCATAACTTTGACGTACTCCAATTGCCAATGTAGATTTTTGATTTCCTAAAGAATAATTTTGAGAATAGCGGACTTCGGTTGTTGTGTTGTGCATTTTTTCAATGCCTACTTCTCTAGGTACAAATTCTCCTGTTGCGAGATCTATATCATCTGTGGCTTGGGCTCCTCCATCTTCATTTCTCCAAACTAATGAACGGCCACTAAATAAATAAGTTGATTTTACACTTAAAGTACTGTTTTTATTAGGTGTATAATTAGCGTATGCTGTAATAATATTCCATGGACTTTTTAGCCAGTTTCTAGTTCTGGTTGAACTTTTTGGATTGGCATAAAATAAACTATCAGTTAGTCCTCCAGGCATTTTTATTTTATTTCTTAGCAAAGAATATTCTACACCAAAATTTAATTTATCCGAATGATTGTATTGTATTTTTCCAAATCCAGAAACTTGCGTTTGCTGGCTATTGGGTCTATATCCATCCATGTTACGGTATTGTAAAAAGCCATGGTAACTTATTTTATTATAGTTTCCACCAATAGAATTAAAAGAGTTATACAGCCCATAACTACCTATGGATTGTGATGTAATAAATTCGAAGGGTTTGTCTTTTGGAGCATCTTTGGTGACGTAATTCACTAAACCACCAAATTGAGAACCAAATTGCAAGGAAGCAGCACCTCTAACCATTTCGATGCGACTCACTGCTTCCATAGGTGGAATGTAGTACGATTCATTGTAACCATATATATCAGCGCTAATGTTGTATCCATTTTGTCGCGTATTCATTTCTACACTTTGTGACGGATTAAGACCGCGGGTTGCTATCCCATTGGCAGTGAATCCACTACTTTCTGTCTCAACAATATTCAGTCCGGGAATTCTTCCAAGGATTTGTCGGGTATTATTGACTGCTTTATTAGCATCCAGACTATCTACAAGGATAATTTCACTTTTTTTACCGGCATAAATAATCCCATCCTTACTATTAGGTAAATGGCCAATTCCATTTACCGTTTTAAATCCTTTAATTATTACTTCTTTTAGTGTATTCTCGGTTTTTACTTGTGCTTTTATAAATTGATTGCTTATTAAAGCGAATGCCGTTATAATTATTATTTTATTGAAATTCATGTTGTTATTTGTAGATTATAAAAAGATTATTTTCGGTAATGATCAGTAATTGTTTCTAGTAATGATTCTTTTTCTAAGGAAATTTTAAAATTCCCTAATTCTGTTTTGTTTATGTTGTCAAATACTTCAGGTTCTGGGCATTCTTATGGACTTATATCTCGAACATTATAAAAAGGAATGACCTCTTTTACAGTTTTAAAAGAACCGTTATGAAAGTAAGGTGCTGAAAGCGCTATATTTCGGAATGATAGTTGATCAGTTGAATTGTAAATATGTTCAGGTGCAAATACATTGTGAGCTACCCTTGAAGAATTGATACTTGAGAATCTTCCTGTTAGAGCTCCTTCTGTCAGCTCTGGGTGCAATAGGTCACTAAAATCAGTTTGAGCGGCATGATAAGAAGCGCCTGCTTGCCCTATGAGTTTAGATAGATTACTATCAAAGAAAATTAATGTTGTAATTGCAATTTTATTGCTAACCACAGACGTATATTGGGAATCATCAGTACAGCTAGATAGTGTTATCACTGCAATACATCCAATTAAAAAGTATTTTCCTCTCATTTATTTAGAATAATTAAAAATAACTGCGCAAATATAAAATTCCATATTTGAATCGGCAAATTTATTTAGACTAAATATCAACAGTGTTTGAAAATAGTATGAATTTTTGTTTTTTTAGGATTGGATTTTATTTTGACAGTGAAAAATAATCCAAATTAGCATTGCTAAAAGTCCTTTTTGCTTAATAATTCCGTAGAAAGGCAAATGGGTAGCAATTCTTTTTTATAAGAAATACATCAAAAGTGATTTAAATGATGCGAAATATGCAAAACCAATGACTGAAATGGTTTTTGCGTGCCCAGCAGTAAAAATGAAACAGATGAAGATCGAATCGATTGTTATTTAGTTAAGATTTGGGCAATCCTAAATAAAATTGAAATTTCAAGAGTTCAGGTAGTTCAAAGGATTAGTTTTTAATTATCTGTAAAGTACTTGTTGATTTGGGATTATTAGTCGCCAAAAAAAGGAGTTTTTGATTTCATGTTAAAAAAGAAAATCCTATGCGTTCTCTATTTGAGTTGGAAGAGGAGTGGACGAGATCCTATTATGTAATAGTCAAAATTGCGAGATTTTTGTATAATCTCGCAATTTTGACTATTTTTGTGTTGAAATCTTTATTATAACAATTATGCTAGAAGCTGCTCCAAAATATATAAAGGAAGATAATACCATTACACTAATGGTAAACTTGCAAGGAGATGGAACCTTAAAAAAGATACAAGATGATTATCTATATTGGGATAAAATAAAATATAAGGCAAAAAACTGTACCCCTGAGGAGTTATGGAATGCAGTAAAATTATATCGCTTTATTAGAAGTAATACTATTCGTTTCGGGAAAAATACTTTTAGTTATATGATTACAGATTACATTCAAAGAGCATTGCATCAATTTGATATGCATATTGGCGGAACTTTGGGAAGTAATATAGGGATTGCTGAAACTGATAAAACGAAATTTATTATTAGTTCAATAATGGAGGAAGCTATTTCGAGCAGTCAAATGGAAGGTGCAAATACTACCAGAAAGAAAGCGAAGGAAATGATACAGCAAGAGAAAAAGCCTAAAAATAAATCTGAGCAAATGATAATGAACAATTATATTACTATGAAATATATTGTTCAGCATAAGAATGAAGCTATTAGTGCTGAAAAAATATTATACCTACATAAACTAATATCAAATAATACTTTAGATGATGCCAAAGATGAAGGGCAGTTTAGAGATCATGATGATGTTCATGTGGTCAATCATGTTAATAGTGAAATTGTTCACACACCTCCATTGAAAGATGAACTTAATGTGTTAGTAAAAGATTTATGTGATTTTTTTAATAAAGACAATGAGGATTTTATACATCCGATACTAAAAGGTTGTATTATTCACTTTATGATTGGCTGGATACATCCTTTTACTGATGGAAATGGGAGAACGGCCAGAGCGATATTTTATTGGTATATGCTAAAAAAAGGGTACTGGTTAACAGAATACTTGTCCATATCAAGAATTATTAAAGACACTAAAGCTCAATATGAAAAAGCATTTTTATATTCAGAGGTAGATGGTAATGATCTGGGATATTTCATTACCTATCATATTATGACGATGGAGAAATCATATGCAGCATTGAAAACGTATATTAGCAAAAAACAGCAGGAAGTTTTTCAAGCAGCAAAGTTTATGAAGATTCCAAATGTGAATGATAGGATGGCACAGATCCTGAAAATTTTACATGATGATTCCGATAGAATTTTGACTACAAAAGAAATTGAGGTTCGGTTCAACGTTTCAAATTTCACCGCTAGAACTGACTTAAAAGCACTTGTTGAATTAGGTTTTTTGGATATAATTCAAGTCAATAAAAAGAAGCGAAATTTTATTAAATCTGATAAATTCGACCTGATAATGGGAAAATACACATCTTAATAATTTAATTGTCTATTTACGAATTTTTTTAGCGAAACTAAACAGTTTTATTCATCGTTTTAGTTTTATAGTTGGTATACTTGTCAATTTGGGATTATCAGTTGTCAAAAAAAGAGTTTTTGATATTGATTATCTTTTCTTTTGTCTTGATTACTCACGAGTTAATAATTTTTTGGAGTTCGTGAATCTTTGATTTCAAAAGAAACAAAAAATATTCAGGGTTTATTATTGTCTTTTTTGTATTCATGACCCGAGTCTGAAAGGCGAACGGATGAAATAATCTCCGATTTCACGGCCTGAAAATTTAAAACTTAAATACTACCTCAAAACGCCGTTCCGTAGCCCGAGCCGTTCGCATTTTAGGCGCAACTCGCGGACTGCTGCTAGCTAACTGCCACTGGCAGTCCTCCTTTTAATTTCAAATATTTTTTGACGTTTTAAATTTAAGGGCGAATCTAATTTTGACGTTTTTATTGTGTGGGATATTGTTTTGTCAGTTCGTATTTCCAGAGTTCGCTGAATCTTCGATTGAATGTTTTTACTTTTTTTCTTGATAAAAAAAGTAACAAAAAAATCACTGCCTGAAAATTAAAAACTTAAAAACTACCTCAAAACGCCGTT
>TARA_R110002110_G_scaffold214702_9_pt1 | contig 38553 bp, 37 predicted proteins | sample TARA_R110002110 | Tara Oceans TARA_R110002110 (sample SAMEA4397330) | marine metagenome | biome: Polar Biome; feature: [SRF] surface water layer (ENVO:00010504); material: water (ENVO:00002006), including particulate matter (ENVO:01000060) such as... | depth 5 m | reverse complement strand
GATGCGATGGCGGTTTCGGTTGGCAACGTGCATCTGCAACAAGACAAGCAAGGCGGGCTGGATGAGCCCCGCATCCGCGCGATCGAAGCGGTGACAACGGTGCCGCTGGTGATCCATGGTGGTTCCGGTGTGCCGGTGGTGCAGCGTCAAGCGCTGGCGCGGGGCTCGAAAATCTGCAAGTTCAATATCGGTACGGAACTGCGCATGGTCTTTGGCGCGGCCTTGCGCGATGCCGTGAACCGCGACCCTTCCCGCTTTGACCGCGTTGCGATACTGAAGGAAACCCACGACCCGCTGGTGTTGGCAACACGCAACGTGCTGCGCGCCTTCATGGCCCCACAATAGGATACGGATATGCTGAGAATTGGACTTTTGGGCTGTGGCCGTATCGGGCAGGTGCATGCCCGCTCGGTCAAGGGTATTGCGACCGCTCGAATCGTCGCGGTTGCCGACGCGTTCGAGGCCGCAGCCACCGCGCTTGCAACACACACTGGCGCAGACGTGCGCAGCGCCGATGCGTTGATCGCCAGTGATGATATTGACGCCGTCGTGATCGGCACGCCGACCGATACCCATTACGACCTGATTCATGCCGCGGCCAAAGCCGGCAAGTCAATTTTCTGCGAAAAGCCGGTGGATATGTCTGCCGACCGTATCCGCGATTGCATCAGGGTGGTCGAGGAAAACGGCGTGGCCTTCCTGACGGCGTTCAACCGTCGCTTTGACCCGAACTTCGCCAATATTCAGGCGCGTATCGCGGCGGGCGAGATCGGCGCTGTCGAAATCGTCACCATTCTGTCGCGTGATCCATCCCCGCCACCGGTCAGCTATATCAAAAGCTCGGGCGGGCTGTTCCGCGACATGATGATCCATGATTTTGACATGGCGCGCTTTTTGCTGGGTGAAGAGCCTGTGCAGGTTTTCGCCGTGGGTTCTGCCCTGGTAGACCCGGCGATCGGTGAAGCAGGCGATGTCGATACTGCGGCTGTCACGCTGACCACCGCCAGCGGCAAGATCTGCCAGATCTCCAACTCGCGCCGCGCGACCTATGGTTATGACCAACGGGTTGAAGTTCATGGCGCAAAAGGCATGTTGCGCGCTGAGAATACGCTGGAAAACGGTGTCGAGGTTGCCACCGGTGCGGGCTTTCGCAAAGCCCCCGCGCAGAATTTCTTTCTGGAGCGGTATGAAGCCGCCTACCGTGCCGAAATGCTGCATTTCATTGATGCGGTGAACGGCGGCAAGGCCCCTTCGCCTTCTGTGCACGACGGCCTACGTGCCCAGAGGCTGGCTGACGCAGCGGCACAATCGCTGAAAACCGGTCAACCTGTAAAAGTCTGACATCGGGCAAGGGGCCAGCGAATTCGCCGCGGGCCCCTTGCCAACAGTTTCTGATCGAGCGTGTTTTTTTCCGTGAACCTCCTTTTGCGGGCGCTCATGCGGAAAATGTTGCCTCTCCTGTGGCTAAGAAAAGCGGTTTCTGACGTTTTTGCGGTCGGGAAAGGGCATGCAGCCGTGACCTTTGCCGGTTTATAACGGACACAAGGTTACCATAGAGTTTACAGATGCCTGCAACCACCGCCTTTGCCCGCCCCTTGGCCAATCACTATGATGTTGTCATCGTTGGTGGTGCAATGCTGGGCTCGTCCGTTGCCTGGTTTCTGAAAGACAACGCGGATTTCGATGGAACTGTGTTGGTGGTCGAACGCGATCCAAGCTACAAATTTGCGGCGACCTCGCATACCAACAGCTGTATGCGCCAGCAGTTCACGGCAGCAATCAACGTGAAGGTTTCGCAGTTTTCCGCTGATTTCGTTAAGAATTTCCGAAGTTACCTCGGCGATGACCCCCGCGTGCCGCAGCCACGCCTGCATTCATTCGGATATATGTACCTTGCCGATTCGCCGGCCCGCGCCACGGCTCTGCAAGAAGCGCAGAAGGTTCAGGCTGCTGCCGGTGCCGGGACAAGATACATGACACGCGCAGAGATCGCGCAAGATTACCCGTTCTATCAACTCGATGACATCATCGGCGGCAACCACAATAAAGTGGATGAAGGCTATTTTGATGGCGGCACGCTGTTTGACTGGTGGAAACGCCAGGCGCGGGAGCGCGGTGTGGAATACATCGCCAACGAGGTCGCAGGGTTCCGCCACAACGCCGCCGGGACAGCAATAACCGAAGTCACCCTGGCGACCGGCGAAAGCATTGGCTGCGGCTGCGTGGTCAATGCCGCAGGGACGCGTGGCGCGGTTGTGGCGCGGATGGCAGGCATCGACATTCCGATCGAGCCGCGCAAACGGTTTACCTTTGTCTTTGATGCCGCAACCCCGCTTGACCGCGACCTGCCCCTGACGATTGACCCCTCCGGCGTGCATTTTCGCACGGATGGGCGCTATTACATGGCTGGCTGTGCGCCAGCGGAAGACCACGCCGTGCCCCATGATGATTTCAAAATGGATCATGATATCTGGCAAGATCATGTCTGGCCCATTGTTGCGACACGGGTGCCCCAGTTCGAGGCGGTAAGGTTGCTCAACAGTTGGGCCGGGCACTATGATTACAACACGCTTGACCAGAATGCGATTCTGGGGCCACACGACCGGATTGCCAACTTCATGTTTGTGAACGGGTTCTCCGGGCATGGTTTTCAGCAGTCACCGGCCATGGGCCGCGGCGTGGCGGAGCTGATCGCCTATGGCGAATTCCGGAGCCTGGATCTGTCGTGTTTCGGTTTCGAAAGGGTGGCGACGGGACAGCCTTTCGTGGAAAAAGCCGTGATCTGAATTTCACAAATCAAAGATACCGTGCCAGACGGGGAGAAAAATACTGCGGCACTGAGGGCACAACCATAGGCCATTTTGTGGTTTTGCAACAATCCAGACTGGCCGCCGCCCCGGGGATACGGTATCCACAAAAGGCTTGGGCGGGGCACCTATTATGGATTTTTATTATGCGTAAGGTTTTGCTTGCGGCTTTTGCCGTGCTTCTGTCGCTCCCGTCGCTTGCAATCGCGCAGGAACGTATGACACTCGGTTTTGGCCGGATGTTCAGCAACGATGGCATCGGCGACACCAACGACCGCTGGCGAACCGGCTCTTATGCGGTCAGCATGGTTCGCGGGCCGCAATGGCAGGGAGTTTTGCCCGCGTCCTTTGGCGAGGTGATTGAATACCGCGGCCGCATGGAAATCATCGCGCCCTCGAATCTGACGAACCCGTCGCCAGCCGACCGCCGCTATGTCGGCACCCTGTCGTTCGGGGCACACACTTATTTTCGGGCGTTGAGTGGCGAGGCACGTGTCGGCCTCGATCTGGTTGCGACCGGGTCGCAAACCGGGGTGGGCAAGCTGCAAAGCGCACTGCACGGACTGTTCGGCATTGCCAAACCGGGCAACCTGGACAACCAGATCGGCAATGCTGTGTATCCGACGGTGTCGGTGGAATTTGGTAAAACCTACTTTTTCGGCGCCAGCGGCCAGGTGCGGCCCTTTGCCGAAGCGCAGGCCGGCGTTGAAAGCTACGTCCGTGTCGGTGGTGACATCACCTTCGGAAACTTCGGAAAAGGCAGTCTGATGCTGCGCGACCAAGTTACCGGCCAGCGCTATTACGGTGTCCTTGGCACACCCGAACGGGGCACCAGCATGACGGTCGGCGGTGATTTCGCCAAGGTCTTCGACTCTGCCTATTTGCCCAAGGGCGGTGCTGTCGTGATGAGCGATACCCGCAGCCGTTTGCGGGCGGGCCTTCGCTGGCGGGGTGAAAAGTCCGAGGTGTTTTACGGGGTTACGCGCCTTGGCCGCGAGTTTGAAAGCCAACCGTCCGGGCAGGTTGTAGGTTCTTTGCGCTTCAAACTGCGTTTTTAGGTGTGATTATGTCCTTTTGTGACACTCAAGCCATAGCCAAGGCGAATCACTGCTGTTAAACTTGTTCGATAAATATAAAAAAACGAGCAGGCAGACAGGCAATGAGAACGGGCTTTCGGGGCACGTTCGTCATCTCTTGGGCACAGACAGAAACAGACGGCCTCAAGGCCGCACCTTTGGATATTCTTGCGGTCGGCGCGTCGTGGCGCTGGACGGGAGAAGCCGTGCGCGTGGACGGCGCACAGCGGGTACTGCTTCTGGAACAGGCTGACGGGGCGGCGGACATTCGCAAAAGGGCGGCGCGCATGGTGCGGCGTCTGATTGGTGCGGCAATTCGGCCTTCGGCAGAGGCAACGCCCGGCGATGACGCGGTTGACGCGCCTGAACAGGGCTTTGTGGTGACCGATGGTCATCAAAGCTATTCCGTCACATTGATAGATGTCCCTGACACTGGTGCGCGGCTGCTGATGTTCGTTGGCGATTTGCCGCCGGTCGATATCGATCTCTGGGTCGTGCGGATGCAGATTGACCGCTCGGGCCATGCTGCCGGTGCGCGCACGGCGGGCGGCGTCATCTGCTTTACGCCAGGCACCATGATCCGTACGGCGCAAGGCTGCACCGAAATCGAAACCCTGCGCCCTGGCGACCGGGTCCAGACCAAGGACAACGGGATGCAAGAGGTTTTGTGGTGCGGTCACCGTCGCATGACGGGCGCGCGGTTACACGCCATGCCGCATCTGCGCCCCATCAGATTTCGCGCAGGGGCCTTGGGCGTAGGCCGGCCGGAAGATGACCTGTTGGTTTCGCCGCAGCATCGGATGTTGGTCAACGGCCAGGCCTCACGCGCGCTTTTCAACACCGATGAGGTTCTGGTCGCGGCCGAGGACCTGCTGAACGACCATTCCATCATGGTGGATCATTCGGTGCGCGAAGTGACCTACATCCATGTCCTGCTGGAACGGCATCAGATCATCTGGGCCAACGGGCTGGAAACCGAAAGTTTCCACCCTGCCAACACCGGGTTGGACACCGTAGCACCGGAGCAGCGCGACAGCCTGCTTGATCTTCTGCCCGAAATTGCTGCCAACCCGCATGCCTATGGCGACTATGCGCGGCGCAACCTTTCGGGGTCCGAGGCTGCCATCCTGCGCTACAATATCGCGGCCTGACGACAGGCTGCGCGGAGTCTGGCGAAGCGTGTGTTGACACTGCTGCGCCAGCTTGTATAAGCCGCCCAGTCCCGGATTGATCTCCGGGGCTTTTCATTGGTGTTGGTGGACCCGGCGACGGGAAACCTGTCACCCAATGCCCGGAAGGTAGAACACCTGTACGGGCGGCGGGGAAGGACAACGCCCTTCATAACGCTAAGAAGGAGATCAGCCGTGACCAAACGCACGTCTGCCAAGTATAAAATCGACCGCCGTATGGGCGAAAACATCTGGGGCCGTCCGAAATCCCCGGTGAACAAGCGTGAATATGGCCCCGGCCAGCACGGTCAACGCCGCAAGAACAAACTGTCTGATTTCGGCACCCAGTTGCGCGCCAAACAAAAGCTGAAGGGTTACTATGGTGACCTGACCGAAAAACAGTTCCGCAAGATCTACACCGAAGCCGAGCGCGTCAAGGGCGACACCGGCGAGATGCTGGTGGGTCTGCTGGAGCGTCGCCTCGACGCTGTCATCTACCGTGCCAAGTTCGTGCCGACGGTCTTTGCGGCCCGTCAGTTCGTCAACCACGGCCACATCACCGTGAACGGTCAGCGCGTCAACATCGCGTCTTACCGTGTCAAGGAGGGTGACGTGATCGCGGTGCGTGAACGCTCTAGGCAACTGGCACTGGTGCTGGAAGCCGTGGCATTGGCCGAGCGTGATGTTCCCGACTACATCGAAGTTGACCACAACAAGATGACCGCGACATTCGTGCGCACCCCGTCCCTGGGGGATGTGCCGTACCCGGTTCAGATGGAACCGAACCTGGTCGTCGAATACTACGCCAAGAACTGATCGGTCCCGTAGCGGATCTGCGCGCGCCGCCCTTTCCGGGGCGGCGTTTTGCGTTTCACGACCCGGGCGTTGCAAGACATTGCGGCAACACCACACTCGAAGGCTGCGAATTGGCATTCAGAGGCTCTGGCCAGCGCCCGAACTTGGCGCTAACAAGGCGCAGCGCCTTGGGGGAGCTTGAAATGACAACGGAAATTTGCCCGCAGCCGGGTATCATGGATATCGCCCTCTACGAAGGCGGAGCCGCCCATGTGGCCGGAGTGGCCAATGCTGTGAAACTTTCGTCGAACGAAAACCCGTTCGGCCCGTCTGACAAGGCGAAAGAGGCGTTTTCGCGCTCGGTTCACGCGCTGCACCGCTACCCCACCACCGACCACCGCGCCCTGCGCGCGGCGATTGCCGAGGTGCATCGCCTGGATGCCGACCGGGTGATCTGCGGTGTCGGCAGCGATGAAATCATCCACTTCCTGTGCCAATGCTATGCCGGTCCGGGGGATGAGGTGCTCTACACCGAGCATGGCTTTCTGATGTACAAGATTGCGGCAATGGCGGCGGGTGCGACCCCGGTCGAGGTGCCCGAGCGCGAGCGTGTCACCGATGTCGAGGCGCTGCTGGCGGCCTGCACGCGGCGCACAAAGCTGGTGTTCATCGCCAACCCCAACAACCCGACCGGCACGATGATTTCAATGGCAGAGGTGGCGCAACTGGCCGAGGGCCTGCCGCCGCAAGCCATTTTGGTGCTGGACGGCGCCTATGCTGAATATGTCGATGGCTATGACGCCGGCCTCGCCCTGATAGAAGCACGCCAGAACGTTGTGATGACGCGCACCTTTTCGAAAATCTACGGACTTGGCGGGCTGCGCATTGGCTGGGGCTATGGCCCGAAGCCGATCATCGACGTCCTCAACCGGATCAGGGGGCCGTTCAACCTGTCGAACAGTCAGCTTGACGCGGCCGAGGCCGCCGTGCGCGACCAGGACTATGTCAACCGTTGTCGGTCCGACAACGCCCGTATGCGCGCCTGGCTGGCCGGGGCGCTGGCCGAACTCGGGGTGCCGTCGGACATCTCGCTTGCAAACTTCGTGCTGGCGCGCTTCCGTGACGCGGAAGAGGCCGAGGCCTGCGATACGTTTCTGCGCGGGCAGGGGCTGCTTGTCCGGCGCGTCTCGGGCTATAACCTGCCGAACTGTCTGCGGATTACCGTGGGCGATGAAAGTGCGTGTCGTCGTGTCGCCCATGCGGTTGCGCAGTTCAAGGGTATCCGCTGATGTCGGTGATCTACCCGCGCGTCGCCCTGATCGGGCTGGGGTTGATTGCGTCGTCGATGGCGCTTGCGATGCGGCAATACGGGCTTGCCACCGAGATTCGTGGCCATGCCCATTCTGCCGAAACCCGGCGGATCGCCTTGGAACTCGGGCTGTGCGACGCGGTTTTTGAAACTGCTGCCGAGGCGGTTGCCGGGGCGGACCTGGTGGTGCTGGCGGTTCCGGTCGGGGTGATGGGGCCGATTGCCACCGAAATCGGCCCGCATCTGAAGCCGGGTGCCACATTGACCGATGTCGGTTCGGTCAAACAGGCGGTGATTGACGCAGTTGCCTGCCACGTGCCGGACGGCGTGCATTTCGTCGCCGGTCACCCGGTTGCGGGGACCGAACATTCCGGCCCCCGTTCGGGCTTTGCCACGCTGTTCAAGAACCGCTGGTGGCTGCTGACCCCGACCGAAGGCACCGACGCCACCGCAGTCGCCCGCTTGCGCACCCTGCTGGAGGCCATGGGCGCGAATGTTGACCTGATGGACCCGGCGCACCATGATCTTGTCCTGGCCGTGACCAGCCACGCGCCGCACCTGATCGCCTATACGATGGTTGGAGTTGCCGATGACCTGGGCCGTGTCACCGACGGCGAGGTCATCAAGTATTCCGCGGCGGGTTTTCGCGACTTCACACGAATTGCCGCATCGGACCCGACAATGTGGCGCGATGTTTTTCTGACGAACAAAGACGCCACCCTGGAAATTCTGGGCCGCTTTACCGAAGAACTTTTCGCACTTCAGCGCGCCATTCGTCTGGGTGACGGCGACCACCTGCACGCATATTTCACCCGGACCCGCGCTATTCGTCGTGGGATTATCGAGGCCGGTCAGGATACTTCCGCCGCTGACTTCGGGCGCAGCGAACCCCAGGGCAGCGGGAAAACCTGACGGTCCTGCCGCCACGCCGAAATGTGGCTTGACAGCAACCGCATTGCAACAGGCGTCAGGGCTGGGCTGGGCTGGGCTGGGCTGGGCTGGGCGGCGGGGCACCCGTTGGCAGAGCATCGGAACGGGTCAGTGCAATGTTGCTCCGCGCAGCCTTGGTGCCAGACCGATCGTCAACGGTCCCAGCCGGACAAATCCGTCGCGAAAGCTGAGCGGCAGGTCAAGCCGGCCCGGAACGGGCGACTGCTTGGCCATGAAATTCATGCCATTGCGCCAGCTTGTCATGGTGTCTTGCGGCAGAAAACCCAGTGCCACGGCAGCTTCCAGCCCTTTTTCCCAATTGGTGACCTGTAGCGTGACTTCGCCTTCCGCGAGTCCCCCCGGTCCGGCGCGCAGCGTGCCCTGTGCCGCGAGCGAAATATCGCCCCAGTTGATCTGTATATTGCGGATGTCCAATACTTCCGGCTGCGGGCGCGTCTGCGCCATCATCCGGTCAATCTGGGCGGTGAACTGCACGACGACGTCGGCCGAAATACCCGAAATCGTGCCGGGAAAGCCTGCAGCGATGGCCTGATATGTCAGGTCGGCGCCGGGGCTGATCCCGGTGATGTCCAGGGCGATCTCATGGGCATTGGCCCTCGCGGCATCTTGGCGCGTTGCCAGATGCAGTTCCTTTGCCGCGAGCGAAAGGCCGCTGTCACTGGTCAGGGTCAGCGCGGTGCCCGCAACGACGATCCGGTCAAGCGCAAGCGTGGTATCGGGCACAACGACAAGACTGGCCTGCAACTTTTCATTGCGCAGCGTCAGCACATCGCCCGGCACCGTCAGCCGCTGTTCCGGTGGCAGGGCAACGATGACATGCCAGGGTTTGTACGACAGGCTGAGGATTTGCAGGAATGGTGCCTGCCAGCCGATCCGCCGCGCGGGGTTGTCCAGTCGCGGTTCTGTCAGCGTCAGGTCAATGCGGTTGGGAAAGCCATCAATCTCCAACCCCTGGTGTGACGCAGTAAGCCCGATCTCAGGCAACGCGTCAATCCAGGCCCGGGCGGTGTTTTCGACCCCACGGGCCGCGAGAAACCAGTAGCCGCCCCAGAGGCCGGCAAGCACCACAATCAGACGTAAAAGCCACCGCATCGCCTGGCCCCCTTTCCATTTCGCTACCGCTGTTGTCTACAGGGCGCGCAGGGGGAGGGCCAGTCTATGCGCAGACCACTTTGGGTATTTGGCTACGGTTCGCTGATCTGGAACCCCGGGTTTCCGGTGGCAGAGCAGCGCGTGGCCCGGTTGCCGGGATGGCACCGCAGTTTCTGCATGCGCTCGATCCACCATCGCGGTACCGAAGATGACCCCGGCCTTGTGCTGGCGCTGGACCAGGCAGCGGGGGCCTATTGCGCCGGCGTTGCCTTCCGGGTGGCCGACGGGGCCGAGCCGGAAACCCTGACCACCCTGCGCGAACGCGAGTTGATCTCCTCGGCCTATCTTGAAGACTGGTTGCCGGTGCATTTCGACGATGGCGAGGGCGTCGTGGCCCTGTCTTATGTCATCGACCCCGGGCACGTGCAGTATTGCGGTGGCCTTCCGCTGGAAGACCAGGCGCAGATCATCGCCAGGGCCAGCGGCGGCAGGGGGCCGAACAGCGAATATCTGTTCAATACGGCTCAACATCTGATCAGCCTTGGCATCGGGGACGCCGATCTTGAATGGTTGATGGCAAGAGTGCATCAAATCAACGCCGGGCCGTGCTAATTCGCAGTTGGCAGAAGGGGCTTGACGCCTTAGGTTGACATTGTAATCCAGAAGGGTCGCCAGCGTCACATGGACAAGACCACAGCAGAGGCAGAGCCGTCCTTTACCCGCCCGTTGCGTCAGATATTTCTGATGCTGCTGGTTGTTGGGCTTGTCGGACTGGGCGGGCGCGTTGCCTGGGCCCAGCTTTCGGAGGTGTTCCTCGCGAATGTCTGGCTGAATGGCTTTATCGTCCTGGTCTTTTTCTTCGGGATCCTGACCTGTTTCTCGCAGGTCTGGCAGTTGCTGCAATCGGTTCGCTGGATCGAAGATTTCACGAGGGGCAATGGCGGTCGCGATCAGGTTATGGCGCCGCGGTTGCTTGCACCGCTGGCGGCGCTGTTGCGCTCTCGCGGGGCGCAGATGCAGATTTCCGCGACGTCCTCGCGATCCATCCAGGACAGCGTCGCGACACGGATAGACGAAGCCCGCGACATCACGCGATATTTGACCAATCTGTTGATTTTCCTTGGTTTGCTGGGAACGTTCTACGGACTTGCCACCACCGTTCCGGCCATTGTCGAAACCATTCGCAACCTAGCACCCAAAGATGGCGAATCCGGGATGCAGGTGTTCGGCAAGCTGATGGGCGGACTCGAGGCGCAGTTGGGCGGTATGGGCACGGCCTTTTCCTCGTCGCTGTTGGGGCTTGCCGGGTCGCTTGTCGTCGGTCTGCTGGAGCTTTTTGCAAACCACGGCCAGAACCGGTTCTACCGCGAGTTGGAGGAATGGCTTTCCACCATCACGCGGCTGGGATTTTCGTCCGGTGATGCCGCAGGTGAAGGCGAGAGCAGCGAACTCGGTACACTTGTGTTGGTGATGGACCGCCTGGCGCAGCAGATGTCGGGGTTGCAGAGCCTGTTCATCCAGGCCGATGCGACGCGCGATATGGCGGACCAACGGTTGGGAATGCTGGCCGAGGCGGTTTCACAGCTGTCGGACAAGTTGGATGGCGGAGCCGGTCAGTCAGAACAACTGGCTCATCTTGCGACAGGGCAACTCGGATTGCTGACGCGGATCGCCGAGGGGCAAGAGGCGGTTGTCCAGGGCATCAACAAGCCACCGGAATCAAAGCAAGATGCCGAAAGCCGGATGCGCCTGCGCTCGATTGACGTGCAACTTCTGAGGATCCTCGAAGAAATTTCGGCCGGTCGCCAGGAAAGCATGTCTGATCTACGTTCGGATCTGGCGATGCTGACCATGGCGGTCCGCCAACTTTCGCGCAGTCACCTGGCAGGGCGGGGCTGACCCATGGCCCTGACTCGCCGCTCTGGTCAACGGATGAACGCCTCTATCTGGCCGGGTTTCGTTGATGCGATGACGGCATTACTGCTGGTTCTGATGTTCGTGCTGTCGATTTTCATGATCGTGCAATCGGTGCTGCGTGAGACCATCGACACCCAGGGCAATGAGCTTGGCTCACTGGCCGCGCAGGTCGCGGGTCTTGCCGATGCGCTGGGGCTGGAGCGCACCCGTGCCGCGGGACTCGAGGCTGAGATCGGCCAGCTTGGCAACGACTTGTCAGCAGCGCAGGCCGAGGGCCAGACCCAGGCGGCATTGATCGCCTCGTTGTCGGGGCAACTTCAGGCGCGAGGCGAAGACCTTGTCGCCGCCTCGGTCCGGATTTCCGACTTCGAGGCGCAGGTCGCCTCGCTGCTGGCGGAACGCAATGCCGCGCGCGGGCAGGCCGGGGTGCTGACCGCCACTGTTGCCGAACTGCAATCCGCCCGGACGCAACTGCTTGGCAAGCAAGAGGCGCTGAACCTTGCCCTTGCCAGCGCCCGTCAGGAAATCGACGCGCAGACCGAGGCGGCGCGTCTTGCCGCCGCCCGCAGCGACGCACTTGATGCGCTGGTCGCCGATCTGCGCCGTCAGCAAGCGGATGGCAAGGCAAGCCTGACCGATGCGCTGGCCCGTCTCGCACAATCCGAAGACACGGCAGAAACCCGGCGCGCCGACCTTGCCAAATTGGCGGCGCAGCTTGCCGAAGCGCAGGACGCCGTGTCATCCCGGGTTTCAGAAGCCGAAGCCCTGGCAGCCCAGGTAGCCAGCCTGCAATCCGACCTTTCGGTTGCGCAGGCCGCCGGTGCCGACGCCGAAACGCTTCGTGCCCGCATGGCTGACCTTGAAAAGAACCTGACCGAGGCCGAGCGGCAGAAGCTGGCGCAACTGGCCTTGGCCGAGGCGCTTCGCCGCAGCCTGTCTGACGCGCAGCAGAATGCCGCCGCCCGAACGACCGAGGCCGAAGCCCTTGCCGCACAGGTTGCGGCCTTGCAGTCAGATGCCCGTACAGTAAATCTCGACGCTGAAAACTTGCGGGCCCGTATGGCCGAGCTCGAGACCCAACTGACAGCGGCAGAGCGTACGAAGCTGGCCGATCTTGCGGCGGCAGAGGCGCTTCGCCGCCAATTGTCCGAGGCGAAAAGCGATATTCGTTCGCGCCAGGAAAGGGCTGACGCCCTCGCCGCAGAGGTTGCCAGCCTGACGAGTGATCTCAAAACGGCTGTGGTGGCCCAGGCGGACGCAAAAACGCTGCGGGCCCGCATGGCCGAGCTTGAAGCGCAATTGACAGCGGCCGAACGCGCAAAACTGACTGACCTCGCCGCCGCAGAGGCGCTGCGCCGGAAGCTTGCGGGATCCGAGGCCCGCCTTAGCGATCAGGAAGCGGCGCTTCTGGCCGAACGGGCCGCCGCCGCCGAGCTTCGCAAACGACTGGATGCAACCGAGACCGACCTGACCAACGAGGAAAAAGCGCGCCTCGCTGATATGGCCGCGGCAGAGGCGCTGCGGGCGAAGCTTGCCGGTTCAAAAACCGAACTGACCGCGATGACCCTGGCACTGGAGGAACAGCGCAAGCGTGCCGAAGACACGCTGACCTTGCTCGCAGCAGCGCAAATGGCCGCGGACGAGGCGGCCGGTGATCTGACAGGGCGCGATGCTTTGCTGGCGACCGCGCGGGCACAGCTGACGACCGAACAGGAAAGATCGGCGGATGCAGCGCGCAAAACCGCACTTCTCAACGAACAGATATCAGCGCTGCGCGGCCAGTTGGGCAATCTTCAGGGCCTGTTGGACGCCGCCGCCGCCCGCGACAGCAAGGCCAATGTCCGGCTGGATGCTCTGGGCAGCCAACTGAATACGGCACTGGCGCAAGTCGCGGCGGAACAGAGGCGCCGGGCCGAACTCGAAGAAGCTGAGCGCAAGCGTCTGGAGGTCAGGAATGCCGACCTGGAAGGCGAGGCAAAGAAGCTTGAAAACTTCCGGTCAGAATTTTTTGGCCAATTGCGCCGCGTTCTTGCCGGGCGTGAGGGGGTTCAGGTCGTGGGCGACCGCTTCGTGTTTTCCTCTGAGGTTTTGTTTCCCCCCGGTTCCGCCGAACTCGCCCCGGCAGGTGCGGACCAGATCGCCGGTGTGGTGGCGATGCTGCGCGAAATCTCCGATCAGATTCCACCGGGAATTGACTGGATCATCCGCGTCGATGGCCATACCGACAATGTACCGCTGTCGGGCACCGGCGTCTATGCCGACAACTGGGAACTCAGCCAAGCGCGCGCCCTCTCGGTTGTGCGCTTCATGCAAGATGGCCTTGGCTTTCCGCCAAACCGGTTGGCGGCAACCGGCTTTGGCGAGTGGCAGCCCGTCGCACTCGGCGACAGCACGGAGGCCCGTGCACAAAACAGGCGTATCGAGTTGAAATTGACCGAGCGCTGATTGGAAAAGGGGACGCGGTCTTCACCAATTGACGGCCACGTCCCCTATGCCAGATGCGTTGCCGAATCCTACTTGGGCTTGGCCGAAGAAGACGTCAGTTTGACGTCATTTTTTGTGCTGGGCGCCGCCGCAATCGTTTTGGGCACTTCCTTTTTGGGTTTCTTCTGATCTTTGCCGCGTTTGCTCATGCCCTTGGCCATGATGGCAATCCTTGAATGGCTGGCCCGGTTCGGGCTGCTGCCATTGTAAGCCAATTGCAGGAAACTGCTACGACAATCGGCGTCCTGGCGCAAAGGTTGTAGGGGTTTTGTAGGGTCGACGAATAGCAACACCCCGGATGTTCGGGGTGTTGCAGAATTTTCAGGCCATATGCCCAGGTCAGACCGCCAACATGGTGTAGATGCAGGTGATGGGCATCGCCTTCGGCGTGGATATTTTTGCCGAAACGAAGCCGATGGTAAGACGCCTCGATTGTGGCGGTATACCCTTTGCTATCCGGCGGTCAGAAGTGGCGGTTTCTGGCCCGTGAGCCTAGGTTTCTGGGGCTCTTCGAAGATCAGGTGGATCTGGCCGTCCTTCATGCCGACCTTGACAACGCCCCCTTTCATCAGTTTTCCGAACAAAAGTTCCTCTGCCAGAGGCTTTTTGATATGCTCCTGAATGACGCGGCCAAGGGGCCGCGCGCCCATCTTGTCGTCGTAGCCCTTTTCCCCCAGCCAGTCAGCCGCAGCTTCTGTCAGCTCGATATGGACATTGCGGTCAAGCAATTGCGCTTCGAGTTGCAGCACGAATTTCTCAACCACCTGACGGATGACGGTGCGGTCCAGCGGTGCAAAGCTGATGATGGCGTCCAGGCGGTTACGGAATTCCGGCGTGAAGGTGCGTTCGATTGCGGCGGTATCCTCACCGGTGCGGCGATCCCGCCCGAAACCGATGGCCGATTTGGAAAGCTCCATCGCGCCGGCATTCGAGGTCATGATCAGGATGACATTGCGAAAATCGACCGTGCGGCCGTTATGGTCAGTCAACTTGCCATGGTCCATAACCTGGAGCAGGATGTTGTAGACATCCGGATGTGCCTTTTCCATCTCGTCCAGCAGCAGCACGCAATGGGGGTGTTGGTCGACACCATCCGTCAGCATGCCGCCCTGATCAAAGCCGACATAGCCCGGCGGCGCGCCGATCAGGCGCGACACGGCATGTTTTTCCATATATTCCGACATGTCGAAACGCAGCAGTTCCACACCGAGGGACGAGGCGAGTTGCTTGGCCACTTCGGTCTTGCCCACGCCCGTCGGACCCGCAAACAGATAGTTTCCGATGGGTTTTTCCGGTTCGCGAAGGCCGGCACGGGCGAGTTTGATGGCGGAAGAGAGCGATTCGATGGCCTTGTCCTGGCCAAAAACCACCCGCTTCAACGATTTTTCGAGATCGCGCAGCACTTCGGCATCGTCTTTCGAGACGTTCTTGGGCGGGATGCGGGCGATTTTGGCGACCACATTCTCGATCTCCTTGGTGCCGATGGTCTTGCGGCGTTTGGATTCGGAGACAAGGTGCTGGGCGGCCCCGGCCTCATCAATCACGTCAATCGCGCTGTCGGGCAGTTTGCGGTCATTGATGTAGCGCGCCGCCAGTTCGACCGCCGTCTTGATCGCGTCGGCGGTGTAGCGCAGATCGTGGTGCTGTTCGAAATGCGGCTTGAGGCCCATCAGGATCTTGATTGCGTCCGGGACAGAGGGTTCGTTCACGTCAATTTTCTGGAAACGGCGGGCGAGGGCCCGGTCTTTTTCGAAATGCTGACGGAATTCCTTGTAAGTGGTGGAGCCCATGGTGCGCAGCTTGCCGCCCTGAAGCGCCGGTTTCAGCAGGTTTGATGCATCCATGGCACCGCCGGAGGTGGCACCGGCACCGATAACGGTGTGGATCTCGTCGATGAACAGGATCGCATCGGGGTGATCCTCCATCTCTTTGACCACGGCCTTGAGTCGCTCCTCGAAATCGCCGCGATAGCGGGTGCCGGCCAGAAGCGCACCCATATCAAGGCTGTAAATCGTGGCTTTCGCAAGGATTTCCGGCGTTTCCCCATTGATGATTTTCCAGGCGAGACCTTCGGCAATCGCGGTCTTGCCCACGCCCGGGTCGCCGACCAGCAGCGGGTTGTTCTTGCGGCGGCGGCACAGGACCTGGATGCACCGCTCGACCTCGGCATCGCGGCCGATCAGCGGATCAACATCACCTTTCAACGCCTTGACGTTCAGATCGACGCAGTATTTCGACAAAGCAGATTCCTTGACCTCGCCAGCCTCGCCTTTCGGGGTTTCGTGGTGATGGTCCTCGGCCCCCGTCAGCGGGCGTTGTTCGCCGAAGGTCGGGTCTTTGGCAACGCCATGCGCGATGAAATTCACCGCATCATAGCGGGTCATATCCTGTTCCTGAAGGAAATAGGCAGCATTGGATTCGCGTTCGGCAAAGATCGCGACCAGGACATTGGCCCCGGTAACCTCGGTCCGGCCCGAGGATTGCACGTGAATCGCGGCGCGCTGGATGACGCGCTGGAAGGCGGCGGTCGGCACAGCCTCCGAGCCATCGACATCGGTGACCAGCGTCGAAAGATCATCGTCGATGAAATCAACCAGCGTCTTGCGCAACTCGCTGATATCGACCGAGCATGCCTGCATCACGCGCGCGGCGTCGGGTTCGTCTATCAGGGCCAAAAGCAGATGTTCCAGCGTGGCCAGTTCGTGGCGGCGCGCATTGGCCAGGGCCAAAGCGCCATGAATAGCCTGCTCGAGCGTTGTGGAAAATGACGGCACTTGATGGTGCTCCTTTTTCTGCTGGCCGATGCGGGCGGATGCCCACTGTGACCATGGCCTCATATCTTTAAGGTTCGGTTTTCTTCGGCCGTCTTCAAGTCTTTTTTCGGATATTTTACGGATTGCCGCGCTGATCGCACAAATTGTGATCGCGGCGCGGTGCAGACCTTCAGAATTTGTCCTTGCGGGCGCGGGTTTCGGCAAAAACGGCGACATCGTCAGCGTCGGCCATGCCCAAAGCTGATTTCAGAACCGGGTCAGAGGCCCTGAGGAACGGGTTTGTCGCCCGTTCGAGGCCAAGGGTTGAAGGAACTGTCGGCAAACCCGCGTCGCGGGCCGTCTTGATCGAAGCCTCTCTTGATCTAAGCGTCTGATTGTCGGGTTCAAGGGCCAAAGCGAAGCGCATGTTCGCTGCGGTATATTCGTGGCCGGAGCAGATCAGCGTGTCGTCGGGCAATGCTGCCAGTTTCGACAGGCTTTGCCACATCATTTCCGGTGTGCCTTCGGACAGGCGGCCGCAGCCCATGGCCATCAGGCTGTCGGCGGTAAAGGCGAGGCCGGCGTTTGGCACATGAAAGGCGATATGGCCGAGGGTGTGGCCCGAAACGTCGAAAATCTGAACCTCGTGGCCCGCAAATTCCGGGCGGTCGCCGTCTCGCAGCGCGAGGTCCAGCCTTGGCAGGCGGTGTGCGTCGGCGGCGGCCCCCCAGATGCGCAGGTCGGGTATTGCCTGCATAAGGGCGGGCAGACCATCGACATGGTCCCAGTGGTGATGGGTCAGCCAGACATCCGTCAACGGCCAGTTGCGTGCGCGCAACCCTGCCAGAATCGGCGGGGCATCGGGCGCGTCGATCAGCGCGGTTGCCCCGCTGTCACTGTCATGCAGCAGATAGGCGTAATTGTCCGAAAGACAGGGAATCGTCACAAGTTCAAGTGGCATGGTCTTCTGGTCTCTTTTCGTTATGCTGTGCCCCGAACCTGGCTGCAAAAGGGTACTTTCGCAATGCATCTTGATGTGCTGGACTTGCGCAGCTTTTACTATCGCACGAAACTGGGCCGCGTGGCACAGCGCGCCATCCGGGACCAGGTAGTGCAGTTCTGGCCCGATGCCAAAGGGCAGAATGTGGCGGGCTTTGGCTTTGCCGCCCCGTTGCTGCGCCCCTACCTGGCCAACGCACGTCGGGTGCTGGCGCTGATGCCGGGGCCGCAAGGGGTGATGGCCTGGCCCGCGGGGATGCCCAACGTCTCGGTACTGGTCGAAGAGGCATGCTGGCCGGTCCAGACCGGGATGCTGGACAGACTGATCATGCTGCACGGGCTGGAAACTTCGGAACAGCCCGGCGTTTTGCTGCAAGAAGCGCACCGGGCGCTTGGCCCCGGCGGCCGCGCCCTGTTTATCGTGCCATCTCGCTCCGGGCTCTGGGCGCGGCGCGACGGCACGCCTTTTGGCTTTGGCAAACCCTATTCGATCGGCCAGTTGGAGGCGCAACTGCGCCAGAATAATTTCACCATCGAGCGCAGCACATCGGTACTGTTCGCCCCGCCATCCGGGCATGGTTTCTGGCTTCGGACGTCGGATTTCTGGGAACGCAACGGCAGGCGCTTTACCCCATGGCTGGCGGGGGGAGTATTGATGGTCGAGGCGTCGAAACAGACCCATGCGCCGGTGAACGGTGGCCTCGGGGCCGTGGTGCGCAAGCCGCTGCGTATTCTGGAAGGTCTGGCGAACCCCATCCCGGCCGCGCGCAAGGGGAATGGCAGGCCGGAGGCCGGGGAAGGGCGCGCCGAAGTCTGACAAGGGCGCCCGTCGCGTGCCCGGATGCCGCGCCGACGGTCATTGTCGCAAGCGCGCGGCCCACAGGCAAGAATCACGCAACCGGGTTCAAGGGCGCGAAAAATGCAGGCGGCAAATCGCCGGGCAGGTGCCGTGCCCCGGGCAGCAAGCCGGAATTGTCACGCGGGAAGGTCGGAAGGCGTTGAAACCCCGTGCGAAAAACCGGGCGCATCAACTGTTGCGACAAGTTGGCGCCGCTCACACGCAATTTACCACTTCATGAAGGTTGCAGCAGAAAACCGCCTCTGCTACACCCCCTCAAAATTCAGACGCATGTAGCTTGCATGCGCCAACGGATGCCCTTGTGTCACGCGATGTGCCACGGGGCCTGTTTTGGAAGGGATGACGTGTCAGAATCAGCTTCGATCTCCTCCGGCATTGCCGCACGCTACGCCACGGCTCTTTTCGAGTTGGCGAAAGAGGGCAAGGCCATCACCGCGCTGGAGGGCGACATCGACGCCCTTGACGTGGCCCTTGACGGCTCTGCCGACTTCAGGGACTTGATCTCATCGCCGGTTTACAGCCGCGACGATCAGGGCAACGCGATATCCGCCCTCGGCCAGAAAATGGCGTTGTCGGAACTGGTTGTGCACACCCTGGCGCTGATGGCGTCGAAGCGGCGCCTGTTCGTCTTGCCGCAGTTGTTGACCGTGCTGCGCGATATGATCAGCGCGGAAAAAGGCGAAGTCACCGCAGAGGTGTCTTCGGCTGCCAAGCTTTCGGCCGCACAGGCCAAAGAACTCGCCGCGACGCTGAAGGCGCGTGTCGGCAAGAATGTCATACTGAAAACCACCGTCGATGAATCCCTCATCGGCGGTCTTGTCGTCAAGCTGGGCTCGACCATGATCGACACGTCGCTCAAGGCCAGGCTCGCGGCCCTCCAGAATTCAATGAAAGAGGTCGGATAATGGGTATCCAAGCAGCTGAGATTTCAGCGATTCTCAAGGACCAGATCAAAAACTTCGGCAAGGACGCCGAAGTAGCCGAGGTCGGTCGCGTGCTGAGCGTCGGCGACGGTATCGCCCGCGTTCACGGTCTGGACGCAGTCCAGGCCGGTGAAATGGTCGAATTCCCGGGTGGAATTCGCGGCATGGCGCTGAACCTGGAAGTTGACAACGTTGGTGTTGTCATCTTCGGTGATGACCGGTCGATCAAAGAAGGCGACACGGTCAAGCGCACCAAGTCCATCGTGGACGTTCCGGTTGGCGACGAGCTTTTGGGCCGCGTTGTTGACGGTCTGGGCAACCCGATCGACGGCAAGGGCCCGCTGAACGCTAAAAAGCGCTCGATTGCCGATGTGAAGGCACCGGGCATCATTCCGCGCCAATCGGTACATGAACCGATGGCAACCGGCCTGAAATCGGTTGACGCCATGATCCCGGTTGGCCGTGGCCAGCGCGAATTGATCATCGGCGACCGTCAGACCGGCAAGACCGCGATTGCGCTCGACACCATCCTGAACCAGAAATCCTACAACGAAGCCGCCGGCGACGACGAAAGCAAGAAGCTTTACTGCGTCTATGTGGCTATCGGGCAGAAGCGCTCTACTGTGGCGCAGCTGGTCAAGAAACTCGAAGAATCGGGCGCGATCGCCTACACAACCGTTGTGGCTGCAACCGCGTCCGACCCGGCACCGATGCAGTTTCTGGCACCTTACGCCGCAACTTCGATCGCCGAGCACTTCCGCGACAATGGCCGCCATGCCCTGATCATCTATGATGACCTGTCCAAGCAGGCCGTTTCCTACCGTCAGATGTCGCTGCTGCTGCGTCGCCCGCCGGGCCGCGAAGCCTATCCCGGCGACGTTTTTTACCTGCATTCGCGCCTGCTGGAGCGGTCATCGAAGTTGAATGCCGATCATGGGTCGGGCTCGCTGACGGCGCTGCCGATTATTGAGACCCAGGGCGGCGACGTTTCGGCCTTTATTCCGACCAACGTGATCTCGATCACCGACGGTCAGATCTTTCTTGAGACCGAACTGTTCTATCAGGGTATCCGCCCGGCCGTGAACACCGGTCTTTCGGTGTCGCGCGTCGGTTCGTCGGCCCAGACCAAGGCGATGTCGTCTGTCGCCGGTCCTGTCAAACTGTCGCTGGCACAGTACCGTGAAATGGCGGCCTTCGCTCAGTTCGGCTCTGACCTCGACGCCTCGACCCAGCAGTTGCTGGCCCGTGGCGCGCGTCTGACCGAGTTGATGAAGCAGCCGCAGTATTCGCCGCTGACCAACGCCGAAATCGTCTGCGTGATTTTTGCCGGCACCAAGGGGTATCTCGACAAGGTTGGCGTCAAGGACGTTGGCCGCTACGAAGCCGCAATGCTGAAGCACCTGCGCGCAAACAACGCTGATCTGTTGGCTGACATCTCGCAAAACGACCGCAAGGTCAAAGGTGAGTTGGAAGACAAGATCAAAGCCGCGCTTGACGCATTCGCAAAAGACTTTGCCTGAGGGGTAGGTAGATGCCGAGCCTGAAGGTCTTAAAAAACAAGATCGCGAGTATCAAGAATACCCGCAAGATCACCAAAGCCATGCAGATGGTTTCCGCGGCGAAGCTTCGCCGTGCCCAGGACGCGGCTGAATCCGCCCGGCCCTACGCCGAACGGATGAATGCGGTCATGGCGGGGCTGGCCTCTTCGGTCGGCACATCTGACAGCGCGCCCCGGCTTCTGGCCGGGACGGGCAGCGACAAGGTGCATCTGCTGGTCGTAATGACGGCAGAGCGCGGTCTGTGTGGCGGTTTCAACACCACGATCGTGCGTCTTGCGCGGGCGCGGACGGCTGAATTGCTGACTCAGGGCAAGACGGTCAAGATTCTGACCGTCGGCAAGAAAGGCCGCGAGCAGTTGAAGCGTGACCTGGCAAAGCATTTTGTCGGCCATGTTGACCTGAGCGATGTCAAGCGAATGGGCTATGTCCAGGCGCAGAACATCGCAAAGGACGTTCTGGCCCGTTTCGACGCGGGTGAGTTTGACGTGGCGACATTGTTCTTCAACCGTTTCCAGTCGGTGATCAGTCAGATTCCGACGGCGCAGCAGGTCATCCCTGCGAAGTTTGAAGACAGCGGCGAGGCAGCATCGGCTCTGTACGATTATGAACCGTCCGAAGAAGGTGTGCTTGCCGACCTTCTGCCGCGCGGTGTGGCCACGCAGGTCTTTACCGCTTTGCTTGAAAACGGGGCCTCGGAACAGGGTGCCCGGATGAGCGCGATGGACAACGCGACCCGGAACGCCGGTGAGATGATCGACAAATATACGACGATCTACAACCGGACCCGCCAGGCCGCGATCACCAAAGAGCTTATTGAAATCATCTCGGGCGCTGAAGCGCTCTGACCCGCTAACGGAGAAGAAACATGGCAAAAGCGAAAGCAGTCGGCAAGATCACCCAGGTGATCGGCGCTGTCGTTGACGTGCAGTTCGAGGGTGAGCTTCCGGCCATCCTGAACGCACTTGAAACCAGCAACAACGGCAAGAAACTGATCCTTGAGGTCGCGCAGCACCTCGGCGAAAGCACCGTGCGCACGATTGCAATGGACGCAACCGAAGGTCTGGTTCGCGGTGCGGCCGTCTCGGACACCGGCGGTCAGATCTCGGTTCCGGTCGGGTCGGCAACGCTTGGCCGCATCCTGAACGTCACCGGCGACCCGGTGGACGAGCGTGGCCCGGTCGAGACCAAGGAATACCGTGGCATTCACGGCGCGGCACCTGAGTTTTCGGAGCAGTCGACCGAAACCCAGATCTTGGTGACCGGCATCAAGGTCATCGACCTGCTGGCCCCCTACACCAAAGGCGGCAAAATCGGTCTGTTCGGCGGTGCCGGCGTCGGCAAGACCGTTCTGATCATGGAACTGATCAACAACATCGCAAAGGTGCACTCGGGCGTGTCGGTGTTCGCCGGTGTGGGCGAGCGGACCCGTGAAGGCAACGACCTTTACCACGAGATGATCGAATCCGGGGTTATCAACCTGGAAGACCTGACCAAGTCGAAAATCGCACTTGTTTACGGTCAGATGAACGAGCCTCCGGGCGCGCGTATGCGGGTTGCTTTGTCGGGTCTGACCCTGGCCGAACAGTTCCGCGACGACACCGGTTCGGACGTTCTGTTCTTCGTCGACAACATCTTCCGCTTTACCCAGGCCGGTTCGGAAGTTTCGGCGCTTTTGGGCCGTATTCCGTCGGCCGTGGGCTACCAGCCGACGCTGGCAACCGATATGGGCGCGATGCAGGAACGCATCACCTCTACCAAGAGCGGCTCGATCACATCCGTGCAGGCCGTGTATGTTCCGGCCGACGACTTGACCGACCCTGCGCCGGCGACTTCGTTTGCCCACCTTGACGCGACGACCGTTCTTGACCGTGCGATCTCGGAAAAGGGTATTTATCCGGCGGTTGATCCGCTGGGGTCGACCTCGCGTCTGCTGGACCCGCTGATCATCGGTGAGGAGCACTACAAGGTTGCGACCGACGTCCAGCAGGTGCTTCAGCGCTACAAGTCGTTGCAAGACATCATCGCCATTCTCGGCATGGACGAATTGTCGGAAGACGACAAACTGGCCGTGACCCGCGCCCGCAAGCTGGAGCGTTTTCTGTCGCAGCCATTTGACGTGGCAAAAGTCTTTACCGGGTCGGACGGTGTTCAGGTTCCGCTGGAAAAAACCATCGCTTCGTTCAAGGCGGTTGTTGCAGGTGAGTACGACCATCTGCCGGAAGCGGCCTTCTACATGGTTGGTGATATCGACGAAGTGATCGCCAAAGCCCAGCGTCTTGCTGCGGCAGCGGCATAAGGGGGCTGAACCATGGCAGGAACACTGCAATTCGACCTCGTCAGCCCTGAGCGCCGCCTGGCGTCGGTTCAGGCGGTCGAGGTGCAGATTCCGGGCGCAGACGGCGACCTGACGGCGATGGAGGGGCACGCCCCCACCATCACCACCCTGCGTCCCGGTATCCTGAAAGCCATCAGCGCTGACTCGGCCAAGGCCTACGCGGTCACCGGCGGTTTCGCGGAAATTACCGCGACCGGTGTCTCGGTACTGGCAGAACGCGCCATCCCGGTTGAAGATCTGTCGGGGACAATTCTGGATGATCTGATTGCGGAAGCTCAGTCTCTGGCCGCCGCTGCCTTGCCGGAAGACAAGGACGCGGCTGAAAAAGCGGTTCAGGATCTGACCGCCCTGCGTCACCACGAATCGCACTGATCCTGCGAAAACAGAAAAACGCCCCGGTTTTATCCGGGGCCTTTTTCATTTATGCTACATTGCTGATCGTGCCCGCAGCAATTGCGTTTGCCCGGGCGCGCAAAAGGGGGCCAGCGGTATGAAACGATTTTCCTCCAATGCTATTGGACTCCAGCAGGGATCGCGCGTGATGTTCTCGGATTTCGCGGATGACGGGTTCATGTGGACTGGCCAAGGCGATCGCGAAAGCCGTCATATCATCACGTTCAAAGAACAATTCGTCGGAAAACCATCGGTAATGGTCTCGATTTCGATGTGGGATATGGACCATGCCAGCAATTCCCGCGCCGAAATCGTTGCCGAGAATATTTCGGAGAAGGAGTTTCATCTTGTCTTCAAGACCTGGGACGATACCCGCGTGGCACGCGTTCGGGCCGACTGGATCGCCATCGGTCAGGTGAAGGATGAAGACGATTGGGACGTGCGCTGACCGTCAGAAACCCACCGCACGACAGCAGGGCCGGCGTCGATCGCCGGCCACGGGATGCCCGCCGTCAGTCGCGCTGATACATGCCTTCATAGATCGGCGTCACGGTATCGGTCTCGAACAGCGATGAAACGCTGGTTCCATTCCAGATGTTCAGGATGGCCTGCGCAAAGATCGGCGCGGTCGGCACGATACGGATGTTCGGTGCGGCTTTTACAGCGTCGGTCGGTTCGATCGAGTCAGTGATCACCAGCGATTTCATCACCGAATTCGAGACACGCTCGACGGCGGGACCAGACAGCACACCATGGGTGATGTAGCTGTGCACCTCTTTGGCGCCCTTTTCCATCAGCACTTCGGCCGCTTTGCACAAGGTGCCGGCCGTGTCGCAGATGTCGTCAACGATGATGCACTTCTTGCCGCTGACATCGCCGATCACCGTCATTTCGGCAACTTCGCCGGCCTTTTCACGGCGCTTGTCAACGATGGCCAGCGGTGCCTTGATCCGCTTTGCCAGTTCACGGGCACGGGCAACACCGCCGACATCCGGCGAAACGATCATCAGGTCGCTCATCTGATCCTTGAAGTGATGCTCGATATCCAGGGCAAACACCGGGCTGGCATAAAGGTTGTCCACCGGAATGTCGAAAAAGCCCTGAATTTGCGCGGCGTGCAGGTCCATTGTCAGAACGCGGTCAATCCCGGCGGTCTCTATCAGGTTGGCCACCAGCTTGGCGCTGATCGGGGTGCGGGCCTTGGCGCGACGGTCCTGACGGGCATAGCCGAAATAGGGGATGACAGCGGTGATCCGGTCAGCGGAAGAGCGCCGCAGCGTGTCCGTCATGATCAGCAGTTCCATCAGGTTGTCGTTGGCGGGGTTGGAGGTGGACTGGATGATATACATATCCTCGCCACGCACGTTCTCATACACTTCCACGAAGATTTCTTGGTCGTTGAAGCGCTCGACCCGCGCGTCGACCAACCCGACCGACATACCGCGATGCATAGACATCCGCCGTGCAATTGACTTCGCAAGCGTGACATTCGCATTGCCGTTGATAAGCTTGGGTTCGGTCATGTTGGCCATTGTCGGTCCTTCGGCGGATTCGGAGCTGCGTTGACATCGCTTACCACCACGCTACGGTCTTGCCAAACCAAGAGGATGGAGAAGTGGCGATATGGCTCAGATAGATTACTATTTTGCGACGATTTCGCCGTTTACTTACCTCGCCGGCACCCGGTTGGAGGCGATAGCCGCAAAACATGGGGCCAGCATCACCTATAAACCGCTGGATGTTGTGGCCTTGTTTGGCCGCACTGGTGGGCAGGCACCAAAGGACCGGCATGAAAGCCGCAAGGCCTACCGCTTGCAAGAGATGCGACGTCAGGCGGTGAAGGCCGCGTTGCCACTGACCCTTCAGCCAAAGTTCTGGCCTGCCAATCCTGCACCCTCGTCCTATGCGATCATCGCAGCCCAGGCGGCAGGCGGTGGTGATCCTGGCGGATTGGTGCATGCCATTACGCGGGCATGCTGGGCCGAAGAGAAAAACATCGCCGAGGACGACGTGATCCGGGAGGCGCTGGAGGGGGCCGGTTTTGACCCGGCGCTGACTGACACCGGGTTGCTGGCCAGCGCGGAAACCTATGCCGCCAATCTGGAAGAAGCGGTATCGCGCGGCGTTTTCGGCGCACCCTTCTATGTGGTGGGCGAGGAACGGTTCTGGGGCCAGGACCGGCTGGCAGACCTTGACCTGTATCTGGCGGGCAAGCTGTAGCCTGGGCGTGCATTTGGCGCATCGTGCGGCACGCCGGTCCTGGCGCTGCATTGCCCGCTGGCCCGTTCCGGGGCGTGGAAGGGCCGGCTGCGCATCTGCGGGGCCTTCTTGCACATCGCCCCGCACCCGACATGCCGGGCGATGGCCCGGGTTGAGCCCCGTGACCCTGCCCGCAATCAGCCCCGCAGGACGGTCAGAAACCTGTCAACTTCGGCTTTTGTTGTAGACCAGGATGTTACAAGACGGCAGCGCCCGTCAGCGCCTGCGGCATAAACCGCACCCGAGGCGCTGGCGCGGGCGTGCATCACGGCTGGCAAGTTGGCAAATACCATATTGGCCTCGACCTCATGGTGCAATGTGACCCCCGGCAAGTCGCGCAGGCCATCGGCCAGGTAGGTGCCCATCGCGTTTGATTGGCGCGCAAGGTCCAGCCACAGCCCTCCCTGGAACCACGCCTCGAACTGCGCGGCGACAAAGCGGATCTTGCTGCCCAGATGGCCTGCCCGCTTGCGCCGCAATTCCAGTTCGCGCGCTTTGGCGGGGTTGAACAATACCACGGCCTCGGCGGCCATCAGCCCGTTCTTGGTGCCCCCCAGCGACAGCACGTCTACCCCGGCGCGCCATGTCATGTCGGCCGGGCAGGCCCTGGTTGCGGCCAGCGCATTGGCAAGGCGCGCGCCGTCAAGGTGCACTGGAAGGCTGTGTGCCCGGGCGATGGCCGCCAGCGCCGCGACTTCGCAGGCGTGGTAAACCGTCCCGGCCTCGGTCACATTGGTCAGGCTAAGGGTCGCAGGCTGAACAGAGTGAACCGAGCGGTCTGCGGCCTCCAGCGCGGTTTGCAGCGTTTCGGGGGCAATCTTCCCATGCGCACCATCCAGCAAATGCAGTTTGCCACCGCCGCTGAAAAACTCCGGTGCGCCGCATTCGTCGAGTGCGACATGCGCCTCGGCATGGCAGTAGATCGCGCCCCAGGGCGGGCAATGGCTGGCAAGGGCTAGGGCGTTCGCGGCCGTTCCGGTGGTCAGCAAGATCACTTCGGCCCGGGGAGCCTCAAACACGGTACGGATCTGGTCGCGCAGGGCCAGGGTGCGCGGATCAAGGCCATATGACAGGGCATAACCCTCATTCGCGGCGGCGATCGCGGCCATGATCTGTGGCGCGACCGGCGCGCCATTGTCCGACGCAAAGAACATCAGGGTTGTTCCTCTATCAAATAGTCATCCCAGTCCTCTTCGGGCACCTCGTATTCCGGAACCGTCCAGCCACGCACCGAAACGCCGGCGCGGTGAACCGATTCCGGATCACCCGAGATCAGCGGGTGCCAGTCTTCCAGCGATTGCCCCTGGTGCAGCAGGCGGTAGGCGCAGGTGCGCGGCAGCCAATAGGCGATCTGGTCAAGTTTTTTCGGGGTCAGTGAAACACAGTCGGGCACGAACTGATGGCGGATTTCATATTGACTGCACCGGCAACTGTCGCCGTCGAGCAAGCGGCAGGCGATGCGGGTGAATTCCACTTCGCCGGTGTCTTCATATTCGATCTTGTTCAGGCAGCACTTGCCGCAGCCGTCACACAGCGCCTCCCATTCCGCCCCCGACATTTTCTTCAGGGGAACCGTTTCCCAGAACCGCTCACGCAGGCCTTTGGGGGGGGCGATGAGGGGGAGTTTTTCGGTCACGTCAATTCCTTCAGCGCGTGGCGGGCAGCGTCACAATCGGCGTTCATCCGGGCGATCAGGGCATCGAGCCCGTTGAACTCGGCCTCGTCGCGCAGCCAGACCGCGAAGGCGATGGAAAGGTGCTGTCCGTAGAGATCGCCTTCGAAATCGAACAGAAAAGTTTCCAGGTTGGGCTTGTTCTCGCCGAACATCGGCCGGACACCAAGGTTTGCAGCCCCCATGTAATGGCCTTTTTGCGGGCCGGTCAGCACATCGGCAAACACCGCATAAACGCCGCTTTTCGGCAGGTGCAGCCCGGTGACGTCCATATTGGCTGTCGGAAAACCCAACGTGCGCCCGCGTTTTTCGCCGTGCAAAACCTCTCCCTCGATGCGGTGCCAGTGGCCCAGCATGTCGCGTGCGGTCGTGGTTTCTCCGTTGGTCAGCGCCGCGCGGATTCGGGTCGAGGAAATGTCCTGGCCGTTTATCTGCACGAGGTCGGCGAGGTGAACGGTGATTCCGTGTTTGGCGCCAATGGTTTGCAAATCTGCGGCGCTGCCCCTGCGGCCCTTGCCAAAGCAGAAATCCGCCCCGACAGTAACATGGGAAACGCCGAGACCATCGGCCAGAACCTCGGCCACGAACGCCTCGGGTGTCAGGCTGGCGAGGTTGGCGTCAAAGGGCAGTTCGAACAGGGTGCCGACGCCGAGGCGGGCCAAGCGGTTGGCGCGGGCCTCGGCATTCATCAGGCGAAATGGCGGCGTCTGCGGTGCGAAAAAGCTGCGAGGATGGGGCTCAAAGGTCACGACACCCAGCGGACCGTGCGCCGCAGCCAACGAGATCACATGCCTGTGGCCGAGATGCACGCCGTCAAAATTGCCCATGGCGACGGAAGTGCCACGATGTCGTGCTGCAACTCCTTGCCAGTGTTGATAAATCTGCATTCTGCCCCTGCGGGCAAACTTGCCCTGTTAGTCAAACTTGCGGCTTGGCGCCAATACCGTCGCTTCGCCCTTCAGCACAACGGTATCACCCACCAGGCAGCGGGTTTCAAGGGTCACGCGGCGGCGACCGAGGTCAATCGCTGTGACCGTGACATCTGCGCGGACCGTGTCGCCGGGGCGGACGGGTGCCATGAATTTCAGGCTCTGGCCGAGGTAGACAGTGCCATGACCGGGAAGTTGTTCACCGATTACCGCCGAAATCAGCCCGGCGGTCAGCATGCCATGCGCGATGCGGCCCTCGAATATCGTGTCCAAGGCGTAGGCCTCGTCGAGGTGAACCGGGTTCCTGTCAGTCGAAACCTCTGCGAAAAGCTCGATATCCCGGTCGGTTATCGTCTTTTGCAGGTGGCGAGTCATGCCGATTTCGATGTCTTCGATGCAGATCGTGCCGCGGGGGTGGTTGTCCAGCATGATACGAATCCCTGTGGTGGTTCACAGGGAAACGATAGCAAATGCTGCGATGCAGCACAATCCTTCGTGTAATTATTTATCGTGTATAGTGATGTATTGGCAATTTTATTGCGTAACGGGATCTTCAGCCGAGCATTCCCATGGCATATGTCGGGTTGCGCTGGCTCTGGAGCAGCCACGCCGTCAGCTTGTCTGCGTCCGGATTGTCGGCGGCGCCAAACTGACCGGCGGCGAGTCCCTCGGTCAAAAACAGGCTGTCGAGCCCTTCCAGGCCGGCCCCCAGAATATCGGTATCGATACCGTCGCCGATGCACAGAATGTCATCATCCGCGACCGAACTACCAAGCGCGTTGAGGCGGCGGCGCGCAAGGTCGTAGACCGGCGGAAACGGCTTGCCGAACGACAGGCTTTCACCGCCCATCTCATCATACAGTTTCGCAAGCGCCCCGGCACAATAGATGCGCCGTTCACCCACATCAACCACCAGATCGGGGTTGGCCGAAAGCAATTTCAGGCCCTTCGTTTTGGCGTAGAGAAAAGTGGCACGGTAGTCGTCGGGCGTTTCTGTATCCTCATCATTCAGGCCGGTGACAATGATGCCTTCGGCGTCTTCCAGCGGCACGAGGCTGAACGGCTCCTCGCTCGCCACGATCCCTGCGATATCATCCGCGAATTCGGTAAAGAAAGGCTTGTCTTTCGACATGGGGCCGATGTGATAAAGTCTGCGGCCCACAGCGCCGGTAATCATTGCGTATTGCGCGCAATCACCGGAAGTCGCAATCTCATCCCAGGCGTCATGCGGCACACCAAGGCGGTTCAACTGTTTGATAACGCTAGATTTTGGACGTGGGGCATTGGACACCAGCACCACTTTGCCGCCTTCGGCACGAAAGGCCTGAAGGGCCGCGACGGCCGCCGGAAATGGGGCGATGCCGTTGTGTACACAGCCCCAGAGATCGCAGAAAATGGCACGGTAGCGCGGCGCGATTTCGGCAAGATGCGAGATAATCCGGGTCATGTGGGCGGGCCTTTGTCGGGGGGATACGACTGTCGTTTTGCCGCATGTATTGCAAAACACATCCGTAACCAAAGCGGGGCTACAGTCGAAGGGCCGGACGATTCTGCGCCCGGCCCGCAAGAATCAGAGTTTCAGTACCGGGATAATTTGCTTCTTGCGACTCATCACGCCGGGCAGGACCACGGTGTCACCCGTAACGGAGCAGCCGAACGAGGCTTCAGCAATCTGCTTCACAAATTCGTCGGGCACCAGCAGGGTTGCCTCCTCGTTCAGGATGTCGACGACGAAAAGCAACACCTGGTCGGCACCGTCTTCGGCAGCGACGCCGGCCATTGCGGCCATCAGGCTCGCCTTGCGGTCAAGTATCACGCCGGGTGCCGTGGTTTCGAGGACCGAGACGCGCAGGTTCTTGCCGGCGACGGTGTATTCCTTGCTGTCCATGCGCAGCAGTTCGGCGTCGGAAAATGCCGAAACATCCGATTTGGCGGCGAAAAGCTTTGCGGCGAATGCGGGGATATCAACGCCCAGTTCGGTGGCAAGCTTTTCGGCAACCGCGCGGTCAAGGGGTGTCGTGGTCGGACTGCGGAATTCCAGCGTGTCGGACAGGATACACGACAGCATCGCGCCTTTTATACCGCGCGGGGCGCGGGGCAGGTCATTTCCGATCAACTCGTACAGGATGGTGGCGGTGCAGGCCAGCGGGCGGATGGTGACGTCTATCGGCGATCTGGTCTTGATGCCGCCGACCAGCAAGTGGTGGTCGATGATGCCGACGACGTTCGCGTCGTTGATCGAGGGTGGAAGCTCGGCCGGGTTGTTGGTGTCGACGATAAAGCAGGTGTCATCGGCGGTCACGTCGCTGATTATTTCCGGCTTTGCCAGATCCCAGTGGGTCAGGACGAAGGCGGCCTCGGTGTTGGGTTCCCCCAACAGAACGGGTTTGGCAGGGACGCCTTTGATGTCCGTCAGATACCATGCCCAGACAATGGCAGAGCCGGTGCTGTCGGTATCAGGGGATTTGTGGCCGAAAACGAGTGTGGTCATGGGAAAACCCTGGTGTTGGAACAATTTGACACCTTATAGGCGGGGCAAAGGCGATTGTCACGCGGTCGGGTGCGGCGGGCCGGAGAGATATGCTGCGGCGCGGCGGCGTCAGTACAGCAGGCGTTCCAGGGTACAGCCACGCCGTTCCGGCAGCGCCCCGGTCAGTTGCCGCTATTCGTCGGGGAGCAGCGCCTGCCGCAGGCCAGCGTCTCCGGCCGCCATCATGGTATCGGAGTTTGCAGCCATTTTTCGGCGCAGTGCCGCTTCTTTTTCCGGCGCAGTGACACTTCTTCGGCAGGCCCGGCCTCGGCCAACAGGGTTCTGACGCCCGTCAGCAAAGGCAGCAATGTCTGCATCACCGCGTTGTGGCGCGGGCCGTTCAACTGATTGGTGCCGGTAATGAACAGGGTGTCATCGCCCCGCGTCGCCCGCCAGAAATTGCTGGTGGCATATGAATAGCCATGCGCGGCGCGCAGAAGGGTGTCACGCATTTGGGGTTCCAACCCTTCGATCAGGTTCTGTCCCGCTCATCGCGGGAACGCCGGAGAGGCAAGCACCAGACAAACCGCGAGAAATTGCTTGGTATTTTCCGGAATGAGGCTGCGTAGGCGGCGAGGGTCGCACAGCGCAAGAGGACTGCCAAAGCGCGCGGTTCCGGAACCGGGAACAACCGGTGCGATCGTTCGATTTTTCCGGCTGCACCTGCTTGACAGCCCCCGGCGTGCTGCCTATCTCTACGTCGTTAGCACTCGCCCTGTGTGAGTGATAACGAGATTTTAACCTGGAACCTAAGGGAGTGTTCTCAGATGGCATTCACACCGCTGCATGACCGTGTACTGGTCCGCCGCATCGAAGGCGAAGAAAAGACCAAGGGTGGTCTGATCATCCCGGATACCGCAAAAGAGAAGCCGGCAGAAGGCGAGATCGTTTCGGTTGGTGCCGGCGCGCGCAAGGACAACGGCGAGCTTATCGCCCCGTCCGTCAAGGCGGGCGACCGCGTTCTGTTCGGCAAATGGTCGGGCACCGAAGTGACCCTTGACGGCAAAGAACTGCTGATCATGAAAGAAAGCGACATTCTCGGCATCATCGCGTGATCGGATGGCGGGGTCAAACCCGCCCGTTACGCTGCCAGAACAAGCCAATCAACTGAAATTCAAGACAAACTGGAGCAAGCAAAATGGCTGCTAAGGACGTCAAATTTGATACCGATGCCCGCGATCGTATGTTGCGCGGCGTCAACATCCTTGCCAACGCGGTAAAGGTGACACTGGGCCCGAAAGGCCGCAACGTCGTGATCGAGAAATCGTATGGCGCGCCGCGCATCACCAAGGACGGTGTGACGGTTGCCAAAGAGATCGAGCTTTCGGACAAGTTCGAAAACATGGGTGCGCAGATGGTGAAGGAAGTCGCTTCCCGCACCAATGACGAGGCTGGCGACGGCACCACCACCGCGACGGTTCTGGCCCAGGCGATCATCATCGAAGGCCTGAAGGCCGTTGCTGCCGGCATGAACCCGATGGATCTGAAGCGCGGCATCGACCTCGCGACGGCCAAGGTTGTCGAAGCGATCAAGGCGGCATCGCGTCCGGTCACGGATTCGGCAGAAGTCGCCCAGGTCGGCACCATTTCCGCCAACGGCGAAGCTGAAATCGGTCGTCAGATCGCTGACGCGATGCAGAAAGTCGGCAACGAAGGCGTGATCACCGTCGAAGAAAACAAGGGTCTGGAAACAGAAACCGAAGTCGTCGAAGGCATGCAGTTCGACCGCGGCTACCTGTCGCCCTATTTCGTCACCAACCCGGACAAGATGATTGCCGATCTGGAAGACGTGATGATCCTGCTGCACGAAAAGAAACTTTCGTCGTTGCAGCCGATGGTTCCGCTGCTGGAACAGGTGATCCAGAGCCAGAAGCCTTTGCTGATCATCTCGGAAGATGTTGAAGGCGAAGCCCTGGCAACCCTGGTTGTCAACAAGCTGCGCGGCGGTCTGAAAATCGCGGCCGTCAAGGCTCCGGGCTTCGGCGATCGTCGCAAGGCCATGTTGCAGGACATCGCTATCCTGACCGGTGGTCAGGTGATTTCCGATGATCTGGGCATGAAGCTGGAAAACGTCGGCATGGATATGCTGGGGTCGGCCAAGAAGGTCACGATCACCAAAGACACCACCACCATCATCGATGGCGCCGGTGACAAGGCCGAGATCGCGGCACGCGTTTCCCAGATCCGCACCCAGATCGAAGAGACCACTTCGGATTACGACAAAGAGAAACTGCAAGAGCGTGTGGCCAAACTGGCTGGCGGTGTTGCCGTGATCCGCGTTGGCGGCATGTCCGAAATCGAAGTGAAAGAGCGCAAGGACCGCGTTGACGATGCCCTGAACGCCACCCGCGCTGCTGTGCAGGAAGGTGTCGTTGTCGGTGGCGGTGTTGCCCTGGTTCAGGCGGGCAAAGTACTGCTCGGGCTGGAAGGCGACAATGCCGATCAGACCAACGGCATCTCGATCGTTCGCAAGGCGCTTGAAGCTCCGCTGCGTCAGATCGCACAGAACGCCGGTGTTGACGGTTCGGTTGTGGCGGGCAAGGTTCGGGAATCGAATGATCCGAAGTTTGGCTACAACGCCCAGACGGATGAATATGGCGACATGTTCAAGTTTGGCGTGATCGATCCGGCCAAGGTTGTGCGTCACGCCTTGCAGGATGCAGCGTCGGTTGCTTCGTTGCTGATCACCACCGAAGCCATGATCGCGGACAAGCCGGAGCCGAAAGGCGCAGGCGGCGGCATGCCTGACATGGGTGGCATGGGCGGCATGGGCGGCATGATGTAAGATCATGCATCGCATGATCTGATCGGCCTCCCACGACATGGGACGTTCGGGAAAGGGTGCCTTTGCGGCACCCTTTTTCGCATTTGTGAATGTGCGGCACGTCATTCCTGGACGGGCGGCGGGTATCCGTGCCACGATGGACAGCGACATTTTCGCGTTGCAAGCGCAGCGCCCAAGCGGCACGCGGGCCAGAACTCTAGGATCACTATGGCGTTTTGCTCCGTTTGGAAGGGAAAAGATGCGATTGTTTTGGTTGACAGCGCTGACAATGGCGATGTTTGCGGCAAATTCGGTCTTGAACCGGATGGCTGTAACGCAAGGTGCCATGAACCCTGTTGATTTTGCCGTGCTGCGATTGGGGGCGGGGGCCGTGACTCTGGCGCTAATGGTTTTGGTGCGGCGCGGGTCGCTTTGGCCCGGCTGGACCGGCCGCGGCGCAGGGGTGTTTGGCTTGCTGCTTTATCTCTTCGGTTTCTCGGCCGCCTATGTTGATCTTGCGGCGGGCATCGGAGCTTTGATCCTTTTCGGCATGGTGCAGATGACGATGTTCGGCGGCGCGGTTTTGGCGCGTGAAGCGGTGCCGGTGCAGCGCTGGCTGGGGGCTGGATTGGCCTTCGCCGGGTTGGTCTGGCTGGTATCACCCGCCGGGCAGGCAGTGGCCGTGGTGCCTGCGGCTGTGTTGGCGGCGGCAGGTGTCGGCTGGGGGATCTATTCGCTGGCCGGCCGTGCGGCGCGCGACCCGCTGGCAGCGACAGCGGCCAACTTCTGTCTTGCGGTGCCTGTGGCTTTGGCCGTCGCGCTGTGGCGGCTTGATCCGGGGGCTTTGACGGGTTTGGGTGTTGGTCTGGCCATTGTATCGGGGGCTGTCACTTCTGGACTGGGCTATGCGCTGTGGTATGGGATTGTGCCGGAACTGGGGGCTGCACGCGCCGGGGTAGCCCAGCTTTCTGTGCCCGTTCTGGCCGCCTTGGCCGGGGCGTTTATGCTGGGAGAGCCGCTGGGCTGGCGGTTCGTGCTGGCGGCGGCGGTGGTGTTGGGCGGCGTGGCCCTGGCCAGCCTGGCCGGGCGCAAACCGTTGCCACGTTAGGCTGCCGGCAGCCCTGATCGTTCCGGGGGACACGATCAGCAGCTTTGGACGGGGAACGACCCGCGTCAGTATTACGTTGGCGCAAAACTTTGCCTTGGCGCACAAATTGTATCATTTATGCGATGATCATTGGCTGACGCATCACGAGTGTATCGGTGCCAGACCGCGAGACATTGCCAGCCAGGCTGTGCGTCCGCGTCACGCAACCTGGTGGCGTCTGCGCCGGACGCGCAAAAGGCGTGGCAGGCAGAGAAGGTGAAATCGGGGCAGGGGAACGCGCCTGTATCCAGCTGAGGGTTGCTCGCAAGCATGCGTCGGGGCTGGACAAAGCAGTTGGTGCTTGCCACGGTCGGTCAATGAAAACACGTTCCCCGCGTCTCGCCGTCCGCGCGCTTATCCTGCTTCAGGACCGGTTGTTGCTGGTCAATGCCTATGGCGGCGGGCGCTCTGATCTGTGGTGTGCCCCGGGGGGCGGTGTGAATGCCGGCAGCAGCCTGCCGGACAATCTGATCCGCGAGGTGCACGAAGAAACCGGCCTGACGGTGGAGGTCGGCGCGCCCGCGCTGGTGAACGAGTTTCACGCCCCGACACGGGGGTTTCACCAGGTCGATTTCTATTTTCATTGCCGTGTCACCGCCGGGCAGATCAAACACGACTGGCGCGACCCCGAGGGAGTGGTGACCGAGCGGCGATTCTTCAGCCGGGCGGAAATGGCGGCGATCCGGTACAAACCGGATGCCCTGCCTGCAGCAGCCTGGGACGGCGCGCTGCTCTATGACCCGCTGGAATTGATCGTGCTATGAGCCGGGCCTTCGTCAAAGAGGACGGGCCCGATCTGTCGCCACTGCCGGACCTGCCCGTCAGCCAGCACCCCAATTGGGTGACGCTGCGCGGGCTGACACAATTGCAGCGGCGTCTGGCAGAGGTGCAGGCGCGGCTGGCAAAGCTGCGCGGGCGGGCAGAGCGGCTGGATCTGATGCCCGAAGCCGCTGCAGGACGCGACATCCGCTACTACGAGGCGCGGCTGAAATCAGCGATCCTGGTTGATCAGGGCGCGCGCGGTTGCGACGAAGTCGCTTTTGGTCATGCCGTGCGGGTCCGCGACGATGCCGGGCGCGAAGCGATCTACCGGATTGTCGGGGAGGACGAGGCTGAAGCCGAGGCGGGGTTGATCGCGCCGCATTCTCCCCTCGCGCGGGCTCTGACAGGGGGACAGGTTGGCGATGTGGTGACATGCCAACGGCCTGCGGGCACGCTGCTACTTGAGATTCTCGAGGTGTTCTGGCCATGAGCGACCTTGCGTGCCGCGCGCTCGACGCGGTGACGGATGTGTGGTTGTGCTGCATCTGATGCGACGCGGGGCCGACTTTATGTGGCTGGAGGACGGACAGAGGCCGGACACCGCGCGGGCGTCGTATTTCCTGCCGGCGCTGCGTTCGTGCAAGTCGACCGGAAAGCCGCCGTCCATGGCAATGCCGTCTCGGTGGGCTCGATGCCCGCCGGGGCGGCGTCTGCCGGTCAGCCGATGCCGCGGGTTATGCGGTTGACATGGCCCATCTTGCGGCCCGGACGGGCGTCGGGCTTGCCATAGAGATGCAGGGCGCAGGCTTTTTCGCGCATCAGCGCCGGAATACGGGTAATATCGTCGCCGATCAGGTTTTCCATCACAACATCGGCATGGCGTGACCCGTCGCCCAGTGGCTGGCCCGCCACCGCGCGGATGTGTTGCTCAAATTGATCCACCGCGCAGCCGTTCTGCGTCCAATGCCCCGAGTTGTGCACCCGCGGTGCGACCTCATTGACGATCAGCCCCTTTGCCGTCACGAACAGTTCCACTCCGATCACACCCACATATTCCAGCGTATTCAGGATGCGCGCGGCGAGCAGCACGGCGTCCGTACGCTGCGAGGGCGTCAGTTTCGCGGGGATGGTCGTGCTGTGCAATATGCCCGAGCGATGCACATTCTCGCCCGGATCATAGGCAGAAACGGATCCGTCCTGCCCGCGGGCGGCGATCACCGAAACCTCGAGGCTGAAGTCGATGAAGCCTTCCAGCACGGCCTCTGCCCCGTTCATCGCGGCGAGGGCGGCGGGTGCGTCTTCGGGCACCATGATCCGCGCCTGGCCTTTGCCGTCATAGCCCAGCCGGGTGGTTTTCAGGATGGCGGGGGTGCCGATTGCAGCAAGCGCCGCGTCGAGACTGGCCTTGCTGTTGACGCGCGCGTAGGGTGCTGTGATCAGGCCGAGGCCGGTCAGAAAGTCTTTCTCGGCAATGCGGTCCTGGCTGATGCCAAGCGCGCGGCGGTCGGGGTAGATGGGGCGCAGCGCTTCAAGCACGTCCAGTGCCGAGGTCGGAATGTTCTCGAACTCATAGGTGATGACATCGACGCTTAGCGCGAAGGCGGCCAGGGCAGCGGCGTCGTCATAGCCCGCGGTCGTGACGCGGTGGGCGACATCGGCGGCGGGCGGGTTGGTGCCTGGCTCATAAATATGGGTTCTATAGCCGAGACGCGCGGCCGCGACAGACAGCATCCTTCCCAGTTGTCCACCGCCCAGAATGCCGATGGTCGCGCCCGGGGGCAGGGGGCTGAGGTTCATTTGGTCTCCAGTCGATTGTTGATGGCGCTCAGGGCGGCGGCCAGCGCGTCATGCGCCCCGCCGACGCGCAGCGCATCGGTCATTTGCAGGCTGAGCGTGCCGTCGGTGGCAAGGGCATCGCGCTCGACGGCCAACTGGCCAGGTAGGTCCTTGTCCATGGCGGCAAGGAAACCGCTGACCAGTTGCGAGGTGAAAAACTCTGCTTGTGGGTTGCCCGTTCGGCTGGCCAGCCAGCCCGCACCGGTGGACATCAGGTCAAGCAGGCCTGGCACCAGGGCACAGATGGCGAAATGTGCGTTCAGGGCCGCTTCATCGGCCACGGCCACTACCGGGTTTTCGGGTGCAAAGAGGCTGGCAAGCAGCGTGTCATTTCCGAGAGTGGCCAGCGGGCAACCGCCCCGCTCCAGAAAGCCAAGCGGGATGGTCCGGGTGATATCCCGTACCGGGGCGCAGAGGTCCCGCAGTGTCACAAGGTCGACACCCGCCATGACCGAAACGATTTGCTGCTCGGCCCGGAATGTCAGCGGCGTCAGCCCCGCGGCAACCTGATTCGGCCGTAGGCAAAGAAAGACAACGTCGCTGCCGTCGATCACGTCTTGTGCGTCACCCGCATCGACACCGCAGTCCTGCACCAGTTGCGCGGCGATCGCGGCGCTGCGGTTGGTGACAATGATATCATGCCCCTTGGCTGCCAGAAAACGCACCATGGGGGCGGCGATATGGCCGGTGCCGATGAAACCGATACGGCTCATTCCCGGGGCTCGTCGGGGATGGAGGCCGAAAGGGCCGCGCGCCAGGCATCAAGGCGCGCGGCCAGCGCCGGGTCGTTCAGGGCAAGGATGGCTGCGGCCATCAGGCCCGCATTGGCCGCCCCTGCCGCACCGATGGCCATGGTAGCCACGGGAAAGCCCCTTGGCATCTGGACAATGGAATAGAGGCTGTCGACACCCGACAGCGCGCGGGTCTGCACCGGCACACCGATCACCGGGATACGGGTTTTCGAAGCCATCATGCCCGGCAGATGCGCCGCGCCGCCCGCGCCCGCGATGATCACCTTCAGCCCGCGCTCGGCGGCGGTCTTGCCGTAGGTCCAGAGCCTGTCCGGCGTGCGGTGGGCTGAGACGATTTTCGCCTCATATGGCACGCCGAGTTCGTCGAGCAGCGTTGCTGCCTCTTTCATCGTTGGCCAGTCCGACTGGCTGCCCATGATGATTCCAACCTCTGTCGCCATGATGCCCCCTTCGCGTTTGGCGGGACTATAACGGAGGTGCG
>TARA_R110002110_G_scaffold414633_1_pt1 | contig 38699 bp, 32 predicted proteins | sample TARA_R110002110 | Tara Oceans TARA_R110002110 (sample SAMEA4397330) | marine metagenome | biome: Polar Biome; feature: [SRF] surface water layer (ENVO:00010504); material: water (ENVO:00002006), including particulate matter (ENVO:01000060) such as... | depth 5 m | reverse complement strand
TCATTTTCTATGACTGAAAGGTGTCTAGCAAATTAGTGGCGATTCAAACCTTTAGTTTTGACAGATTTAACTATTCCGGGTGAAAAATCAAAGAGCGTAATCGAAGGTAGAAATGATTTGGAGATTGATACCGTTGTTGCTGAGTTATCTAATGCTCTAGTTGGTCATAGTACTACACCTATTGGAGTGGAATCAGCTACATCATCCGTTAAAAAGCGCAAAGCTGAGTGGTTAAGCTTCTTATGGAGGCAAGGATGAATCCATTTATTTTTAGTGGTGCTAGTAATTTAACTGATGAGCAAATTTTAAAGCTCTTTATCCACGATCATAATTACAGTCGCTTTATTCAATCCAAAAGAAATTTTTTCTTCTGGGGTGAAAGAGGTTCTGGAAAATCAATGAATTTTTTGTATAACAAGCTTGTTATGCAAACTAACATAGCTAAGTCAATATCAGAAAGTCAAGCAATTGAGTATCTTCCTGTATATGTATCATGCATTAATCCCCTAGTTTTTAAGCGTGAGTATTTGCTTCTCAATAGTGAATTCCATGCCTCTATTGTGTCTGAACATTATTTCGTTTTATCCATGGCCTTGTCACTTGTTGATGAATTACAAGAAGTGTTCGGTAATTCAAATATTATTGATGATGAGGAGTTACTTTTAGAAATTAGATATTTATTTGATATTGATATTCCAAGTGGAGATAGCGCATTGAAAAGTTTAAAGCTTTTTTTGCGTAAAGAAATTATACGCACACAAAAAGAAATTAACTCTCCCGATTCTGATAGTTTCTACGCCGACACATATACTTTTGCGTCCTTAATTGTGCCTTTGATTGAATTATTTAAAACAGTAGAGTTGATGAAATCTATGCACTTTGTGTTCATGATTGATGACGCTCATGATTTGAACTCTTCACAAAAGTCTGCGCTAAATGGGTGGATTGCATTTAGAGATAACTCCTCGTTCAGTTTTAAAGTGTCTGCAGCAAAAGTTTCTGAATATGAGTTAGCTACTGCTTCGGGTGGCGCTATTTTACAAGGGCATGATTATGTTTCTATCAATATGGAGCAGGCATTTCAGAATAGCGGATCTTCTTATGGTAAAATGGCAAAAAAAATTATTGCCAAACGCCTTGAGGTGGTCGGCTTTGATAATGATTTCGATGCCGGACTCTTTTTTCCTGAAAGTAAAGCTTTTACAGAAGGTATTAAAGCCGCTGAAAAAAAGGCTAGAGAGTTAGCAGTACTAAAGTATGGCGCCGATGAAACAAAAAAAATAACAGACTATGTCTATAAGTATGCTAGGGCAATTTATTTTCGTGAAAGATCTCCGAAGGCCAATAGAGTCCAATATTCGGGGCTAGATACAATAATCCATCTTTCTTCAGGTGTCATCAGGAATCTCTTAGAGCCTTGCTATTTGATGTATGATGATATGGTTTCTGATGTTGGATTTGGCAATGTTGAATATATAACGCCCAGCATTCAAGCCAGAGTTATAGAAAGGCTTAGTGACTCCTATTGGGAGCGCTTAAGACATGGAGTTGATAAAGAAATACCCGGCTGTTCAGAGCTCCAAGCTAAACAACTTTCAAATTTATTTCATGGGTTGGCTGAACATTTTAGAGACAGGATGCTCGATGAAAATTGCTCAGAGCCTCGTGCTATTGCATTCACAATCTCTGCTAAAAAGGATGATTTAATGTCAGTGCTGCAACCAGTATTAAATTTAGCTCGCAGTGCACAGATGATATATGTGCGGACTGGCACCGCTAAAGATAAAGGAGCTAAAGAAGATTACTTTGTTCCTAATCGTATGTTTTGGCCAGCTAGAGGTCTTGACCCAGTAGGGCAGCATGCAAGGGTTTCATTTCAGGCAAAAGTTCTCGTTGATGTACTTGAAACTGGGAAAATACCATATGCCCAAAAAGCTAGTATTGAGAATTATAATGATGGTCAAGAGGATTTTTTTAATGAGTGAATATAACTTATTACTGACATGCTCTGGGTGGGAAGACCGATTTATAGAAGGATTAAATAATAATATTTCAAATCATCAGGTTGATAGGATTGTTGTCTTCAATATCAATGAGTTTCTAGGTAGGACTGAAAAGAATCGAGCTGTTCTACACCAGAGATTTGTTGCTCATAATATTACAGAAATGGAAGTTTCATTACTGGATGATGTAAAGACATGGAGGGCGTTAGAGAATTTTTTTAAGGAGAATGAAATTGAAGAAAAGAAGCTGATGGTTGATATAACAACGATGCCTAGGTTTTTGATCTGGTTTCTTATGCACTTTATTAATCGACATAATAATAAGGCTAACTATATATACTACAAGCCAAATAAATATGAGCAATGCAGCTGGTTAACAAGTGAAGCAGAAAAGCCAAGACTTGTATTTAAGCACTCTGGGATTTCGCTATCTGATCGACCAACAATATTAATTATTCAGACAGGTTTTGATATTGAGCGGGTCTATCAAATGATCTATAGCTATGAACCAAAAAAAGTTTTCTTAGGTGCCCAAGTAGGTGATCAGTTTGATAATATGAGTAATAATTTAAAAAAGCATAAAGAACATCTGCAGTTTCAGGAAATTGAATATTTTGAGATGGATGCATTTAATTCACCATACGGAAATGATGAAATAAAAGAAATCATTGAAAAAAATCATGATTCCCACAATATTATTTTGTCCTCATTTGGCCCAAAACCATCTGCTGTCGCGATGTTTAATTTGAGTATGGAGTTTCCAAATGTTGGGCTCTCATATGTAATAGTAAAAAGCTACAATGATTCTTATTCTCATGGGATAAATATTGAGGATCAGATTTTTATTTAAAAATATATTTAATGTTTATCATTTATAACTTATTCATAATCAGGAATAAAGAAAATATAATTCTTAGTGTTAATTATTTACATACTTGTTACAAACTACCACTTTTAAGATAATTGAATATCCCTCTAAATTATGTGAAAAATAATGTCATATTACGTATTCTTATTAAATCTAGAGAATTTAAGAAAAAGCTTAATTCCGGTAAGGCGAAATACTGGAATGCCTGCTTTCTATTCTTAGCAGACATACCAAAACATGCGCTCTTAGCTGATTACGGGACGTCTAAAATTACATGTTTCAGAATATTCAGTATGTTACGATCTCGAGATATTAATAATTGTGCTGATAACGGGACCCAGTAGGCCCATTTATAAACTGTCAGATATACAGAGGAAGTTTCAGTGACAGATCCAAAAGATTTAGAAAAGCTACGGACAGAAGAGTTTATTGTCCACGACCTTGAGCTTGTTAAGAACCAAGCTAAATGGAAGAAATACACCAAGGTAATAGCTAATGCCATGAGCTCGATTTCATGGATAGGTATGTTTCTAAATGCTAAAGATGCTTTTCAAGGAGATAAAAAACAAGGCGATGTAAATGACCTTTACGAACAGTGGTTTAAGGTTCATAAAATAAAAATACAGCATTTGCTTGGCTCATTGGATGAAATGGCTGGAAGGCTGGAATCTATACCGGATGCTTTTGATTCAAGGATAGAGTCTGATGAGTATTTAACTTTAGTTCGTCGTGCTTTTAAATCCTGGGATGATGCCGAGACAATCGAAAAGAGGCAGTATGTAGTCAATTTAATATCAAATGCAGCAGCTACAAATATATGCCCAGATGATTTAATCAGGCTATATAACGATTGGCTCGATCAATACCATGAAATTCATTTCAAAATTATTCGAGCTATTTACCAAAACCCTGGAATTACCAGACTTGGTATTTGGCAATCTTTTAGCGATGAAATCCCCCGAGACGATAGTGCTGAAGCCGATCTTTTTAGGAAGCTAATTAGTGATTTGCAGCTTGGAAGAGTTATTAGGAATCACCGACCTACTAATTATCAAGGCCAATTCATAAAACAGAGTACTAGAGGAAAATCCAGAAATAGTTCTGGCACCATAGAGTCTGCTTTTGAAAACACAAAACAAATAGAGCTAACAGAATTGGGGTCTCAATTTGTTCATTACACTATGAATGAGGTTGTAAAACGCATTGAAAATACCTAACAAGTTCTTCAATGCAGAGTCGCTGCTGCATAGCCGCCACTTAAACAAACGTTATTTGTATTTAAGAGATGCGTGGAATGATCAAGCATGAATAGAAACGACTACTTGTTCGCCGAATATGATCTCGATGGAACTCTCCGGCAGAATCTGCAAAACAAGGTTGGCCCAGAAATCGATAAGATTTCGAGGAATCAACTCCTATCAACCCCCAAGGAAGATCTTATTGAGCACGTTTTCGCAGAGCTATCTGCTGATCCGATTGAATTGCATGAAGACCGCATGGAGTCGACTGAATCAGAAACAAAGATTGACGTTTCAGGTGATTCAAATCGTTTTTTTAGTCAAGATCGCGCTGGCCCTTTCTACGTCCCAGCTCACCAGATAGCAATAGATGTCCCTTTTTCGGGCGATCATCAACTTTGGAAGATGAAGCCAAGTTCATGGAAGAGCGTGTTCCCCCGGGGGCAGATTACGGCTGGCACAAGAGTCGAAGCATTGGGCAATCTAAGGCTTGTTTATACGGTGCCAGTCGACAACTTGAACGAAGAGAATCTCAAGAATGAGATTCAACGTGACCTAGAGTTGATTAGATTTTATGTCGGGAGTTCAACTTCGCAAGTCGAAGCCTACAACGCTCAGCTTAGACAGGCGATTGAATCTGCAATTAATTCTCGTAAAGAGCGGATTTCCAAAACAGAAGGTATTGCATCAAGGATCGGGCTGCCAATTAAAAGAAATCCAAACGCTCCAGACCCCGAGCCAATTAACTTGAAGCGGAAGATTGTCCGGCCTCTTCCAAAGGTCTCGACGGATAGCTTTGAGCCAGAGTATGGTATTGACGATGCAACTTACGAGCATATTCTGAAGGTAATCCGCCACGAAATTGCTACATTCGAAACAACTCCAGTCACATACCAGAATCTTGGTGAGGAGGATCTTAGAAACATCCTTATCGCACATCTTAATGGTCACTACGAAGGCGATGCGACCGGCGAGACTTTTCGCCACCAGGGGAAGACAGATATACGAATCGAGGCCGATAATCGTGCAGCCTTTGTAGGAGAGTGCAAGGTATGGACTGGCGGAGCTGGACTGTCTTCAGCGATTGATCAGTTGATTGGTTACCTCACGTGGCGTGATTGCAAGGCTTCTCTGATCGTCTTCAATAAGAAAGTAAAAGATTTCTCTTCGATTCTTGAGAAGTGTCCTGAGCAGCTCCGAACACACAAATCTTTCAAGAGAGAGGAAAAGGAAAACGTCAGCGCCAATGAATGGAGGGTCTGTTTGCGATCGCCTGTGGACCAAGGAAGGGAGATAACCGTCCACGTATTCTTGGCAAATTTGTTCGTGAATTGAGATGACGACACATAACAATCAAGTCAATAAAGGCGTTATGTCCGCTTCTGGCCGAAAGGAGACATAAGCTGATTTCCGATAAGTACATTTATCGGTAATAGTTAAGTTCTAGTTAGTTATATTAAATAATTATGTCATTTAGGCTAAGCATCGCCATCAACACAGATAAAATAACTAAAGCAATCATTACGCCTAACCCTAATATTAAAATAGGTTCTAAAAAAACCAACATTCGTTTTATGTTGCTGTCAGTTTCTTGCTCACAATTTTCAGCAATTTTTAACAACATTTCTGCTAATTTCCCACTTTCTTCACCAATTCTAATTAGATCAACTGTAATTGGTGAAAGAATTAAACTGTGTTGCAAAGAATCAGAAATTCTTTTCCCTGCTTTTAAGGCATTAATGGCTAATTTAATTTCCTGTTTGAAAATATCGTAACTAACGGAATCCAATGCTAGATTCATGGAGTCTATCAGGTTCAATCCATTTTTTAATAATGATGCGCTTGTTCTGGCAAATTTGGCTGTTTGGAAAGATTTTATAGTAGGGCCGAATAAAGGTAGATTTAATAAGGATTTATTCAGAGAACTCTTACTCAAAAGGTGTTGATAAGCATAGAAGCATAAATAAGATACAGCGAAAATCGCAATAATAACTATCCACCAATAGTTAGTGAAAGATGATGAAAGAGAAAATACTGCACGTGATAGAAGCGGTAACGTCTGTTCAGAACCAGCAAACATAGGAATAAAGCGTGGAATTACGAAGGTCATTAAAAAGAACAATGACAATAGTGAAATTACAACTAACAAAGCAGGGTAGGTCAGCGCCGAAACTACGGCTGATCTTAACTTTTCTTTCTTTTCAATATGTGCGGATAGATTCAGAAAAGCTTGTCCAAGACTGCCACTGGCTTCACCAGATTTAACCATTGCAATATACAAAGGATCAAATATTTGTGGAAAACGATATAGACTATTAGATAATGAGTTTCCGGCTTTTATTTCCTCATAAATTGACTGTATCACCTTCGCTGATTTCTTTTCCTGATGGTTTTTCAATAATAATTTAAGTGCGTGATCTAATGGTAATTCCGAATTTAACAGTGTTGATAAATTTTGAGTGAAACTTAAAAGGTCTTTTCTTGAGAAATCTTTGTCATTATTTTTAGAAATGTTGATATTTAGCTTTTCTATTAAGGATTTTTTTTCAAGGGTTGCTGTAATTGGATAAAACCCTTGTGATTGAAGATTCTTTATTACACTTTTCTCATCGCTTGCTTCTAGTGAGCCTTCTATTTGGTCACCGTTTGAAGTCAAAGCTTTATAATAATATCTATTCATTTATATAAAACTTACCCTGGCTACTTCTTCAATTGTTGTAATCCCTGCTAGTGCTTTGATTAAGCCATCTGTTTTTAAAGTATCCATGCCATCACTTATGGCAATTTTTTGAAGTTTTGAAGCATCATGTCCTTGTAAGATAGCTTGGCGCAATTTATCAGAAATATGTAATATCTCAGCAATAACTATTCGTCCTTTATAACCAGTTTTCTCGCATTTATCACACCCTTTGGCATGATATAAGGTAATCTTCTTATCTTCAGACAGCACATCCATCTTTAATTGTTTTACAAGCTCGGTTGTTGGATTAAATTCCTCTTTGCAAAATTGGCAAAGTCTCCTCACAAGTCTCTGAGCAATAACCGCATTTAGCGTGGAGTTGGTTAAATAATTTTCTATTCCCATGTCTAGTAAGCGTGTTATCGAACTGCCGGCATCATTTGTGTGTAGTGTTGATAGCACGAGATGGCCTGTCAACGCTGATTGAACGGCAGTTCTAGCAGTTGTTAAATCACGCATTTCCCCAATCATAATAATGTCTGGATCTTGCCTAACGATAGATCTTAGAGATTGTGAGAAATCCAGGCCTATCTCAGGTTTTACCTGAATTTGATTTATCCCTTCGAGCTGATATTCAACGGGGTCTTCGACCGTCATTATTTTTTGTTCATCTGTATTCAATACTTTCAGTGCTGCATATAACGTTGTCGTCTTTCCGCTACCTGTAGGCCCAGTAACCAGCACAATGCCATTTGGAGCTTTTAAAATAGTGCTTATAGCGCTTAGCTGCTTGTCAGAAAAACCCAGGTCTGATAATTCAAGTGCAATATTATTTTGATCCAGTATTCTTAAAACCAGGCTTTCACCATGCAGGGTTGGGGTGGTAGAAACACGAATATCGATTATTTTCCCCTGTATGCGTACTTGCATGGCGCCGTCCTGGGGAAGTCTTCTTTCTGCTACATTGAGTTTAGCCATCAACTTTATCCTTGAAACAACCGCAGCGGTTGAATGTGCAGGCGGGGATTCAGTTAGCTGCAAGATTCCATCGATGCGATACCTGACCTTTAGCTTATTTTCAAACGGTTCAAAATGTATATCAGAGGCACGCGTTTCAACAGCTTTCTGGATTATGAAATTGACTAGTTTGACAATCGGCGCATCGGCAGCCTGATCAAGCAAGTTGTCAATGAAACCAGTATTGGACTCATTCTCATTTTGAGAATCGAGATGCTCAACAATTCCGTCCATTTGGGATTGTGTGTTCCCAAACAGATTGTTCAAGCCTTTTGCTATTTGCTGTTTTGTCCCAATTTTAAGTTGTATCGTTTTTCCTGAAGCCAGGGCCATGGCTTCTATTGAAAAAGTGTCTTCCGGGTTTGCAGTAACAGTAGTAATGACTGACTCAGATTCGTATAACGGGAGTAATGAGGCAGACCGTAAATAGCTTTCTTTAAACGATTCAGCAGAAAATTCAATACTGTCTAACTCGTTGTCTTCCAGTAAAGGGAGTTCAAGGGTTTCACTGTATGCTTGTGCAATATCTGCATCTGACACAAGGCCTGTCTTTGTTAAAATTTCGCCCAAGCCACTAATGCCCGGTTCAGCAATCGTTAACGATTGTTTCAGGGTATTTTCAGAAAGCTTGCCTTTCTCAACCAGATAAGTTTGCAGCTTTGAGCGTACTGTCTCTTTTTGTATCCCTAGGACTGACATAGTTAGTCTATTGAGCTGGTTCTGTTGTAAGGGGTGGTAAGTTGGTTAGTCTGGCGCGATATTCATCAGTAATAGTGCGCGCATCACCCTGATTTCTAATCACTCTGGGGGTGATCAATACCAATAATTCTGTTCGGGCATCTTCATTGGTGTTTTGGCTGAATAGGTTACCCAGGATTGGAATTTTATTTAAAAAGGGTAGTCCACTTTCGCTAATAGCTTGCTGTTCTAGCATAAGTCCACCGAGCATAATTGTTTCACCTGAATTAATGGCTACGACACTTTCAATTCTTCTATTCTGAATGGTAGGCGCATCTAAACTGGATGTTGTTGTTGTCGCTGCAGTAGCCACTTCCTGAGTAATATCCATCGTTACCAATCCGCTTGCATTAACTCTGGGAGTGACAGTTAAGGTTATCCCTGTTTGTCTGAATGCAATCTCATTTACAGTCGGAGAAGAGGGGTCTATATTGCTAATAGATTGACGTGTTGGAACGGGGATTTCATCCCCTACATTAATAGTTGCTGTTTGATTGTCCAACACCATCAAGGAAGGGGAAGAGAGTACACTTACCTCTGATGCCGTTGCTAAAGCATTTAATGCAGCTCTTACTTGGGTGGCGCTATCAATAACCGTATAGGAAAAACCTGGTGCTAAAGCAGTTATGCCTGGCGCACCAAGATCAAGGGTGCCAAACCCATCAAATTCACCGCTGTTAATACCATTTTGGAAAAACCATTCGACGCCGTAACTCAACTCATCTCTTAATGTCACTTCGATAATGCTGGCTTCAATAAGCACCTGAAGTGGCACAAGATCAAGTTGCTGGATGGCGGTTTCAATCATGCTGTAATCTTGGGGACTGGCTAAAATAACAACAGCATTTCTTACATCGTCACCAATTATTTTTATATCACTGTTGTTTGAAAGTGATAAACCAGCGGTATTACCGGTAATAGTATTTTGCCCATCGGGTGAAACAGCAATATCGTCACCAATTTGAGCGGGAGTTAAACCGGGTGCTAACGCCGTGTTGGAATTTGAAGGTGATGTGCCAACAGGTGAATTACCCGCTTGACCAGAATCCTGGAATATACTCTGAAGGATACTCGCTAATTCAATCGCCTTTCCATTTTGAACGGTATAGACATAGATTCTTCTACCAGCGCTTTCACTGGGCAGATCCAGGCGATTAATCCAGGTTTCTACCTCTCTAAGTGCTGCTGGCGTGGAACTCACTACCAATATGGAGCTAAGTCGCTCAAGGGGGACAAGCCGTACTAGTCCTTGTAGAGTCGGGTCACTACCCGAACCACTGGAATTTAAAATAGTATTTAGTTCAGCCTCCAGCGTTAGAGGATCAACATTACTGAGAGGAAATAAAGCCAGTGATCGTCCTCTAAGCCAATCCACATCAAAAATTTCTATGGTTTCTGCAATGGTCTGTAACTCGGTGGAAGTCCCTGAAGCAATGATTAAGTTTCTCGGCTGATCGGTAGTGACCGCGCTAGTATCTGCAACTATCGGATCCAGTAACTCTTTCATTTCTTCAGCGGCGATAAATTGTAGTGGAAAGATACGAATACCATAGCCGGCAATAGTTGAATCATTGCTAACATTGGGGCTTATTGAACCAGCAGCAAAATTGGCAGATGGCATTATTCGATAAAAATTATTACTTTGAACAAGAATGGCATTATTAAGTTCGACTATTTCTTCTACCAGTATAAGCAATGAATTTTGATCAATTGGCGTCGAAGTGTGTAAAGTCACTGTGCCGATGACATTGGGGTCTATAATGTAGTTCAAGTTGAGCAGGTCGCCCATGACAAGCGCGAGAAATTCAGTTAATTCAGCCCCTTCAAAATCAAGATCTATCTCACCCGCTTGAGTGTTTGAAGGCCGAATAGTTGCCTGGGTGTTAATAAAGCTTCCAGTGGCTTCTTCAATGATAGGCTCTCTACTATTGCTAATGGCACTTGATGTAGCGGAAGAAGCATTAGAACTTGTGATTTCCGGCTGAGTATTACCAGAGACTGCATCTTGTGTCGCTGCGCCACTGGTCGCCTGAGAAGTAGCACAGGCATTTAAAAAGCCAGCACAGACTAAGAACAAGAAAGAACACGTTATTTTTTTGAACGAAACGGTTTTAGTCATTTTCGATAGCCTGAAGTTAGTTTGCATTGGCAGTATTTTCAACGAGTTGAATAATTCTTGTATCTGCATTTTTTCGAATTGAAATCTGGTTATTTTCAATGCCAGTTATTTCCCAGCCTTCAATGGTTTCACCGACTCGAACGCGTTGAACCTCGCTAGTAGAATTTAGTTTTAAAAGTGCTATTTGGGTTTGCGGAGAAAGAATAATCCCCTGTATGGAGAAGTTTATTGTTTCTTCTGGTTGGGGCTCTGCTATAGCAACGGGTGTAACTGCTTCTGCCTCCTGTTCTTGAACAGGAGGGCGATAAGGCTCTCGATTTACGGTAAATAGAGGGGCGTCTATGATAAAGGAATATGCATTGTCTGGGTTTACAATTCCTGCGAGATTGATCGGCATAGTTGATCTAAAGGAGTCGCTGGTATTCGTTTCAATAGTAGTTTCTAAGTTTAGCGGCCAGAAATATTCAGTTAGGGCTACTAACAACAGTAAAACTGAGATTATTAAAATTGCTCTGTTAGCAGAGATAGAAGAGAGTGAGCCCTTAACGTCCATTGTTAAGCACCTCTACATTCATATCCAAGAAAGCACTGACGTCCATTCTTACTTCAAGCTCTTCATTAATGTTAGATATTTGCCGCCCTTCGCGATGCCTGCTCTGGATGACCAGATTTTCTACAAACAATGCCAGTGAATGCGTTTCAGCCTTGAGGAGAAATGACTGTAAAGCATTGATTGAGCTTTGTAGTCTTAGGCTAACGGTTATTTGAGGGAAATTAGTCGTTTCATTTGAGCGTCTGAAAGCCGCACTGACTAAAACTGCGCCACTTTCTTCGATTAAAGTGCGCAGTAAAGATTGAAGTTGAGCTCCTGCTAGAGCTGAGGTCCCTGCAGTAATAAATTGGTCAAGATACTCTTCGTCATTTGTTGACTGAGTTGCTTCATCTGTATTATTCATTAGAAATTCTGAGTCATATATGGACTGCAAAAAACGTACATTCTGGTCGTGCAAGGTACTGATGGTTTCTAGTCTTTCTTGCCTTGCTGCTAAGGTTGGATTGATTAATAAGTTAAACAACAAAATCAAGCCGCTCAGCAAAATCAAATAGCTCAGTAAGGCCTGTAATTCTGGACGAATATTACTGGTCATAGACCGGCCTGGCTGTTGCGATAATGTGAAATTCTTCTTTGTCACTGCTTGCTACATTGCTTACTGGTGAAGAAAATTCTGCATTTTCTAAATAAGGGCTTCTTTCAATTAAGGCCAGAGTCTGCGCAGCTGAAGGCGATTCTCCCTGTATTTGTATGAACTGTGGTGAAGTAGAAAAAGTTCTTAACCAAGTATCTTGCGGTAAAGATTGACTAAGATTTTCCAGTAAATTCAGGGGTGAAAGATAATTGATTCTATAATTGTCGAGTACAGCGCCTCTGCTATTTTGGTTATTGAAAGACAGCATGCTTTCACGCAGAGAAAGTGCTTCGCTACGATTATTTGCAATTTCAGTTTCTAGTTCTTGAATTAGGCCATCGTATTTAAGTAGGGGAGCAAGCAGTAAAATGGATAAGCAAATTAGGAAAACAAAAGTATAGTTAAAACTAAAGGGAAGTAAATAATCAGATTGAACGTGATTTTTCTTTGAGGAAGTGATGTTTATGGGCAGAATGTTCATTTCATCGTCAATACAGCTGACCGCTATCTTGTTTTTTATACATAATTCAACCAGGTCTTGATATTTTTGAGAAGTAACCAGAAAGGCGGTAATGAAAATATTGGCTTTGTTGGCATTTTCATCGGCAACAAAAAAGTCATAGTAGATTTGCTCAAGATTGAAAGGCGTCACACGTTCCAATTCAAAGCGTACAATTGATTCAAGCTTATCATTTGCCCCTTTGGGAATGCTTAATGTTTTTACTAAAAAGTCACTATAGGGAATCGCTACGGTAGCCTTAACTTTATCTAGTGTAGCTAACTGCGCTAATAACTCAGGGAGGCTACTATGTTGTCCTTTTACAGAGAGACTAGAAACAAGTTTGTTATGCTGTAATGCTTCTGGAATAAATAATTCAAAGCCGGAATTAGTAACTTGAATAATAACCCTTGGGGCTTCGGGGAAAAGCAACTGCCGGATATTTTCAGGTAGCGGCCATCTCAAACCAGTGAGTAGCCAGTGTAAGCAATCCCTTGTAATTTGGCTTAAAATTCTCATATCTTTTAACTATTTTTCTTGATTAATTCAGAGGGTTGCCAGGCCAAAATTCGATATGAATCAGCTCGTCTGCCTGTTAATTCGATGATTACAGTTTGGCTGAAGTCGTTGCCATTTATGGTTGCTGTGCTGGTTACAATAAACGCGTTACTTGGCAATGTAGTTAAATAACGTTGGATGGAATTATTATCACTTGATTCATTATTGAGCAATTCTAATAACACAGGTTCAGCACTTTGACTGTTAATCTGGGTATGAGTGCCATAGATAGTAAGGAAGGGAGAGATATTGCGGAATAAGGCGTCAGTCATGCCAATGACTAGCCTAAGCTCATCAACTGAAGAAAACGGCTTATTCATCGGGCTATAGTCCAGATCAGCCAAGGAATAGAGCCGTTCTTCACTGGAATTGTTTTGTGAATCATTGTCACTATCAATCCAGTCCCGAATATTCTGGATTAGTGTTTCTGTTTCCTGTGAAGATTCTGTATAAGGCGTGATTAAAAGCTCGAGCAGTTCAGCGTTGGCATTGTTAAGGTTTATTAAGCTGGCCAAATCGCGAATTGAAACTGAAATATCGCTTTGATGGTATTGCAGATTGCCCGTGTAGTTAGTGTAACGGCCAAGATTGTTGGATGATGTTGATAATAGGGTATTTACAGATAGCCAGATGCCAGCTTCAGCGAGTGCTTCACCCTCCAGTTGGCTGTTGGCAAGGTAGGTTAATCGCATTTGAACACGGGCAGCGTTATAACTCATTGCTGTCACCAGACTTAACAGGGTTATTAGCCATAAGACCAACACCAGGGCATAGCCCTTATCTTGAGTTTTAACATTCACTTTCACATTCACCATACCCATTGCGCCTGACCTGCTACATTTTGGCGATGAAGCTCTATGGTTAATGGAGGCAATGTGCTGCTTTCTTCCATTTTTATATGAACTCTAATTAAGCTGGGTAATGAACTGTCATTATTCCAATCGTTTTGCCATTGAGGTCTATTGCCTCTTGGGCCTGACCCAAAATACTCGAATGAAAGATCCTCTATATGCAGGAGTATGTCGTTACGACGCCAAGTTCTTTGATAGGCAGCATCATTCATCGCCTGCCCTGGTCGTGCTTGTGTATCCCAAAGGGAGAGGTTTTGGAGATTTTCATCAAGGCCTAATTGCATAAAATGCAAGCCACCGCCACCTCGATGGGCCGGTAAGGTGCCTGTATAAAGTAGACGGTCAGGTCTGCCTTCAAAAAAGACAAACAAACCATCGTCTGTACGTTCACTTAAGGGCACAATTTGTGAGAGTTGATTGGTGATGAACTGTAAAGCGCTTTCTATTTCTGTAGACTTGTTGTTTCTCTCGGCTGATGATTGAGAGACTTGTGTCATATTGTAAAGTGCACCATAAAGCATAGTCAGTAGAAGCGATAACAAACTCAATGCAATGAGTACTTCAATCAATGTCATACCGGTTTGAGATGGTTTTTTTGTATGATTAGTAACTAGCATTTGCTAAAAGTCACTTTCAGATTGAGTAAGCTTTGGTTTCAACGTGTTTAGTAATATAGAACGTTCACGATCGATTGACTGCCATTCAATTTTCAAGGTGACATTACTGAGCGCAAGGTTATTAATCGGTTGACTAGTCTCGGAATTTGAAACGTAATCAGTGGTGCTAATTTCCCAAAAATATTTATTATCATAAGAGCCCTCTGTTGCCTTGTTCATTTGTACACTGGCTTCTGCTAATAAAGATGCCCCGATCCGGTTAGCTATTAAATATTCATCGTAAAGAATGCTTGATCGAACCGCATTGGATTGAATGTTATAAAGGACCGCCAAACTCATCACAGCTATTGAAAACGCTACAATAATTTCAATTAAGGAAAATCCTTTTTGTTTTTTAAATGTGACCATCGTCCCTGCTTAATTCATAACATTATTCATTGATATATGACCTGTCAGCCAATTTATAGTAATAGCATATTGTTTATTATTAAGGGATAAGGTAATGGTTCCGCCAGTTGAGCTGCCATCATGAAAAAATCGTATGGCGCCAATATTCTCATCAACAAGTTCTGAATCTGCAGTGATCAAATTAATCTCGACATTTTCTGGTGCTTTTAATTTCTTTGACTTTACTGGGGACTGATATGAGAAATCTTTTACATTTAGAATGAATGCATAATCAGTATTATCCAGCATAGCTTGCTGACGTGTTAATTTAAGAGAGTCTGTAATTTCCTGGGCAGCCCCTTTTACTTGGTAATTGTCAATGACAGGCGAAAAGAAGGGGATACTCACGCTTGTAATTAAAGCAACAATCGCTAATGACACCAACACTTCGATCAGCGTATAACCTGCTACTGATCTCTCATCACTACCTAAGAACGAATTACTGAGTATTACTAATGTCCGCATTATCACTGCTCCCCCCTGGTGCGTGGTCAGCGCCTAAGGAAATGATACGGAATTGCTCGAATGAGCCGGAAGGATCAAACTGATATTGATAGTCTCCACCCCAAGGGTCCTTAGGGACATTAGAACTTCGAAGATAGGGGCCATTCCAGCTATGTAATCCAGAAGGCTGTGTTATAAGTGCTGACAATCCTTCTTCAGTGGTTGGGTAACGTCCAATATCCAGCAAAAACAAATCCAGACTTCCGCTTAAGTCTTTGATTTGCAAAATGGCGGTATCTGATTTGGCGCCATTAAATTGCCGTAAAACTTGCGGGCCAATAATGCCAGCGATTAGAGCAAGAATAGCGAGTACGACTAAAAGTTCGACAAGGGTAAATCCGTTTAAAAGATTTTTATTGTTCATCCTTAAGTTCATTTCGCTCCCTTTCCTTCTTCGACTATCAGGGCTCTAAAATATGGGTTGAATGCTAATAAAAAATATTACATGTAAAGTAATCTTTATTTATATGACGCGCAATAATGTCAAAATAATATCAAAGAGAACAAAAGGTATAGTAATTCATAGTGATAGGAAAGATAGCTAAACTAAATGCAAAAATATTGGTAATAGCTATTCAATGTCAATATAGAACTATGATTCAATAAAATTAAGTAAAAAGTATTGACCAGCAAAAAATATTGAGATAAAAAGTGAATTATGAAAATAAAAAGGAGATATGGATCTTCTTGATAAGGATGTTTGCATGTCACTACTCTACCTAAAGCAAAATATTCATTTCGTAAGGCGTCTTAATTCTTATTCATTTTTAATTCCGAGTAAGCTGTATTCATTTAAACGATGCGTAGTCGCTTCAGGTCTGGAAGCAATTTCCTTAATTAATCGAAAATGCTACAACTCTGAGCTTGTAGCGTTGATTAAATCATTATTGCGCTTAGCACTATGGTCTTTTGCTTCATTTGGTTTGGCTGGGTTAGCTACAGCCCAGATTATTGCTTCAGAAGCACGTATGGAAAATGTGCTTGTAGCGCCTTCTGAGCGCATTTATCACGTTTCACTGCCAGCACCATTCAATAACCTCAGTGTGTCTTTTAGCCAAGATGAGGAAGCACAATTAACGGCAATAGATATTCACCTTAATGAAGGCGACGCTGTTATTAATGTCGATGATGAACTATTACAAGGTATTTCATTAATTCGAGAGCCTAGCTTTTATTTTTCTGATGTGCAGTTTGCAGAAGACAATAAAATTTCCGATTTTGGTTTTATTTTAAATTATGGGGAAGTTTATATGGGAGAGGTGGGGGCGAGACCTGGTTGTGATAGGCCGTGTATGCAACCGCAAATTGATGCCGTAGCTTTTATAATTTCTACAGATTACACAGTAAGAAAACAAATATTCGTGAGAAATTAAGTTTCTGAATTAAAACAGGAAGACAAATTATAGAAGGGTTACTAAAAATTTAATATTTTAAAAAACAGCGGAAATACGTTAGCGCTAACAATTGGAGATAAAAAAATGAATGGAATGATACGTAAATTAATAGCTAACTTTTACCGTTTTTCTATAAAAACATATTTTTTAATATTTTTTCTATTGTCTACGCAGACCGTTCTTGCTGCTGTCAATATTGCTGGAGGTACTGCGGTAACAAGCTACTCAACTAGTTATAGTGTGGTTGTGCAAGGCGGATCATCTTCTTGGGATACTGATTGGTATATCTATGATACAGGCGGGTGGAGTTATTTTGCCAGTACTTCAGAAACAGGAAAAACGTTCAATTTTTCAAAATCAGCTGGCGCTTATTTCTACACATTAAAAAAAGGAATTTTCGATTGTTCAAACCCTTATGATTGTGGGATGGTATATTCTACAGCTGATTATGTGACCGTTACTGTCTCCGTCCCAACCACCCCATCACTTACTGCAATCACCCCTAACCCAGATTACGATGGATCTATTAATTTAAGCTGGTCAAATTCTACAGGTGATACTTACTATCAATACAGCAAAAATAGTGGGTCATGGACAAATACGGGCACAGGAACAACACCTGCTAAAACATTAAGTCAATCAGTTGGAGCTTCCTCTTATCGGATAAGAGCCTGTAATACTGTTGGCTGTAGCGTGGCATCAAATTCACAGTCTGTTACCGTTTCTACTCCTTCTGCACCTGGAACACCGTCTTCGACAGAAACTACAAGCTATGATGGCTCTTACACGGTCAGCTGGTCTGGGACAACTGGGTCTACATATTACAATCTGCAAGAACGAGTTAATTCTGGTTCCTGGAGTACCATTCAAGCAACTTCTGCTACCAGTAAGGCTCGCTCAGGTTTAGGGGCTGGCTCTTGGGATTATCGAGTGCAAGCATGCAGTGCAGCAGGCTGTAGTGGCTGGTCGGGAATACGGACAGTCACCGTAACTACACCAACAACTCCTACTTCTAATGCTATTACAAGCCCTGATTATGACGGCTCATTCACATTTGATTGGGCTGACTCAACGGGAAGTACTTATTACGAATATCGTGAAAAATTAGACGCGGGTAGCTGGTCAGCTTGGACAAGTACCGGAGGGACATCTTCAGTAAGCCCATCGGGGAAAGGCGCTGGTACTTGGTATTATGAGGCTAGAGCTTGCTCAACTATCGGTTGTAGTGGGGCATCCGCTCAACGTTCTGTACTTGTTACAGCGCCATCAGCACCGGGAACACCAAGTGTTCCGTCTACGGACGATGATGGGGCTTATACAGTTAGTTGGAGCGCAGTCACAGGAGCTACTTATTACAATGTAGAAGAGCAAGTTGATGGAGGAGGGTTTACCCAGATTCAAAGCAGCGCCTCGCTTTCAGTAGGTCCAACTGGGAAAAGCGAAGTGGTCACGTATGGTTATCGCGTTTATGCCTGTAATACTATTGGTTGTAGCAGTAGCCCAAGTTCAGTAGCCAGTGTTGTTGTAGATTTTCCAACACCAACGGGTACCATCGTGTTGGATGAACTACTGGGCAGCGTGGACGGTGAACTAGATCTGACGTGGAGTGCAGCCACTGGCACGGTGACTCATCATGAAGTTGAAACCACTATTGATGGGCAGTCACCCTCAGTAGAAAGTACTGGATCCTCCAGTCTACTTTTTACTGCAGAAAATTCTCCTAATGGCTATCCAAACGGTAATGTGCAGACGCGTGTTCGTGCGTGTAATGCAGATGATGATTGTGGTGCCTGGAGTAATTCAATTACCACAGTGGTTAGTGTTGCAGAAACAGTTGGCTTTGTTCCCAGCTTAACAGGGGGATCAGCAACTGATTCTTACACTGGCCTCACAGCAGATTTCAATGGTAGTTTGTCTGGTAGTTTCGGTGTAGCCGCATCGGGCGCAGCTACCTACAGTATTCCTTTGCAATTAACGCCGGGCACGGCAGGTGTCACGCCTTCTTTGTCGCTGGTGTATAACAGCCATAGTGGTGACGGAATCGTGGGTCGCGGTTGGTCTGTTGCCGGATTGGATGGCTCAGTGGCGCGTTGTAGTAGTGCGTCACATACGGTTGACTATTCGTCAGATGATAATTTCTGTCTGAACGGGCGCCTCCTGGTTCCAATTGGTACAGGTACCGATGGGAACGGTGCTTATACCGAATATCGCACTGAATTGGATGGTTTCCAACGTATCCGTTCCTATGGTACAGCAGGCAATGCGCCGGCTGAATTCCGGGTATGGAGTCAGGATGGTAGCGTCATGTATTTTGGCGGAACTGACGGCAAGCTCGAGGGTGAAGGGCCTAATAATGGTCAAGTCTCACGGTGGTTATTGGTCTCTTATACCGATACCAGCGATAACGCGTATGTTATCAACTATGAAGAAGAAACTGATCATGCAGATGTAAGGGTCACTTCTATCGAGTACGGCAGTAATGCAACTGAAACCGTAGATGCTTATGGTCGAGTGGTCTTTACTTACAGTGCTTTTTCGAATGTGATACCACGCTATCACGCAGGTTCTTTATCAGAAACGCAAGAGCGCCTGGATAAAATTAGTGTGCAAGTCGAAAAGGAGGGTGAGTCTACCTGGACTGATGTTCGGGAGTATGCACTTACCTATGATGAAGGTCTGACAGTACCAAGCTCTGGTATGGCACGTTTAACCAAGGTGCAGCATTGCGCGCCGACAACAAGTGGCACTTGCGGTGAGGCAACGACCTTTGACTGGCAAGCTGAGATTGGCGATTTTTCTCTGAGCACTTGGACAGGTCATGGTGTTGCTACTACTCATAGTCTGAACCAATGGGCGGATATGGATGGCGACGGCATGGCAGATTACATTTCCAGCGACAGCGCTTCCTCAACGCATGTTGTTTCACTTTCTTCAGGCAGCAGCTTTAGCACCAGTAACTGGACCGCGCATGCTGTGGGGTCAGAAGGCTTTGAATCATTGGGTGACATGAACGGTGATGGACTAACTGATTATGTAACCATTGATACCGATGGCACTCAGTATGTGTCGATCTCCACTGGCACGGGCTATGTCACAGCAGCATCCTGGAATGGTGCAACACCAGGAGATCATAATTTTATACTTGATCTTGATGGTGATGGGCGCAGCGATTATCTAACCAGTACGGGTACCAGCTACTCGGTGAATATCTCTACAGGTAGCGCTTATGGGTCTGATGAAAGTTGGTCTGGTCCGGATCTCGGTACGATTATTGGCAGTTCTACTCAGTCTTTCAGTTTTCAGGATATGGATAAGGACGGTTTGCCTGATATCGTCGTCACTGACTCTACGAATGACGAAATTACTATTTACTTAAACGAAGGCGATGACTTTGATGCAGGGTCCGCTTTTGATATTCATACAAGCCATGAAGTCGATGGCCACTGGGTGGATATGAACGGTGACGGGTATCGAGACTATGTCACGGTGCCCTCTTCAGGCACAACACAATACGTTTCTTTGTGGACTGGTGATTTTGGGTCTTCAACCAATGGCTTTGATAGCTCAACATGGACTGGAGTAGCTGTAGGAACCAGTGGCATCCAGGCTTTCCATGACATGAATGGTGATGGGCTTGCTGACTTTATTACGGCTGATAATACCGGCGGCACCGATGGTGAGTATTCAATCATGATGTCTAAAGGTACTGGCTATGTTGCCTCAGCAGTAGTGTGGGATGGCCCGGTATTTACAGGTACCACTGGCCAGCATCATTTCGCGGACATCGATGGCGACGGGAAAATTGATGTCGCGATGCTGGAAACCGATGGTGATGTTCGGGTTGGGATTAGTGATTGTCAGCCTATTCATTTAATGACGCTGATCACGGATGGGTTAGGCAATGAAATTGAGATTGACTATAAACCAACGACTGATACGACCGTTCACACCCAATTATCTGATGCGACCTATCCGCAAATTGATATCGCCAATGCCTCGCATGTGGTGTCTCAGGTCACGCAACCTGATGGCATAGGCGGTGATGCGGTACAGAACTATAGCTATACAGGCTTTAAATTTGAGCGTGGTGGTCGAGGTTCTTTGGGTTTTAAAGAAGTTGAAGTTGAGGATGTGAATCAGAAAACCCGCTCAGTCACCACTTACAGTCAAACCTACCCAACGATAGGTCGAGTGCTGGAATCAGAAAGCTATATTACGGATGTGAATGATGATGGCACGTTCAATGACGAGCAGTTAATGAGTGAAACCATCCTGACTTATGCGTCACTTGATGGCGTCACACAGACCTCAGGGCCTGATATTGGCTATGTTTGTGTGGATACCAGACAGGTTAAGCAGTATGACCTAGATGGCGCTGGTGGTAGCAGTGGTTTGCTGGTCACAACCTTTACGGATAATGATCCAAACAGTACAGGAGCACCCTGTGACAGTTATGGTCGAGCGACGATTACATCGGTGCTGACGACTGACCACACTAACAGTGATGCAGAACATGAAGTTGAAACCACGCGTACCTTTAATCACGATACCACTAACTGGTTTATTGGCCAGTTAACCAATCAGATTGTTAAGCAGTTTGATGACAGCGTGGGTGATACAGCTACGGATCGTGAGCAAAGCTATACCTATAACAGTCTGGGCCTCATGGCGACAACAGTACGAGAGCCCAATCAAAGTGCGCCGATTAAACTAACCACGACCTTTGGCTATGATGATTTTGGCAACCGAATAACTGAAACAGTAACGCCTTCTGAAGGTGGAGCTGCTACACGGGTTGAAACAGTTACTTATGACAGCCGTGGTCGTTTCCCGATCAGCATTGCGAATGCTTTAAATCACACGTCTACCTTTGAGTATGATGAGCTCCTGGGCTTAGTGACTGAAATCGATGGACCGAACAGTGGCACGAGTGATGTCACAGAACGCACTTATGATGTGTTTGGTCGTCTGGTAACGGAAACCCGTCCGGATGGCACCATTGATACGCGTGAATACCGACTGGTGGGAGGCAGTGCCACAGGCATTTCGGATCGCAGTGAAGCGGCGATTATGGTGGAGTCTGTGGTGACTAATGGAACCACTTCAGATCAGTTTGCACCTTCCAGAACGTATCTGGACAGCTTAGGACGCACGATCCGTACACGCACCCGTGCTTTTGATGCCACCAACTTCCTGCACAATGATACTTTCTACGACAGTCGTGGTCGGGTACTAAAAACCTCTGAGCCTTATTTTGCAGGTGATACGCCGGAATGGAACACGCCGAGCTATGATGTGTTAGCCCGTAATATTGGTCTTGCTGCAGCTGATCCTACCCTGGATAACAGTGTGGACTATGATGATTTAAGTGTAACGTCTACTGATGCAGCTGGCCGTGAGCGTGAGGTTGTGAATAATGCCCTGGGGCAGACCATCCGCTCATATGAAATTGATGATAGCAGCGGTGGTTTGGCCATTACCCAGTTCGAGTACAGTGTCGTGGGTAATCTTGAAAGAACCTCAAAATACACCCTGGGTGGTGGTTCCACGGAAATCGCCAAAACGGTCGCCACTTATGATTATGACCGGGTAGGGCGCCGCATTGAGATGGATGACCCTGATCTTGGTGTGATTGACACGGTCTACAACAGTGTCGGAGAGGTAATACAGGAACAAACTCCGCGCTTACGGGCGTATAGCTCAAGCCTGTACCGTGAAATGGCTTATGACAAGTTATCCCGTTTGATTGAACGTACTGATCCGATAGACGATTTGAGCGATGTCATTATCACTACTTATGAATATGACGATACGTATGTGTCTGGAGTGGGCATTGGTCAATTAACAGCTGAGTACATCACTGATGAGAACAGTGTCGTGACCTTTGACCGTGTGTATTACTACGATAGCACGGTAGGCGGTAGGGTCACTGATATCGATACTACTATTGGGGCTGAAACATTTAGCACCAGCCGTGATTATGATGCTTTGGGAAGATTGGCGACGGTAACCTACCCGGTTACGCCAAGCTACAGCACAGCCTTTGCAGTGGACTATATCTATAACCCTCGTGGTTACCTGGAACGGGTAGAGGATGCGGATACCAGTGAAGTGTTATACCAAACTACCGAGGTGAATGCGCTTGGACAGATTGAAGAGAACTATCTCGGCGATACTTCCCTGACAAACCGCGCTTATGTGTCTGGAACCGGAAGATTGGTTGCGACCAATGCAGCTCGTGATAACAGCGGCACAGAACACATCCAGAACCTGGTGTATGGCTATGATGCCTTGGGCAACATGACCATGCGTTCTGACTTGTTAATCAGTGTCAGTGAAACCTTTACCTATGATGATTTTAATCGTCTGACCAGTGCCACGGTAGATACGGGCTCCACAACAGATGTGGTAGATTTTGATTTTGATGATTTAGGTAATATCACCTTTAAGAGCGATCTCACGTCATTAACGTCAAGCTCCATGAGTTATGCGAATACCGGCAATGCTGGCACGCATGCTTTAACTAGTTTGAATGATGGCACGACTACCCAGAACTTTACTTATGATGTAAACGGTAACCTGCTCACAGGTGATGCTGGGGGTAATAGCCGTACCATTACCTGGACCTCGTATGACAAACCGACCTCAATTACCCAAGGAGCTATCTCACATGAATTTGAATACGGGCCAGACCGCGCTCGTTATCTGCACACGGCCAACGACGGCAGCGGCGATGATGTGACGATTTATGTGGAAAACCTCTATACAAGAACTGAATATTACGGCGGCGCCGAAGACCACAAACTGAATGTGTATATGAACGGTCAGGTGATTGCCATCGTACTGGATGATGAAGATACCGGTTCAGGCAGTGTAGATACCCGGTACCTGCATCGTGATCATTTAGGATCAATTACTGCCATTGTGGATTCAGGTGCTATTGAAGTGCTGTCTTATGATGTGTTTGGCAAACGACGTGATTCAAGCGACTGGATTGGCGCTGCAGCCACGCCAACAGAAGTACGTGGCTATACCGGTCATGAGCATCTGGATGATGTGAATATGATTCACATGAACGGGCGTATCTATGATTCGCAGCTCGGCAGAATGGCCTCACCCGATCCTGTACTGCAGGATCCGATGAACAGTCAGAATTATAATCGTTATAGTTATGTGATCAATAATCCGCTGAAATACACTGATCCGACCGGCTTCTGTTATGGGCTGGACTTTGGTTATGGCTGTGGTGGTTATAACAACTGGTTGCAGGATCTTTTAGATGAGATAGAAGATGATTGGGGGCGTGGATGTAGTTTTGATTGTCAAACAACAGTAATCACGAAAAATGATGGCACATGGACAAAACTCCCGGAAGATAAGGAATTTAAAAAAGTCCTAACAGGCAGTGTTGAAGTGGAAATGGTTAGCCCGGGTCAGACTGCTGGAGAAAGCCAAGCGAGTACCAATGGTGCTGATGGGTCTAATGGAAACATGGTTACTCCGCATATTTTAGAAGAAGTAATTTTAGTCGACGAATGGGAAAGGCCAGTAACGGAAACTTTAGATGTAACTGGTATAAGCCAAAGTGCGGCTGATGCTTTATATAGTAATAGTTCCTATACTTACACTAACGTGATTGAAGCATCTACCCAAGCGGAAATTGAATTGGTTATTGGATCAAGCGTTTTCAGAGATGTTACGAATCAAATCTATCAAGATTCTAGAGATGCAAATCGAGAATTAGGGATTCTTTCAGTTTATAATAAGGGCGAAAACTATTATTTACATAGTACAGGTAGTTTAGACCCTGATAAAGCTAATCGGATGTATATTGAAGATATTAATCTTGATTTGGGCCGTCATGTTTTTGATTGGCATCCTCATCCTTGGGGCAATACTGAGCCATCCCCCGCAGATATGGAGACGAGCTATAGAAGAGGAGCCCCTGGTGTAGTTAAATTTGGTGGTCAAGGTTGGGCTAATACAATTTTTATGGGTGTCTGCAAAGAAGGTAAAGATTGCTAATAGAGGTATTCACATGAAAGATTTTTTAAAGATACTCTCCATTCAATCACTATTTATTATTTCATCATGCAGCTTTGGGCAAGATGATGAAGGAATATATTTAAGTGGCTTTGAATATAGTGAATTCACATTATTTTGTGATACTGCTGAAATTAATTCTTCAGATTTATTTTCAAATGTTTTGCCTACTTTAAGGAGTTACTTACAAAATAATGTTGACTTAAGGGATACACTTGATGTATTAAATTACGAAAAACCAAGCTTAATTGGATATAAAATTCTTAATGATAATTCTTATTTAGTTCAAATATTTTTTACTGAGTATGTAGTTCCAAATGTAACCTTGCCTGGTGAAGGAGGAGTTGTGATAGTAATTGAACCATGTGGTAACGATATTTTATATTCTGGATTTTTCCATTTTTAATAGAGCGATTATCGATCCTTTATGGAGTTAACTTGTCGGTGCCGTTTGTTATGATAAAGTTTGTTGAAGTTAGTGCTCGACATGAAACGATAAGGTACTGACAAGTTAACTCCTTAATTCGAAATAATACTTCGCCAAAATCTATCTAATTAATCGTTGCCTTTTCCCAAGACGCAAAGGCGCGCTGTCTAAAATATCAACATAATAGGACACCCACTCTTTCTACGATCAAAAGTTTGGGTACTGACAAGTTAACTATTAAAATCGAAATAATACTTCGTTAAAATCTATCTAATTAGTCGTTGCCTTTTCCCAAGACGCAAAAGCGCGATGTCTAAAATATCGATAATTTTCTGCAGACACTAAATGTCTTCCCAGATTGAATAAATTATAAACAGCAGCATGAGTATTTAAGAATCGCTGAGCTTGTACTATAGATTTAAACTTTCTCATACCTCGCTCTCTTACTCTAGTAGGTTGATGTGAGAGTTCAGATTTATTATTGGCATATTGCGACGTATCATGGATTGTTTCTGGTATAAGCTCTCTATGTGCAACACCATAACTTCTTAATTTATCCGTCACGATCTTCCTTGGCTCACCTTTATTTTTCCTTAAAAATCGTTTAAAGAAGCGCTTTGCAGCCTTGCCATCACGTCGTTTCTGAAGATATATATCTACAACTTCACCATCTTGGTCAACTGCTCGCCATAGATAATGCTGCCTCCCATTTATTTTGATAAAGACTTCATCTAGGAAGAAAGTATCGCCATACCCCTGATGTTTCTTTCTAAGTTTCTTTGCATATTTAGGACCAAATTTATTGCACCACAGTCGAATTGCTTCGTAACTGACTTGAATGCCACGTTTTGCCAGTAAATCTTCAATATCCCTATGGCTGAGATTGAACTTGAAGTAGAGCCATACGGCATATTGGATAATTTCAGCAGGGAAGCGGTGTCTTTTATATAGTCTATTTGATGTATTCATAGGTTGAATATATCAAATTTATGGAGTTAACTTGTCAATACCGTTTATATAGTCTATTTGATGTTTTCATGAGTTGAATTATCAACTATAGGGAGTTTACTTGTCAGTATCCTCTAGCTCATCACAATCACTGAGCTCACTGTGGTTCGATCTGCAGTTGCCTGATAGCCATCAGATGTTTCTTCCAAAGCAAAGGTTGATGTGGCCAAGGATTCAGCATCGAAAAGGCCCGCTTCAATTAAACTGACATAGCGTGGCATATCACGTTTCATATGGGTTCCACCAAACTGGCTTGATAAGTGATTTTTTGAGGAATTTGTCCATCGCCCACCTGGAAAAGATACATTGCCGACTTGTCCCACTCCACAGGTTAATAAATCGCTGCCGCCTGGGCAAAGTTCCCAGGCCTGTTGTAGTGGAAGGATCCCTGCAGGATCAGGGCCTACTTCCAGTTTGGGAGGGAAACGATCACCACCAACAGCCTCAATCACGAAGTCTGGACCAAGGTGTCTTTCTCCAAAACGTGGACGTCCACCGGAATAAAACGAATCAGATTCTCCTTGACACAAATAGCGAATCTTATCAACCAATTGGTCCCCTTCAATGTTAGGATCAAAGACTGTAGTTGCCCCTAACTTTAGCGCTAATTCGCGGCGTACACTAATTGGTTCTACTACAATAATTTGCGCTGCACCCATTAGGCGAGCACCTTGAACAGCACTCAGTCCAATTGGCCCGGCACCAAATATGGCCACAATAGAACCTGGGGTTACAGGAGAAAGTGTCATTGTCATCCCGAGTCCAGTCCCAGAGACACAGGACAACATTGCCAGTTCAGCTGCTGGAAGGATGGAATTTATCGCAACGCAAGATTGCTCAAGTGTCACCATTAACTCTGCATGCCCTCCTATATTAATGTCTCCCACCACATCAAGCCCATCACTGGTCCTCGCGATAACCAGAGGAGGAATACTTATTCCATAACATGCGTCAGCACGGCCACGTAAACAGTTGTAACACTCACTGCATTCTGGTGTGACACCAACAATAACCCGATCGCCTACTTTAATACGCTTTACCTCAGGGCCAACGGCTTCAACCACTCCAACGCCACCATGTCCTTGGATGATGGGTTTCCCTGGACTGGGCATCCTAACACCTGGAGCACCGAGCATCATTCCCACATTAGAATAACAACACTGGCTTGCTTCAGTACGGATAACTACTTGACGACCATCAATCGGCAATAGTGTTAACTCCTCAACTCCACCTGTTATACCTTCACCTATCTCGCGGTGAACCCATGCGCGAAATTTTCTTCCTCCCATATTGTTTGAGTTATTTGCTGGTATAGAAGAGGAAGAGCTGGTCGATTGTGCTGCCGCTGAGTTGGCAACGGCTGCTGTGACAGCAGTGCCTACTACGGCATATGCACTATGTTTTAATGCATCACGTCTTGAAATTGAATTGGAATTTTCTATTTTTCCTGAGAGTTGCTTATCTAATATTTTCTTCATTTGCTGTCTCCAATTTCCATATTATTTTTAGTCTTCCACAACATTTTCTATTTTAATACTTGACACTTACTTCCAGGTAAGTAAGATATGCTATAACGTCACATAGTACATGGAAAATCTAGTATTGCAAGATGTCAGTTGCAGATAGTAGTTTTTAAGAAAGTAAGCTCTAACATGGTGACTGTGGGTTCTTGCGGTTAGAGAAATAGAGAAATAGAGAAAATTTACACTAGTATTATTAAAAATAATGAGAGGGGCTTATGAGGCAATACAGGTTTGTCCGAATCACTGACTTAGTCGTTTTGCTATCTGTTGTTTTCAGTGCTTCCGCTTGGGCTCAATTTCCAGAAAATGTTGGTGAAGGTTTTGATATCTCGGGAGTGTGGGCAGCAATAGTGCATGAAGACTGGTATGACAGATTGCCAGGAGGGGACTTGGGTGACTATATGGGAATTCCAATTAATGATGCGGCCAGACAAAAAGCAGAAGCTTGGGATGCTTCTATTTTGTCTCAGCCCGAACGTCAGGCTCAGCCACATCCAGCGCAATATTCTTTTCGTGGGCCATTGCCTAATTTACGGATAGACCTCATATTGGAACCAGTGACAGATCGTGTTGTTGGCTATCAAACCAACGGAGCGTATGGTCGTGCTGATCGGACTATCTGGCTTGATGGCAGGCCACATCCGTCTGAGCGATATGGTCTGCACACGTGGGATGGTTTTTCTACAGGTGTGTGGGTTGATGGTGTATTGGTAGTTACTACAACGCACATGAAGTATGGTGTTTATCAACGTAATGGCGTTCCAGCCAGCCCATATGGGCTGATGACAGAATACTGGTTCCGTAATGGTGAGTATCTGACTATGGTGAGCCATATCGAAGATCCGGTTTACTTGGAAGAGCCTATGGTTCGTAGTCAGACATGGGTATGGAATCCCCCCCAGGTAGTCGGCCCTCGTGCTCGTGATCAGTTTGAGCCTGTAGAGGAAGTTGCCATGGGTAAAGGTTGGGTTCCACACTGGCCCTTAGGTACCAAACACTCTGACACGGCTGACAGGCTAGGTGTTGCAATTGAGGCTACGGGAGGTGGCAGCGTGACGCTTTACCCTGAATATCGTGAAACCATACGTCAAATGCGTGAAGAGTTTGATCGAAATCAGGTAGATAAGTAGTAAAGGATGGCGAGAACCTTGATGCAGCTTGGTGCAGAATTGTTATGAGTTAAAAATTAATTGCCTTGAGTTGAATGACATTGGATTGAGCTCTAAATTAATTAGATAAGTTGAGAACTATTGAAGCGATAAAAATATAAATATAAAAAATTAGGAGAATGATCATGAAAAAACAAAAACAAAATCTGCTCGCTAAATTCGTTCGGGCACTTGGCTTTTATTTATTTGCTACCGGTGCGGTATTTGCTCACCACTCCTTCCCAGCAACCTATGTGATGGATGAGACTGCAACTATCGAAGGGACTATGGTTCAGTTTCTGTTCCGTAACCCTCATTCATTTGTTCATGTAATGGTGTCTGATAAAGAAACTGGTGAAAGCCAACTTTGGGCTGTTGAATGGGGCGGCGCTAGTGCATTAGCTGGTTCTGTTGACCGTTCAAGTCTGAAGCCAGGGGACCAGGTACGTATTTCCGGCCAGCCAGGTCGTAACCCAGAAGATCATCGTATCCGTATGCAAAGCCTAGAAGTTATCGACGGCGACTTCGTATGGGAAGGTGACTTCGATTAACACACAAAATATGAATTTTATAAACAGAACTTCAACACTACAAGCGGGCAAGTGCTAGGAAAGAATATTTTAAAAGTACTTTATCGGCTGTCCGAAAATGATGAATTTACCAAAGTAATCGGTAGAGGCATGCCTGACTTGGGAAGATTGTGCAGACAGGATAAGAAGTAATTAATATAAGAGAACCCTTAATGAGTATTTTAAATAAGATAAAACAAAGAAATCTGGTAAGTAATATTGCGATATTGATATTGATTTCAACTCTAACGGATTTGGTTCTAGCTCAAAAGCCTGAGCCGTTAGCTGCAAATAGCGCTGAAATTGAAGTATTACCCGTGCAGGGGAATCTTTACATGATTGGAACTGGGGGTAGTAATATTGCTGTTATGGTAGGCGAGTTGGGTTTGGTTGTTGTAGACAGTGGCAATATTGAAGCGTCTGATAATGTAGTCGATGCGATTCGTAGTCTTAGCCCTTTGCTGCCCCGATATATAATTAACACGTCAGTTTTGCCCGGGCATTTATCAGGTAATTCTGCAATTGGAGCTATGTTGCCGCCAGACACACAAGGTGGTTTCGGTATGTCAGTTATAGGGCATGCCAATGGACTGACCCTTTTAGCCACAGAGTTTGTAGAAGAAGTGCCCTTTGAATTATGGCCAAATAATACGTTCTTTGGTGAAAGTAAGGATCTGAATCTTAATGGTGAAGCCATTTTAATAGAGCATCAGCCTGAGGCTGTAACACAATCTGATGTTATGGTGTATTTTCGACAATCTGATGTGCTGGTAACTGGTGATATCTTTGATATCAGCTCATATCCCCATTTTTATCCTGAGTTGGGTGGCTCATTGCAAGGGGTGATAGATGCGCTTAACCGTATTATTGAGATAACTGTGCCTGAATTTAATCAGCAGGGAGGAACTTTAGTTATACCAGGCCATGGGCGTATTGCGAGTGAATCGGATGTTGTTGAGTATCGTGACATGCTCACCATCATTAGGGATCGAGTACGCTTGATGATTAATGATGGTAGGACCTTTGATGAAGTTCTTGCAGCCAGGCCATCTCTGGAATATGACGGAATTTATGGTGCAGGATCAGGGAATTGGACAACACACATGTTTTTGGAGGCTGTGTATGATGATTTACGTTAAGCGAATATTTCAACAAGAAGAAAGTTGGAAATCATTATTGTGTCTACTGTGTTTAATATTGAGCTTGCCTTTATCTACTTTGGTTTTAGCCCAGGAGGAATTAATTCTTGGTGGACCAGCCCAGGTAGCAGCCCCCGGCAGGCTTGAAGCGCCGATTGATTTAACCGGCACCTGGGTTTCACTGGTGACTGAAGATTGGGCTTACCGCATGTTGACCCCGGCAATTGGTGACACGATGAGTGTGCCGGTTACTGCTGCTGCTATCGAGGTGACCAATAACTGGGATCTTGAGGCGGATAACGCCGCAGGCTTGCAATGTAAGGCTTTTGGAGCTGCCCGTATTATGCGGGTTCCAACCCGCCTACAGATAAGTTGGGAAGATGACTATACTCTACGAATTGATAGCGATGCCGGTTCTCAGACTCGACTAATAAACTTTTCCAGTGAAGGCCGCCGTCCCTTAATCAGCATGATGCTGGAAGCAGCAGGCCGCGAAAGAAGCTGGCAGGGATACAGCGTAGCCGATTGGGAAAATATTATGATAGATAAAGCTTCCGTGATTTTTGAGCAAGAACAGGTAACTCCGCCCGGAGGTGCATTGAAAGTCATTACTACTCAAATGCAGCCTGGTTATTTACGGGCTAATGGTGTGCCTTATAGTGAGGATGCCATTCTTACGGAGTACTTCAACCGATTCACTGCGCCCACAGGAGAGGAATGGTTTGTTGTTACGACAATAGTGGATGATCCGAAATATTTAATGACGCCTTATGTGACGACAACACATTTTCGACGTGAGCCGGATAATTCAAAGTGGAATCCAAGTCCCTGTGAAACTTGGGCACCACTGGAAGGAGCCGTTACGCCAGGGTTTTAAGGAGTATTTGAAGAACTACAAGACTTACCATGTAAACAGTAGTTTAGTTATAAGAACATAAATGCCATGAATGCCTGGCAGATGACTTTCGGCAACTAATTGCATGATATTCTTCCTGGTTGTGAGTTGAATATACTCCAATAACTAAAATGTCTGGTTCCTATCCAGAACAGACAATAGCTTATTTTCTTTAAATGCGATCTATTATTTCGTTATAATGGCCTATGGCTTTCCGTACGTAAATAAAGAAGTAGGTTGTAATGAAAAAGAAGATATTAAAAATTGCAAAAAAGCAATTATTGGTGGGTGGTTATGGGAAACTAAATTTTGCCAATATAGCTGATGACCTCAATACTACTAGAGCAAATTTGTACTACCATTTTAAAGATAAAGAAAATCTTGCTTTAGAAGTATTTAAAGAATATGAGATAGAAATGATTACTCAATATAATGACCTTAGGAATCAATCCAAAAATAATTATGTTGATTTCTTCATTATGATAGAAAAGTTGTCTTGGAATTTTCATGCAGAGAAACATAAAAGCGGAAGTAAAGCTGTAATTATTGAGCTTGTATTTGATGCAGATTTACCAAAAAGAATCGAAAAAATGTGCAGAGAACTTTATGAGAAATTACGGAAGATAGTCGGTGGTGTGCTTCAAGATGGACTTGATTGTGGAATGATCAAGAAAAAGATTGATGTTGATAGAGAAGCTACTAGAGCGTTAGCCATTATGGTAGGTATGTTTACTAGCCGACATCATTTTCATTTTAATAAAAAATCAAAAGAGCAGCTTAATGGTTTACTAATAGATTGGGCAATAAGCTTAAATAAGTAATTTTAATATTAAATTATTCAATTGAGGGCTGGTATTAAAACGGGGGAGTTGTTTCATCAAAACTGTACGCCAAAGCTATTAATAAATAGTTAGAGGAACAATCTAGGGAAAGTACCCGCCAAATAACAAAACTAATTGACCAGAATGATAGTGGGACTTCACCCAGAGTGATGTAAGTGAAGACATGTCTTTTAGATATATATAAGTTTAATCTGCAGGTTCAGCGAAATTGACACATTAAATTTATTAAAATAGTTCATGCTATAATTTCTTTTGAAATTACAAGCTGTTTCTTTTTCTAAAACCTACTTTTCTGATATTTATTTCGTTCTTCGCCTTCAATTCTTCAATCATTATTTTTTTAGTACAATTTTTTATTTTAAACGACTTGACTGCTTACTTACATGAAAGTAAACTTTTACGAGTATTTAAATATAGCAGATAAGTAATATCTAAATTGGATTAAATCAATTAACTGACGGTCGGGAATTAAACTGAATGTACAGCTAAATAAAGGTGTTACATGAAAAACGAAAATAACATACATAATTGCATTCGGTTTAAGTTGGCAAGTTTTAGCTCAACAAACTTGCTATTTCTATTAGTATTTCTATTAGTATTTCTTGTTAATTTAACATCAGCTGCCTTTGCCAAGGATCAAAGTTTGGAACTACTTCAATTAAGACCTAACCTTTACATGATAGCAGGGGCTGGCGCAAATATTGTTGTTCAGAGTGGGGATGATGGTGTGGTTGTTGTGGATTCTGGTTCAGGTTATAGAACTGAAGATGTACTTGAGGCTATAAATCAGATTGCAGGAAATGCCCCTATGTAACTAGTCCATATTACAGAAAAGAAAAAGTTGAGTTAGAAGCTTTAGGTTGTAAGGTTTCTTTTTGAAAAAATTAAAGAATCTTTTTCGTATTTATTTAAATAATTTCAGCAGGTCAAATAGCTAACATCTTGTTACCAACTTGACGTAAATTGAGGAGGCTCTATGCAAGAAAATACAAATGATGAAAAAGTATGTGACGAAAAGTTAATGAATAAAAATGAATCTGGGGTTCAACGCCGTACGGTATTAAAGCAGGGGGTCGCTGCAGCAGCGTTTGGGCTTATCGGTAATCGAACGGCATTAGCACAACAGCAGGCACCAGCGATAGCGACTGGCACTCAGGCCGGCCGACGGTTTCGAGCTTGGGTTCAGAACGGTTTGTTACCAGGCGGAATAGACGGAGTCGAGGAGTTGACACTTCTAAATGATTTACAGCCGCGGCAAGTCCTCATTCGCACTGAGGCTTCGGCACCTTGCTACACGCTAGTGCAACAGGGCATTGGTGGTACGCCGATGATCGAGGCCCCTGGTTTCATCGAACAGGACCAAGTGCCGCAGATATCGAATCATACTGCTATAGGGTTGGTTGAGGCTGTGGGTGCTGATGTGCGCCGTGTACAACCTGGTGACCGCGTGATTATTGGAGTCGTAGCGCAATGCGGTCAATGTTATATGTGCCTGCGAGGGAGGGCTGACCATTGCCAGTTCTCGATGGGTATTGTCGATCCAGTCCGTTACTTTCCACCTTTTGCCACGCGCGATGATGGGACTGAAATCCGTGCTTCGATTGGGATAGGCGGGCTAAGTGAATTGACGGTCGCCTATGAAGAGTATTTATGTCCGGTATTCACGGAACTTCCGGCAGAACAGCTTTCACTACTGGGCGATACTGCTGCCGCAGGTTTTGGGACGGTTATGGGTGTGATGCCAATTGAGCCAGGATCTGATGTTGTGGTGCTGGGCGCCGGCCCGATAGGGATGTCAGCCGTGCAAGCTGCGCGCATAGTGGGTGCTGCACAGATCATTGTGAGCGAACCCATCGCGCATCGCCGCGAGATGGCATTGCAACTCGGCGCCACGACGGTTCTCGATCCGAATGCCGAGGGTGATGGCCTTGTTGAGCGTATTCGTGAATTATGTAAGGGGCCAACCGACCGATGGTTCGCTGGAGGACGCGGGTGGGCTAACACCAGAACCACCGGCTTCACGAACCTTGATAATCGAGGCCCTGACTTCACAATCGAGGCGGTTGGTCGCACGGGTGATCGACCGTTGGTGGAATTGCCGCCTGATCCTTCAGGTATCCTCCCGATGCAACAGGCGTGGGAGTTCACGCGTCGAGGTGGTGAGATATGCTACCTCGGGTTTGGTCAGCCGGGAGAGGTGTCGTATCCTGCCACAGGATTTGCTAATTTTGGTCGTACCGTACATGCAGGCCAGCAAGGAGGCCTTAACATGATGCGAGACCTGCCAAGACTTGTGAAATTAGTTGAAAGCGGTGAATTTGATTTGGAAACTATTGTCACTTCAACTTGGAGTTTGGATCAGACCGACCAAGCGCTTCAAGTGGTCTCAGATCGCACAGAAATGGCGCCGGTCGTTGTGTTTGATAATTAGAAGGAAATCTTACTGCCGGATTAGATTTTCTTGTGAAAGTTAATATTTTTTCTAACGAAAAAAATGCTACATATTCATCAAGTAGATAGTATTTTTTTGAGTATTGACAAGATAACGTTTTAAATTGAAAAGTACTACTATGAGGATATTACAATGAGTGAACCGTTAAGAGCTTCAGACACGCCTTATGCTACAGATGTAGAAGCAGGCCAAACCTATTATTGGTGTTCCTGTGGGAAAAGCACCAAACAGCCTTTATGTGATGGATCACATCAGGGAACTGAATTCACACCGGTAGCCTATAAAGCAGAAGCAACAAAACAAGTTTTTTCTGTGCCTGCAAAGCTAGTAAAAGCAGCCCCATGTGTGATGGAAGCCATCAATAATTTAAAATGTAGAACTAGTCCTTTGGGGTTTTGAGTTTGCAGTAGCAAGAGCTCGAAATGGTACTGACAAGTTAACTTCATAATTATAAATTCGATTGTATATTTATAATTAGTCATTACCCTTTTACCAAGACGCAAAGGTAAGTTATCTAAAGTACCCGTTTCTCAGAGAAGCATTCATTTTTTCTTACGGATATGGATATTTTCCAGTTCGGTACGGGTGACTTTTTTTTTGGAGGAGGAGGGCCTTCTCCCTTAAATACCAGAACGATTGGTTTAAATGATGCGGGTGCTCCGGTAGATATTAGCGGAGGCGCCAAACTCAGCGGACGACTTGGTGGTTATGATATAGGCACCCTGATTATTCGTCAGGAAGAGTCGGGCGGGGTAGATGCCACTGATATTTATGTGGCGCGGATTAAACATGGTTTGTTGTCTCAATCAGAGGCAGGTGCTTTTTTAACCTATGGTGATCCCACATTCAACGATACCAGTTCGACGCTGGGGGCAGATTTCACTTACCGCAATTCTCGTTTGCCTAATAACAGAAATATTCGCACGACCTTCTGGGCATTACAAACTGATAATCCTGGTATAGATTCAAACGACGGAGCCTGGCATGTCGATGTGGATTTCCCCTCCAATGACTCCTGGTATGCCAATGGCAAAGTTGAAGAAGTTCAGGCTAATTTCGATCCTCGTTTAGGCTTTTCCAACCGCAGCGGAGTACGACAATATCAAGGGGAAATAGGTAATAATTGGATTTTCAGAGACCGCGGCAGGCTGCAGAAAATTTCAAGCAGTTTTGATGCCACACAGTACAACTATCTAGATACAGGTGATGTACAAAGTCGGGAGCTGGATCTGGAATTATTCAATCTAGAGAGCATTGCCGGTGATCAGCTAAGCATGAGCATCAAGCGTGAGAAGCAGGTTTTGCGAGCCGGTGAAAGAGCGCCTCTGAGTCGGCTAGGAGTGATAATCCCGCCTAGCGAATATAACTATACGCGCTATGAACCGAGTCTGGAGTTTAGCCAGTCACGTCCTTTATCCTTGGAGCTTCGTGGTGGTTATGGTGATTACTATACCGGTACCAGCTGGGATGTTTCCTCGACACTAGGCTGGCGACCCCAGTAAGTATTTGTCGTTTAACTTAGGCTACGAATATAGTCAATTTGATATGCCCGATATGAAAGCGGATACACGGGTGATTGAGTTTGAAAACGTGATTACTTTTAGCCCTGCACTTTCAATAGTTAATCTCATTCAATATGAAAATGTTTCAAACACCTTAGGCTTTAATGCTCGACTACGCTGGAACCTCCAATCTGGTCAGGACATCTGGTTCGTCCTTAGCCATGGCATGTTGATGAAGATGGTGACTTCTCTGATGTGCAAACCTCAGCGACATTCAAAGTACGCTATACCATGCGCTATTAATTACATATTGGGTAAGAGCAACTGCAATTTAGGGTATTGACAAGTTTAGAGCGCAGCTCGAATAAGATTATCGATTTATATTTCTATACTTCCACTGTCTCTCCCGGAATCTGTCTAGATAATTGCTCCTACAAATTCCCTGATATTCCCTGTTAATTTTCTACGGGATGAATTTAAAATTTAGTAATTCATTGAATTATAAGACTAATTGATCAACTGATAATGCAAGTAAGGTAGTAAAGTTAAGAAAATCCCTGCTTTTTACCCTGTTATTAGGGAAAAACAAAGAGGGTTTCGCAGAAGACTCCGCACACCGCCATCAAGTCTGTTATCCGGTGCTAGGTTCTCTAGTCACCGGAAAACTTCCCCCAAAATCAAAGCTTTATTTTTCATTCCAGATCTCTTGGGGACTGTACTTCTCCAATACTTAGTAAATATCTTTCAAATTCTCCAATGCACAGTTCAGTAGTCCGAGGTTTTCAAAAATTCAAAGGTAAATTGGGCTAATTAGCGGACTTTAAAGTACGCTCTGATCTGACCAGGGTAGGGATTGAATTTGGAGCAAATCAGTAATTGTTGTTTTGGGATGTTGCCGCCCTTCAAGGATGGTATCAATCACTTTTGGTGAAAGTGAACATAAGGGGAGGATGTGCCGAATATACCTGCAGCTGATTCCTTCTTTTCTGGATAACTGGCTAACCGATTTTACCTCACGATTGAGCAGCATCTGATTCCAGACAAAGGCTCTGGATATAGCTTTGACCAACGTAGGGTTAAGCTCTTTTGCATGAATTTCGTCATTTTTGAAAAACAGCTTTTTCTCCCCTTGGCATTGTTTGAGTCTAATTTTTTCAGTCAGTTTAATGTCTTGAGTATCCTGGCTTGCCTGAAGGTTTAATAATGAGTTGATTGCCTTCACCGAGATCCAAATCGAAATATCCTTTTTAGACAGTCTTATCTTGCTAATAATTTTCCTGAACAGGGTTGAGTTCTGAGTAATTTCATCTGCGAGCTCCTGGCATCTTTCAATGTAAGAGCTTGCTTTAAACTTATCTTTAGATAAGTTTAAAGCAAGCTCTTACATTGAAGATAAAGATATTGACTACGAACAGGATAATCTTGTGAAGAAGATATCTTCCACTGGTCAAGGCGTAGGAAGCGCGATGGCAAGAAAAATATTGGAAAGAGACCCAAATGGCTCAGTTAGGCTAGCCAAAGATATCCCTGAATTAAAACCTTATACAAAAGATACCGTTTCTATTTTAGAAAACATATTTCAAGAGAACGGTAAAGTTCTGCTAGAAGGTACTCAAGGAACATCTTTAAGCTTGCATCATGGCATGTACCCTCATGTTACTTCAAGAGACACAACAGTATCAGGATGCTTAGCCGAAGCCGGAATCTCACCAAGAAGAGTAAGGAAAGTAATTATGGTATGTAGAACATACCCCATCAGGGTTGGAGGCCCTTCGGGGCCGATGAAAAATGAAATATCCAGGAAAGAAATTTCAAGACGTTCAGGCGTTTCATACTATGAAATAAAAAAAAAAGAAAAAACCTCAACTACTAAAAAGGTTAGAAGGATTGCAGAATTTGATTGGGAGCAATTACAGAGATCTATGATATTAAATGGCCCAACAGAAATCGCCCTTTCTTTTGTAGATTATCTGGATGTTGAAAATAGAAATGCAAGAAGGTTTGAGCAATTAACTCCAGATACAATTCGATTTATTGAGGAGGTAGAGCGAATTTCTGGGGTTCCTGTTTCTCTAATATCAACTCGTTTTGATTATAGATCTATAATCGATCGAAGGGCATGGTAACTGGATGGAAATAAAAGAGCTAATTTCTATCTACCCTACACTATATCACATGGCTGAATTTGGTAGCTGGGAGAATATAAAAGCAAATGGTTTATTAAGCACTAGTGCTTTGCTAGATCTATATAAGATAAATGGACAAAAAAGACAACAAATTGAAACCTGTCATCGGTCAGAAAGTATAACTATAAATTGCCAAGGACTTCCTACAGCTGTTGTACGAGATCAAAAGCCAATGAGTGATTCTGCACTCCAAAAAGTATTGAATCGCCACTAATTTGCTAGACACCTTTCAGTCATAGAAAATG
>TARA_R110002110_G_scaffold198675_4_pt1 | contig 38790 bp, 51 predicted proteins | sample TARA_R110002110 | Tara Oceans TARA_R110002110 (sample SAMEA4397330) | marine metagenome | biome: Polar Biome; feature: [SRF] surface water layer (ENVO:00010504); material: water (ENVO:00002006), including particulate matter (ENVO:01000060) such as... | depth 5 m | reverse complement strand
CCAGGGCCACCGTACCCGGTGGTCGTCGCGGCCCCCGCCTTGGTGGCCCCTGCCTTCGCGGCTCCTCTTCCTCTAAGTTTTCTACCAGCAGCGCCACCCCAGCGGCTGAAGGTTGGCATCCGTTTTATTGCCTCTTTATTCATTTGCCTTGTTGATTTTATAAAGGGAACAGCAATTTTACTTACTATAAGCCCTCCGAGTTTTGCCAACCCACCAGCGAATAAAGGCTGTCTAGCTTCTGCTTCTCCCCCTTCGTTTTTACCAGTCCTATCATAATTATTAATACCGTGTAATACTCCTCCTCCAAGTCTTTTGGCAGCTCTCTTATTAAATACAAATTCTCCACGAGTTAATAAAGCCGGAACATCTCCTCCTTCAGCCCTACCTAATCTACCACCTAGACCAGAAATTTTTTGAGCTTGCCTAATTAAAGCAGCTTTAGTCCCTCCTTTTCCCTTAGCACTCTGCGCGGCTAGGCCTCGTGTTTTCTTCAGCTTCGCCTCAGACATACTATCAACAGCTTCAAATTCTAACTGTTGTATAACCTTGTCTTTTATTTTTCTAGGTTCTGCCCCCTGTTTAGAAGCCTTAGCATCAATAAAATCAACATCGCCAAGTAACTGAAATCTTTTTTTCAATTGCGGAGATTTAAAACCAGAAGTAAAATCAAATGGTCTATTCGGGTCTAATCTACGGTCGAATAAACCTTGTGATTCTACATTGGTTAATACTGCTTCAAATAAATTACCAAAAATAGATTCTACACCACTGCTCTGTAATAGTCTTCCAGTAGAAAAACTACTACCAGTTTTACCTTGTAGGGCTGTTGTTCCTTTATTAATTGCCTGACCTAACAATGGAGAAAATATTTTCTTTACCGCAGAAAAGTCTTCTTTTCCAAGCGCCTCTCTGGTGAAAGCAAAGCTTTTAGACCTATTAAAAGGTGGAGTTTTTACCGAACCTCCTAAAATGTCTTTCGGTTTAATATTAATATTGCCTTTTCTAAAATCTCCTTCTGGTTTTAATACAGCAGCACCAACATTTCTACTATCTATTAATCTCTTAGGACCTAATATTCCTCCTTTTCGCAGTTCTACTCTACCTCCATCTGCCCTATTTAATCTTTTAAGAGTGCCCACTCCAATAGCGTCTACTGCCTTGCGACGTACAACAAACTCACCAGACTGTAAAGTTGCTCTAACATCATCTTTTATACCTTTACCACCAGGAACTAAGCCTCGTGGACGTATGTCTCCTCCTCCTGAAAATTCTTGTCTTACCAAACCTCCCTTGTGGAAGTTTTGTCCTCTAACACCTTTGCTAAACCCACTAATAAATTTTGTTCCTCCTCTAAGGAGAGATACAGTACCCAAGGCTCCCAATAATGGAATAATAGGTTTAATAGCATCTGCCAATCTAATTAGTGCGCTGGCCAAGTTCAAAATAGTACTAGCCATTACTCTAAATGTAGTAGTCTGAGTAATCTCACGAATCAAAGCTGTAAATTCTTCTTTAACCTTGGTTAACCTAACTTGTAATGTTTCTTGAGCAAGAGCAGCGTCTTTAGTAAGAGAAGCCGCACCTGCTTGAGCAACTGCTAAAGCCTTCAATCTTGTTTCGTATGCCGTTATGATAGGAATAACTTTACCAACTTGACGGAAACCACCCAATTCTTCAATAATCTGTGAGAATCTGCTATCTCTTGGGTCTAGATTTTTAAGAGCTTTGGCCAGCAAATTAGCAGCTTCAAACCCACCAACAAATTTACCTTGGGCATCTTGTAAATTAATACCAAGTTGTTTTAAATACTTAATAGTACTAGGTCTTTGAATTCTAGTAAAGATAGTACGCAAACCAGTAGCAATGGTTTCTGCACCTTCACGAGTAGTTGCTCTCACGCTAGTAAAGATAGCTATGAACTGATGAAGAGCTTCCGTTCCTGAAACCACTCCCTTAGAAGTAGCCGCAAACACACCACCAGCACGTTTAACAGCAGAAATAATATCATCAGATGATACAGCGAATTGACCAGCAACAGCATTGATAGAACCCAAAGCACCCTCTAACTCATTAGCGCTAATACCAAATTGACGCATAATAGCAATAGCACCGTCTGCGGTCTGTTCCATATTCTTAAAAGTAGGAGCAAGGTCTGTTTTAGCTAAAGCTTCCAGTGCAATCCTAGTTTGGTTTATACTTAAACCTGATTGAGAAAGAATCCTAGATACTTTAACTAGGTCGGCAGATGCTACACCAAGAGATGTAGATAAGAGTTTAATTTGCCTTGTTAGAGGAGCAAGAGAGGCCACGCTCTTACCTGTTACTTGAGCTACTTTAATTAATTCTCGTTCAAAAGCAATGGCTTCACTAGTTGCGTTAACTACGGCTCTACCAAAGCCAAAGACAACCGCTGTAGCAACAGAGAAACCAGCAAACCTACGTAGAGCCAAACCAGATACTCGACCAAACTCTTGCATTTCTGTACGAGCCCCACGAGTTGCCTTTGACTGTTTATTCATATTACTAGTAACTTGAGAAGTTACATTATTTATATTTTTCATCCCTCCCGCAGCGCTAGCCAGAGCATTACTTAATTGGCCAACAGACGCAGCCGCATTTTTAGCTTCTCTATTTACATTTTGAAGAGATTTATAAAGAGCGTCTAAAGAAGATTTAGTTTTGGCAATATTTGTGCGGGTAGAAGAATCTAAATTGATTTTTATATCAACAGTTCTACCAGAGAAAGCCTGCTTTAATTGAGCAGACGCCTTTTTAACATTAACTAACCGTGCGTTAATATTTGCAGTAAGATTGAATCCAGCCATAATAACCTTAAAAGTGGTCGTTTCGATATAATATTAAACTTCAGTACTCTCCAATTAACCACTATCCACTATTAAATTGCAGGTTGTTCTTGTTCTTTAGTTTCGGGCTCAAGAGAAGATTCTTCTTCTTCTTCTTTAACCTCGGCTTCTTCTTCTGCCTCAGGCTCAGGCTTTTCCTGTACTATAGGATTACCTTCGTCATCCAAGAACGGGCTAGAAGACTCAGCAAATTCTCCTTCGTCATTTAATTTATATCCATAAATATTGACGCGGTTTTCTTCTTCATCAACGTAGAAACCGTCTTCATCTATTAAGCGGTCTTCTGAATCTACTAAATGGCCTTCTTTATTAATGGGTCTAAATTCTTCATCTACAAATTTATATTCTTTTAAGAATACATTTTCTGTTAAATTATTTTCAAAATTATCATCAAGACCATATAACATATTGGCCAGTTTTCTACTACCAGCGAACCCTACGCTACTATCTGATGCCGCCAAAAAGTCTTCATATGTCTTAAAATATTTTTCTTTGTTACTACTATATATTACACAAGCAGATACTAAAAAGTTAAATCGTGCATTATCAGCTTGCCCTTCACAAGTATTTCCATCAAATTCCGTATGGACAGTTAATAGTTGACTCAATTCGTCTCGAAACTTTTTAATTTCCAAAGCAATGGTTTTACCTTCAGAGGCTTTAATTCCACCTTTATGCAAAACATATTCTTTATCAATAATTTCTTTTTGGATAGCTTCCATTTCTTTTTGTTTGCTATCGTCCCAAAGGCCCTGTTCTTTTAAAATTTCTCCTACCCTACGTCTTAAAGGAGCCCCAGATTGAATGGCTCCATTAAAAACCGTATTATATACTTTCTGTCCTTCTAAATAATCTTTCTGAGTAGGATTCTGAATTTCAAACTGTGTTTCTTTACCTTCTAACGTTGCCGTGAAGGTTTTGTCTTCCTTTTCCATAGTTTACCTCACTATTAAAGTAGCTTTATATTTATTCCATTCAGTATTATATTCTGAAATTTCTTCCATAGCAGCACGTAACTGCTTATTTCCTTTATTTAAAACGTCTGTTCTAGTTTTTTCCCACAATTCTCTAAACATTTTTTGTTCATCGGTTAAATCTACGTCTAACTCCTCAAGACCCCATAACTTTCCAAAATTTTCTTCAAATGCAGATAAAGCCCCAATCATTGTAGTTTGAATTTTTTTACCCACATTTTGTCTTAATCTATTTTGCGAATATAGTTTGCCTCGTTCTTCATTAACCTTTTTTCTTTCATTAACTATATCTGTATTATCCATTTTTTCTATTCCTTATAGCTTTTAAAGTTTTTTCACGAACTTCTGTTTGAATAGCAGGTATTTCTAAGTCTGATGCCTTACCTTTTTCGTCTAAAATTTGTTTTCTTTGTTTTTGTATCATTCTGGCTCTAATATCATTCATACGTTGAATTCTATCAATATCTTCTGAAGAATTAGCTGGAATAATAATCTCTCCAGCAGAACCATGCTTAGAACCACTATTAATATTGGTATCCATAAATGATTCCTCTCTTTCTTTATCCCTCTTTCTCCTGGTGCTAATCAACCACCCGTCTAATAAATCATCATCAGCAATTATTTCTTCAGCAGGAGAATCTGCATTTTCGTAAATATTGTCATACATTTTACTAAATAACAATAAGGTACGTTGATGATTACCAATAATATTAAAATTAGATAATCCTGACGTAGTCCAAAATGAGCGCCACGGTTCAGTTTTAGCTAATTCTCTATATTCGCTAAGAGTAGGCTGTATTTGTTTGTATTTAGTAATGACGGCATTTAATATCGGATAATCAATGTTTTCTAATTTATTATAATCTTTATCCAATATAATTTGACTAAACAAAAAATATTCCGTAGCCTTTTCAGCAAATCCTTCTAATGTTATGTTATCTAATGAATGTTTATTAAAATATAGTTCGTTCTGTTTTTTACGAATCATATCTATTTCTTTTCTTAGTTTACCAACCTGTTTTTTATTTTGCCAATAACTATGGAATAATTGAACCTTTTTGTCTTCAAGGGACTTTTCTAATTCTTTTAAAGTATTGTCATTTGCTAAAGACCATAGGCCATGTCCAATTAATATCCCAATAACTGTTTGTTCGTTTAACCACGGAGCAAATCTATTCTCATGCAAAATTTTGTTATAATAATGATTTGATTCACTAATTAACTTAATATCCGGCGTTCCTACAATGTATGTGGTTCCTATAACGTCTACAATTGTATATCCAGAAAGAATATGATTTAAAATTAATTCTTTTTTTATACTTTCCACTGTTTCCTCTCTATGAAAAAAGAGCCAGAAACAAATACTCGACTGCCTGCCAAGGAAAGCCTATCGCACCTATTTCTGACCCATGAATAAGAAACAATTCTGTCCGATTACCTTATCAAAGATTTCGTATCCGAGGGTCATAAACCCAATCTATTCCAATTAGTTTACTCTTCTTCTAAATATCCACCAGAACCTCTACCTGCCCATGTGTAAGAACCATTCGGGTCGTTTTCATGCATGACTGTGCAATCATTAAACGTACTAAACGTATAAGAAATGGACACGTTTCCACCGCCCGTATCTCCACCGGAATAGTTTACACTAGATAGCTTATTTTTGCGTCCAAGATAAATTCTTGTACCATCACAAGTTGCGATTCTAATAGTTCTATTAGAAACATTTCTACCGATAGACCCACAACCAGCACTAGAAGAACCAAAGGCACCACCTTCTGTAGCTGAGAATAAATCTCCTTCTGTTGCTATAGCGGTAATTTCACAAGAAACTTCTGTTGGGAAAGCAGCGTTTCTATGATAAGGACCTCGTCTGCCTAATTCGTCAATAGCTTCTCTACCATAATCGAATGATACGCTTATAGATTGAATATGAGCATCAAAATCAGGAGCGGAAGTCTGTTCGTTAAGACCAGAATTACTAATACCATAAACTTCTGGAGGTAATACAGTGGTATCTTTATCATTAATCATTCTATTGGAATCAAGTGATACCGCACCGGTTGCATCAAATAAGAAGTCTTCAGAACGAGCAATACCGATAGATGCCAAAGGAGAGTCTGTAGCTGGCATTTCCGCATTCCAAGTGATAGCCGGAAATGTTTTAGCGTCAGTTTCTCCATAATTAGGAGCACCCGTGAGTTCTTGGTTATACCAAAACTTATTATTACCAACTAAGGTAACATCTTCTGTAAAGTTTCCATCTACGCTGAAAGAATAAGAAACAGAACTAACAAACATACCAGAACATGCAAGAGTAGACAATTCTGTTCCGCTAGCACTTAATGCAGTATCTGAATAAATAGCCGCGCCAAATGTACACTTAGCATTTGAACGACCAATCAAAGTTGGCGTAGTTGCGTCTTCTGTTGCTTTGTGGTAAATAAGAGGATTTCCATCAAGCACTTTGTTCAACGTAACTTCTACATCGGGAATATCTTCAATATTTTCATAAATTTCCAACACGCCTAGTTGGAATAAAGGTTCTAGGTTAATGTTGGTGGTTATACCTACACTCTGTACACCGTGTAAAGCATCTTCGGGTCCAAAAGTATAATTGGCATCGCCGTCTGGTTTTATCGCCACAACATGAGCAGGATAAAAAATTCTTTTATTTGAGCTAGAAGGCATTTAAAATTTCTCCATTTATTAATCTATATATATCCCAGGGCTTCCAGGGTCATAACAAATTCGTCTAATAATGCGTCTAAATTATCTTCTTTAAGATTTAGACCGATTTTTTTACTATCTTGCATTTTAGTGCTAATTGCTATCTGTCCAGTGTCCTTGTCTAAGGTTGTACCTAATAATTGGCCTGTTATTTGAGCAGGACCATTAGGATTTCGTAAAATATTCAACTTGTGTAAATACCATTGATTCATGGTTTATCCTTTATATAATACACCACTAATAGAAATCTCCACTTATATCAAGATTCTCATAGTGGTTCTAATAGTGGCCTCGTATAAAGTGGGGTGAATTTGTTCAATATCCGAAATAGTCGAATTTTCCATTCTGATTTCCCCCCAACGGTGTCCTCCATCTTCTGTTGTATCCACAAAATCCGGATACATTTTCGTACCTGTTAAAGACCCTTGAAAATCTAAGGGATAAGAATCAATAGCAGTATTTGTATCGTAAAGCCATATAGATTTATCAGTTTGCAAACTAATAATATCCATAATATTATTGCGGTCTGACCTAGATTCTGCAACGACATGAAATAATACATCTCTAGATACATCTAATATATCTGACCCAAGCTGAAAACTCTGGGCAATGCCCCTGGGAACAGATTCTACAATGACGCAAGGTAATTGAACTCTATGAGTACCAAATGTAGACCAGTCTCCGCTGCCTGCTTGTAAATATTGGTCACTGTCTACTCTGTGTGAATTATATTGTATTTCTCTCCACCACGGAGCATCGTCTGCCCTATAAACTTGTATATATCTATATTGGTGGGCAACCTGTACCGTAGATGATGTACTAATAGGAGTGTCAAATATTATGCGGCCCAAAGGATAACTAACATGATAAGCGTCTGTTGTTGCTGCGCCGTCAACAACAGGTGTTCCTGCCCCTGTGGGATTATAAGTTGCGCTGTCTGTACCCACATAATTAATACCAGTTTCCCAAACCCAGTCTTTTCTGGCCCCTTCCCAAACTTGACCGTCTGTATATAATTCGTCTTTAACAGGACGTAGTCTGCTCCATTCTCCTCCATATGCTCCAGATAAAGGAATAGTTATGCTGGTCCAGCCACCAAGTCCTAAAAATATCCAATCATAATGTGTTTTAAGATTTGATTCTAAAATGTTAGCCAGATTGTCATAGCCAATATGTGACTGAACACCTTTTGCGTTAACTGTACTGTTATTGGTTGGGTCAATTGCCATTGTTTGTAATAATCCCTGCTATTTCTTTTTGCAAAGTTGAGTCTATTTGGTTAATAGCTCTAGTAACAAAATTATTATTAGGATTACCAGCAAATTCAGAAGGAACTTTCCACCTTCCTTTTTTTATCATAATTGCTGGACCAGCCCTGCCTTTTTGCCCGTATTGAATATGATAGTCCCTAATAATAGTTCTATCTCCTTCTACAAGCAACCATCTTAACCATTCTAATTCTTCGCCTTTTTCAGTCACAAATGAAGAATCAGCTAAAGATAAAACATCTTCATAATTATCTTGAACAGCACGAATTGTTAAGCCTCCAGACATTTTAGTTCCAGTTATTGACATACGATGAAATTCAACTTGAATATTACTTAGCCATATATTTAAAACTTGGGATAACCTGGAAAATGCGTCTGGTATTCCAAACTCAGTTCTAAGTTTACCACCAAGTAAAGAAGACCATTCTGGTTGATTACGCACGGAGTTACCAAGTTCTTGTTTAACCAATTGTTTAATAGGTTTTACAGAACGAGAAAAACTTCTATTGGTCATCTTAAATACTTCTCTGCTAATCAAAGCAGCAATTTCGCTCTGAGTTTCTTGTAAAGAGATATTTAGTTTAATTGACATTAGCTTACCTTGGACCACATAGTAACAACAAAATTACCGGCACCTAAACCAAAAGGTTCTGGGTCTCCTTGTCTGGTAAATTCTTGCATACCATAGTTTTCAATATCAGTATCTATAAATATGGTTTTGGCCCGTTTTAACTTGGGGTATAAAACAATTTTACCTAGAGTTTGCACCCAAGTTGAGGCAGTACGAGCGGTATTAGAAGCCCTATCAAACGTTGCTCCTCCTCCCATATCAATCCATTCTCTAGAATCCCATATGGGAGCTAGATATATAGTTTCATCTACTGTGCTTCCAGTTTTACCAGAGCCATTACACACCGGACAAATTTGACCATTGGGAAATGATACTGGCCCACCGGTTTGATATCTATTGGCGGATTTACCACCTATAGCATCATATATACAATTAGTACAATCTGCCCATTTTGTTCCTCCGTATCTTATACGACACGGAACTGTACACGCATTGTCATCTAACAACGCGTCAATCATATTTTTGTGCGTATCTTTAAATGCTTGTGTTATAATACCAGAAAAAGGATTAGCCATTTATGCCCCTTGCTCAATTTAATTGGCCTTCATGGATTGCGTCTCGTCTAAATTTATTTTTATATGTAGTAATAGCCACAATGGTTTCATCACTACCTACAAAATGACCGTTAGTTCTTACTGCGGCTTCTTGTGCGGTGCCTCCAGTTTGTACAAATATATGAGAACCAACATCAAGACCTGCAATAGCCTCATCTGTCCACACCCATAAAGTTTCAGCGTATTCTAAATAAGATTCATTAACTCCACTTTCAACCTTAGTAAGTCCCGTTGGAGTATCACCAAAAGCATAAGTAGTGTCTAAAGTGTATGTCGGAAAAATTACAGCATCTCCACTCTCAGAAGTATTTGTACAATGGTCATTAGTTGGCCCTGAATCTAAAGCGTCTTTATATAAATCGTATCTTCTTACAACACCACTACTATCTGTACCATGAAGATTTCGGATGCGACCGTCCCATCGCGCCGGAGTAGTGTTACTACCACCAATTACATTAAATGTTCCCAGATTAACAGTTTGTTCACTAATTCCATAAACAGAACCATCAACCCAAATTGTAACATGAGTACCCTGCCTTCTTATTCTTAGTGTAAACCAAGTATTAACAGGCAAAGAGGGAGATATTGTCACTGTACGTGAACTAGAACCAATATAAATATCAGAATTTGCCTTAATTTCAAATCTTAAACTAGCCCCTCCCATAAACCTTTCTTGTGCTCCGTTCCAATATAAATCTGCCGATACATCAAAATCCGCCGACATATCAAATCCTGTACCTAAACTCAATCTAGCTTCCGCCCCAGGCGCAAAATCCGCATATCCCTTATATAATCGTACTGTGCGAGGAGAAGCCACAGGAGCAAAATTAATCTCAGTTTCTGGACTGTTGAACAAGTTCGCTGGATTGGTAATAGCATTTCCAGCAGCATCGAGAGTACGATTTGCAAGTGCCGGGATTTTTACGGTACCTGATGTGAACCCCTTAGTAACATTGTGATGAAATACATTTTGTAATGTCGCCCAGAACTCAGCGCTGGTTGCTCCTGTTACGGTGCTATCATTGTTGCCGGGGCTTATATCGTAAACAGTAGTGCCGGAACCTTCGCTCAATGGAAAATCGAGTATGAGGTCTGTACTCGACTTCCCGAATTGCACATCGCACAACTGACCTTGCATAAAATATGTTCCACCTGTGCGCCCCCCTACTGTTGTTGCACCATCGGCTGACGAGTACTGCCAATTACCAGCTACTTCAGACACTACTTCAGTGTCAACTGTCAAGTTAAGTGTTCCTGCGGCATTATCATGCACAAAGGTCATTTCGTGCCATTCATTGTCATCATACAACTTGGTGGTAGTTATGTACTCAATTGTTCCTCCAACTACGTGGGTATAATCATCCGTTATTACGGATAGTGTTCCCGCATCGTTTAGTTGTACTCGCAGGTCATCGGAACCAGAATGCTTACATGAAAATAGAATTGTGAGGGAATCGGAGGGGTGTTTGAATCTTAAATGTATGTAAGAGGTAGTCCATGTATTAACATCTGCCGATAAATCACCAACCTCGATTATATCATTCACACCATCAAACGTCCCACAGTTACTATTTATTAATTTGGCGTTTGCCGGAACTATTCCAGAATATCGAAGGTCTATAGATACCTCTCCAGTATCAAGCACATCCTTAGTGATATTCGATTCGTCTCGTGGAACCCTTCCCATTACATGTTCGGTATTCGTAGTATGTTGATATTCGGTGGCATCAGCATCTATACGAAGATGAGGGTGATAGACATAATTATAATTACCTGAAGTTGTTGAAGTACTTGTATCAGGATATATTAATAAACTTTTACCGGATGAATGATGGTCAGTGTAGAAACGAATCTTCGTCCATCCAGAAATATTAGTAATACGTACTCTACCACTACCAGTTATAGCCACAGTAGCACTACCAGAGATAACTTCGGGGCCTCGACTTACCCAAGTGAGAGGACCAAGCCAATCGGGTCTATCTAAAACTCCTATATCTAACTGGTCTGAATTACCTTCTTTTACCCAAATCTCACATATTGATACTCCTGACGCTATATTATTTAGAGTCGTTTTGGCTGAGTTTGCCGAAACACTAATCTTTTCAAGCTTCCAGGCATTGGTGCCGCCGTCAGGGTCTACCGTAGCGTCTTGTGTAGCATCTAAGTGAGAGGAGTCTACCGCATTCCAAGTACTAAAATCCTCACTGTCGTTTTCTAGATAATTCTGCCTGTTAGAAAACCCTACTTGATTTTGAAAACTATAAGGAACAGCAGATGATTCTTGATGAAAAGTAGAAGGAGTTATATTTTGTTTAGTTCCATTATTTTCGTTTCCAGAAGAATCATAAGATACTGTATCGTGGGTATCGTCACACTTAGCCCAAAATACCGGAAAAGCCGTTGTGGTTTCAAACCTAATAAGCTTTCCTAAATCATCAGTATTATCAGCATCAATAGCACTATTAAATACACGAACATCAAATATGCCACCGTTCCAAGTATACCCCGCAGCGGTCCCGGCAATAGTAAAATTAGCCGAAGAATTAAAAATACTCGCCGGAATACTTGATGTGTCTTCTATTGTCAGTACTCCGTCAATATAAATTCTTAGATATGCACCTGGAGAAAAGGTTGCTAAAAGATGATGCCAATTTCCATCCTCATATGCAAGGGGTGTGGTCACTATTGAAGTAGCAGCATCTCCCTCTGCACTAACTAAAAATGACATTTCACCACGGGTGCCAGTCCCTTTATATATCTCCCAGGCTTGCTGGTTTCCAACCGAATTATATTTACTAAGCAGAGTTTCATAAGTAGCATCTGTACCATCTTGTCTGAACCATACAGAAACACTTAAGGCTCCTGTAATTTGTAATTCAGAAGGATTCAAAAGAACCTGAATATCATCATTTGAATTATCAAATAAATAACAACGCCCAGGCTGTTCTGTTCTAGCAGTACCAGTCCCGACAGGAGAAATTGCGTTTTCCCCGTCAATGTTCTCAGCTACAGTAGTGCCTGTAAAAAGCTTCTGTCTTGATACTGGTGTTTCTATATAAGGCATTTAGTTTTCTCTCTTAAGATAAGGCAACAGTTTCAATAGTGCCAGTCTGATTAACAGCTATCACTAAAGAATTGTCTAGAGTATTTCGATAAAGACCCCATAAACCATCAGCATAAAATGTTCCCGTAGTTGCCGTCCCTGCACCCTCAATTACATTAAAAATATTGCTAACATTATCAAGTCTTGTGTCATACTTATCAGCTATTCCAGTAATTTCTACATTAGCCTCATAGCTAAAACTTCCAACATGACCTGCTGCTCCAACCGCCACATCTTTTATTCTAAGAGGAGTAGAAGTTACACCGTGTCTAGTGGTCACTGTACCTAAATGTTGCGTTCCTGTAGTAGAACCATCGTCTATATTAATTATGTCAGTAGCCATTATTGTTTACCTTATAAAACCTTAGAGAAAATTAGTCGCCTAGTATGTTTTGCGGTCAGTAAATCTCACATCAAACTTACTAGATATCCCACCAATGTCTTCATCGGCAGCATAATCAAAGTCACCAGCGTGACCGGCCGTTCCTACAGCAACGTCTTTTATTCTAATAGGGGTAGAAGTTACACCGTGTCTGGTCGTAACCGTACCCAGGTGTTGTGTTCCTGTAATAGAGCCATCTATGTTAATTATATCAGTAGCCATTTGTTTACCTAAAAGTATCAGAAGCACCTAAAGAAGAAAGACTGTTCGGGTCAAAATTGTTACCTATAAATGGACTTAAAATAAAGTGAGCTAGAGACCTTTCACCAAATGTATATTCATCTTTAAGTTTAGCATAAGCAGCGCATGGCCCAACGTCTAACAATTCTCTAAAACCATCTAGACTTTTTAACGTTTTTAATATGGCAGGACCGCATCTTGCTTCTAGTCCAGCTAAAACCGCCTTGGTGCGAAGTGTGCTTATGTCAGTTAGACAAGCAGCTTTTAACACTACGAAATTTGTAAATGCATCATCTATTGTTACGGTTGGGTCTGGACTAATAGAGGGAACCGATATGTCTATTGTATAATCGGTATTAAAAGAAATTTCTTGTTCTACATAACGGGCTGCAACAGCCAATATGTCTTGTAGTCTAGCATCAGTATATGTTTGCGTGGCTTCTGTATCGTTGATAAGAACGCGCACCATTGAAACCATAGTAGTAGTCCAAGCCATAATTACTCCTTAGTTATCTATTAAGATTATATCAAACATAGCAGATATACTAGTATTGTTATTAGAAACATTTTCACATCTAACTTTTATATCTGTTTTTTCAGGAATTGATATTGGTGGTTGAAATTGTAAATTTAAATCATTATTGTTTGTTACTTGTTGGTAAGTCAGCGCTCTATATACTGCACCAGACTCTCTTGCTCTAACAGACAATCTAGCAGAACAATCTCCTCCTCCACTAAGAGATACAGCAGCATGTAGTTGTTGTATATATCCCGTTTTTCCCGATGGTGTTGTGTAAGCACCAATCAATGTTTCGTTTACCCCCACGGGCATAGCTGTAAATATATTGCCGGTTGTAGAAGTATGTCTTGTTGTAAGTATACCGGCATTTTCACCACCACTACCAGCCGTTAAAACTTGTATTTTATTAATACGATGCCACGAATTAGTAGTAGGTGCCCATCCTGTTCCAGACAAAGAAACCGTTTCGTTTTGCACCATCCAGTCTTCGTTCAACCCGTCAATTTGTACAGTTCTTGCTCCCGTTCCTGTAACAGATGCATCGTCATTAGAATTATCGGAAGATATTTCTGCTGTTTCAGCAACTCCAGTAGGATGTCCTGTATAAACTCCTCCTCCCTCCCAAATGTCTTCAGGAGTAGAACTGGTATCTATGTCTCTATTATTACCAAACCTATTTATGCCACTAACACCGACAATATTTCCCGCTGATACTTGCATATTATAGTCAATAATAGGTCTAGTGTCTACCACACTTCGTAGTGCAGCTCCATCTTCCGAATATATCAACACAGGTATAGGCCAAGTCGCACTTATATCTGTAGCTTGTCCGTCTATACCATATTGAAGTTTTACTCTTTGGTGCTTTATACCAAGAATATCATCTGCGGCGATTGTATCCCCACCGGCACCTTCATCTAAAACAACATTATCGGCCATATTTTTTCCTCTAAGTAATAATAGGACTTTTACTTATTATACCCCAAATGTGACATAATAGGAAACTTCCACAGAGTCCATTGTAAACCACCTTCATTTAAAATAAAATTAAAACACAGGGGCGGAATTAACCGCCCCTGTGATATTATTACAATGCACCTAGTAATAGGCGTTATAAACTGCCCAAAAGGATTCTTCGATTATCAAGAACAGCAAAACCCTGCTCTGACCATCCGTACAAGCCAGCTCTTTGTTGACGGTGCAAAGCATCATCTTCAAAAATCTGAACTTCTTCTCTAATAGGCATAACAAAAGAATCGTTATTCGACAGGTCCAAACCAACAACAAGTTCTACGTCATTAGTTTCAACCGAACCGGCCAATTCATTGTCATAAAACAACTGGTATTCTTGACCTTCGCCAAGTTCATCCAAGTCGTGTAGGTTAACACCAAAAATTCTATTTAAAGCATTGTCGCCTTCAGCCACAAAAATTTGGCGGCGAGTAACTTCGTCAATTTGGTCAACATTCCAGTTTCTAATATCTTCCGTAGCTTCTGGACTTACATATAAGTCTGTTAACGTACCTCGATTATTAGAAGTAGAATTACCACCACCGTTTCTGCGCATAACTGTTTTAAGCAAACTTACCAATCTCTTAGTAAATTGACCAGCAGCAGCATCAGAGTCATAGACCAAAATGTTTCGGTCTTTACCGGCAGTAATAACTGTTTGCCAACCGTCATCGTTAAGCTTTTTAACAAAGCCAGCATTCAGTACTTCAACAGCGCGTCCCACAACATCCCAACGGGCGTCACGAGCATATCTCAAGTTCCAATCAATTGCGTTACCAACTGGATAAACAGGAACTTGAACGTAGTCGCCTTCTACGTTTCTTTGCGGAATATAACCATGATTTGGCATGGTATAAGCCACAAATTCCTTCTCAGTACCTGGACTCAAAAAGTCCAAAGGAAACTCAGAAGTAGCGTTTCTTTCTAGAGGAATAGTCTCGAAAATGCCATCAAGAATGTCACCGTTCAAAACTCCCTTACGAAGAGGAAGTTCAACGGCCTTTGCCAATTCTTGCAAAGCAGCGAGAGACTCTACCTTATTATGTGAACCAGAAGCTCTAAGAATAGCAGTTTCACGTTCCCCTGGTTTAAAATTAGTAGTCTTAGCCATTATTTATATACTCCTAAATTAAGGCAGGTTAACCTGAACTTTGACATAGCCATCAGCATCTCTACTGCTTAAAAACTTACCAACAGGTCTACGTAAATTGGGGTCACCAACATAACTCTCTACATTAGTCAAATTACCATCTGTTGTATGGAAAGCAGCTTGGCCTCCAGACGGATTGATACCTGCGGGCAACGCGTTGGTTACACACCAACCATTGGTCAAAACAGTGACCTTACCATTAATCTGCACTTCGTCTTGATGTTGATTCAAATGTTGGCGAGTCAAATCTAGATTCACAACATCATTCATCAAAATACCAGCAGGTGCCCCACCCGTACTACCGGGAATTGCAACAGCAGCATTAGCATCATCAAGAGCTTCACCTAGGCCACTAGTTGCATTGGTGTGAACAACTACAATACCTCGTTCAGCGGTTTCATTCATAAAGTAACCAATATCTTCACCATCAGTTACTCTTCTACCTGGTTTTAAAGCCATAGTATTTTATCTCCTAAATTATTCACCATTGTTTTCAGTAGGAACAGGCTGTCCAAGACGGGTGCCAAAATAACTGGCCATAGACGCCCTGGTTTCTGCCAATACTTCAGCTTCGTCGTCAGACTCAGAAGCACCTTCAGCGCCATCTCCGTCTAATTCAGCGTCGTCAAGAATCTTAGAATCGTCAGAGGCATTAGCTTCGTCATCGTCAGAATCTGAGCCCTTTGCTTTTTCATCGTCTTTCTTTTTCTTCTCGTCGTCGTCTTCGTCTTCGGCCTTATCTTTCTTGGCTTCAACAATAGTGTTTGCAATGTGTTCAAACTGCTTGTCATTCAAATCACTGAATGTTTCTACAGTCTCTTCGGCTTCTGCTTTATCAATGCCACCATCAACAAGAACAGAAACCCTATTAGTACGAACTTTTTCAGCTTCAGCGTTTTGAATTTTTGCTTCGGCTTCTTCCTTTACCTTGGTCAATTCTTCAACTTGCGTTGTAAATTCTTCGACCTTGGCAGAACTTTCCGCCAAATCATTTGTAACAGACTTGTGCTCGTCAGTTAATTTGGCAATCTGAGCTTTCAAATCAGAAATTTGAGACTCAAACTTTGCTACATTTGCACTAGAAGCTTTGTCACTAAGCGTTTCTAACTTCTCTCGCAAATCTGCAACAGTTTTATTAGCCTCGTCTAGCTGATTTTTCAAAATATCAACATCAGACATAGAATTATTCTCCTGTTTAGTCTTAGTAGATGCGTCTTCACTAGGAATGCGCGATACTCTACTATTAGAAATATATACACCAACTTCAAATGGATTCTCTGCTTTAGCAGAACTAAATGAGAAATCTACTCCATCATCACCAAAAATTATACTATTGGGATTAGCAGGTGTATCAACATAACCTTTACCTGAAAAAACCATATTTTTTAATAATCTACCAACTTTATACCCATGATACTCTCCTTCTCCACCATAGGCTCTCAAATGTTTCGTCAAAAATGCTGTACTCTCATTACGGGAGATAGTATAAGAATCTGCGTTGGGCGCTATAACCGCATAGTCAAAATGCGGAAAAACACATTCCATAGACACAAATTTTTTATTAGCCTCAATCTCTTCAACTAGTTTATCAACTTTATCAGTTAATTCTTCATCTCCCCAGTACCTGTAGATAACAGCACCGTTACACAAATGAAATAAATCGGGCAAATCTGATGCCAATAAATCGTCACCAAGGATTTGGCCTTCGTTATTCACTGCCCAAGTATTTGTAATATGACCGACAATCTGATAATGGTCATGTTCAATATTAGTAGGTTTATTTACCGGAGTATGTCTCGCGGCCCAAGTATCTGCTATACTAAAAACGTCATCGTTCTTATTCCAGTTTGTACTTACCAATACAGATTTAGTAGGATATAAAGAATCCCTATCTTTTACATTGGCTAAACTAGAATTAGATAAGACATTGTTTATAATTTCGTCATTTAGCTCGCATTTCTGAACAGCGCAACAGTACGCTATAGTATTGCGAGAACGAATCTTGTCTGTTAAACCCGCTTCGGCCTCAGACTTATAAATTAGTATGTCATTCATAATATATTTTACACCATTAAATAGAATTTCTGCTAAAAAGTGCCCTAGACAACTTTTCATATTCATTTTCAGTTTTTATTTGTTCCACGCAGTCGTTGGAATCAGAAGCTTGAAGGTGGGTTCGTGTAACAACCCCTTCTTCTTCTGCTCCTCTTCTATCAATGGTAACAACGTCAATATTATACTCATTGGCTTCATCAGGAGAAAATGTAAAAATATTAACATCGCTTACATTCTTAACCTTTTTGCCATCAATAGTTAATACAAGGCTTTTATCTTTAGTATCAAATTCAGCTACTATCTTCATATTTCGTCCCCTATTAATAAATCGGCATATAAAGTTGCCTGAATATGTTTCTTTTCTTCTGATGTAAGAGGTCTATTTAAATCTGATGTAGCATTAAGTATAATACTTTTATATGTAGAATAGACCTGACTGGGCAAATCTTTACTCTTTTCAAATGCCGTTAATACATTGACCTCATTTAAAGTCGAAAATGGTTCTATACTAAACAATACACTAAAACGTAACTTTTCTGCCGTTTGATGTTCTTGTAAGGTTAAGCTGCGCATATTCTTTTTACTAAACGTATGTAATATTCCAGGATTCAATACATCGGCTATCTTGCTTTGAGCCGTAGAAGCCCATAGTCCTACAGAAGCCTTGGTTTTTGGCTTAAATGTTTTCTCTTTACGTTTAGTTGAATCTTTAGAGTTCTTTGGCCTACCTTGTTGTGGCTCTCCCTTTTTCCTGGGTTCAGCCCCTCCACCTTGAGGACGAACATCTTTAGGCCCACGACTACTTCCGTCAAACTCCAAACCCACCTGTTCTGGTGATAACTGCATAGATTGTAAAGCAACCCTTTGCAAACCGATTTTTGTTTGAGGGTCATAAAAAGCACCGGCCTTTTCAACTCTCTTGCCGTCTTCTCTTTCTTGACGCTCTCTCAACAATCTGATATTCTCCATCTTAGAGTTATGGTCCATTCTTTCTTGCAACAACTCGTCACTAATTAAGTTTCTATCAGCCATTTGAATTAATATGGCCTTTTCGCTAGAAGAATCTCCAAGGTCTGGATAATCATATTCTATAACAGCAGGTTGCGAAAAACCCATTGCTTCTTGAATTTCAATAATTTCTGGCATCCAAAAAGAAGTAAGAATATCACGACCGTACCATAGTCTTTGTACCAACGTTTTTAGAGAAATGAAATTGTTGGTTGTTCCACCGGCAGAGAAAGAGCCGGTAAGAGTAGGAGGAATACCCATGCCTCCGTAGATATTATTTAATGTAGGTATATATTTTTCTGGGCCTAAAAATTTATGAACCTCAGTCGTAGATTCCTGCATCTCAATGTCTGGTCCCCATACAATATCAATTGTACCGGCACCCACATGATTCTGTAATACATTCTTCAACTTAGTCGCAGCACCACGGGCTGGGGCAATCTTATGTTCTAGACTACCTAGTTTAAATATCCGAATATTGCTAATAGCGCCATCTAACGCTGCTATATCGGCTAATTTTAACTTTTCTAAAAGAATAATATCTTCCATTAAAGAGTAAACCATTGGCAATGCCCAGGGTTGCCAATCGTCTTTTTTATAATGGAATACTACAGTTTTATCTTCAGGAAGTAAAAACGGCTCTCTTTTTTCTGCTGCCTTTTTAATTTCAGGTGGCAAATCTTTCACCAGCTTTTTTTCGGCATCAGTTTTTGGGTGTTGAATTAGTCTACGAACTTTGTCTGGAACAGTAATCGAGTATCTTTTTTTATTACTAAACGCAGCCAATTGTTCCCCAACAACATCTACAGTTGCTGGATTCATAAATATATAGTTCATTGGTATTTGATTGCGCTCGGTCTTTTTAATTTCAAGCTTTATATCAGGTTTACCAAATGTCTTAAATAGTCTTGCTCTTTGCTTTCCGCTAAGTTTAGCATATTGTTTACGAATAACAACATTGCCGGTCCTATACAAGTTATTCAAAAATCTTTCTGAACGGTCCTTTCCTTTGACCTTCTTAAACCAATTTCTATAGAATAATTCAGTTCTTTTATCTGGGTGCGACAGGCGTACTCCTTGGCAGGCAAAATCTCCCATCAAATCTATAATATTACGAATTAAACTAACCTTCTGATAAACCTTATCTGCTGCCTTAATGATATCTTTTATCTTTACAGGAACAGTTTCTCCAGGTCTAAAATAGTTATAATCTCTTTTAGTTAAACCAGGTCTACCAGATGTGTTAGTATCCAAATTTGAAAAATTTGACAATCTACCACCAACGGCCTGAAAACCACCGTATTCTTCTACGGCGTCACTCATAGCTGCTATAGCAACATTTTTGTCTTCGTCATTAGTCCAGGAAACATAACAGTCTGTAGCCGGGTCTTGTGAATATTGATTTTTCATTTAATACTATTGCAATAGGATTGTAATGTCATTGGTTAATTATACACCGATTTTTTCATATCTCGTTTAAAAGATTATTCATTCCGTCTCTATACCAATCTGGGGCAGCAATATAGTAATCTCCCTCTGCTTGGTCTGGCATATCTACCATCGCCCCTCCAACCATATCATATTGCATAGCTGAAGGCTTGCGTCTCAACTGACGGGCTAGCATATTGCCTATTAATAAAGCTGAATACCTGTCTTTTTTTAATCTTCCCTTTTTCCCGGTATCTTGTTTGACTTCCGGAGTGTCCCATCTATCTCTATTATTAACCCCTGTGCCAGTTTTTGTTAAAATAATAGTAGTCATTTCATCCTTCATCTCTTCAATTTCCATAACACAATCTTCAAGTGTATCATATAGACTCAAAGATTTACCGGGATGTTTAGCTTCAAAAGTTTCAACTCTCACCTTGTCTTCTGCTATAGCTAACTCTAGAGTCAATGGGTCAAACCTAGGAAATAACAATACCTTATCTTCCATATCTTTTTTCATGCCATTATTTGCATCTCGAATCCAATCATAGTTAGCAAACTGTACTAACTCTACAATATGTAGTCCGCTTTCGTGGTCAGTGTCTAAAGGCTTTTCATCATCTACAATAGGCCAAATAGGAACTTCTCCCGGCATTAATTTATCTTTATCATGTAGAGCTTCTATAACAGCCACTCCACCGCCCATCTTATCCATGCCAATTCCTTTACATGGAAATACTCTCATAAGCTCTCTAATTTTTCTAGCACAATATCCGTAGAAATCATCTTCTGAAGTAGTCCTAGCTTTTAATCTTTGTCTATGTTCACTTCTCTGGGTTGTCCAACAGTATACTACTTTGCTATGTTCTGCATTTACTTCTAATATAACAATACAAAAATTATCTACTTCTGATGCTGGGTCAATTGCATATATATATTCTTTACTTGGGTTACCTCTAGTCGTTGCTTCAAACGCACTTAGACACCACTGTGGCCAATATTCAGATTCTAAATTCGTCTTATTTGCCACACATGATTCTATAAGACTCCTACGGAAAAACCCTGTGCTATCCTTAGTAAATACAGCCCCGTATTCTTTTGCAAAGATGCCAGAATGAACCGTGGCTTTTGCCCTAATTAAAACTTTTTCATCTAAGAAACCAGGAGGAACTAGTTCATAAGGAATACGAATAATAGAATAATCTCTCCAGGAAAATCCTTCTGGAACACCTTCTGGAAACACCTCTAATAATCTATCTGGGTCTCCCAAACTTTCTATAATAGATTTATATCTTTTCCAATAGTCTGCAAAGTGTTCAAAATCGAAACTGGCTGTACCAGAAATAATAATCTGGTTACCTTCTTTCATAGCGAAGTGTTCTTCATCAGATAAACTCCACACTCCTATTTCTTTGCTTAATTCTCTTTTGGCATATTCTTTTACATTTCCAACAGGGTCAGAAGATACAGAAGCAAAACCTTGAACAACTGTTTCGTAAATGTCTGGAGGAATTGAGGCAAATTCATCAGCAACTATAATATTCGCACGCAAACCTCTAATCTTAGAACCATCTCCCAGAGGAATAGCGATAGTTGAATTTTCCCCAACAGTTAAAGTACATCGGTCAACATCTTTTCTAGGCCCACAACGACTATCACATACGCTTCGTAGTCTGGGGGCGTTTCTCCAAATAACTTCCATGTATTCAAAAATCAATTTGGCTTGACGAAAAGCTGCTCCAACTATAACAATCTTAACTCCAGCCCCACCATTTATAGATTTTGGAGTAAGAGCCATTTTAAGCATACAATAAACAGCCATGATAAACGATTTTCCAAAACCGCGCGCAGCAATATACATAGGAAAAGGACGTATCCACATTTCTCGTAGAATAGCAGCCTGAATGGGTAAAAGATTTATACCCAGAAGCATCTTACAGGCGTAACCTATATAATCAGGATTACGCATAACACGCAAAGGAGTTATTCCCCAATAATCTTTATCTTGTTCTAAAATTTTAAGAGGGTCATTTAGAGCAAGTTTTGAGGTGTCTCCAATATTTAACCATGCTTCATTAAGCAGTTGGGTAATATTTGTATTAAGGTCTATTCTCTGCTTCATATACTCTTTTCATTATATTGGTTACTAAATATGAAGCGTTATCTCTGTCTCCGGCAAACACCACATGTATATTATATTTCACCTGTATTTCTGAAAGCCTCATCATAACATATTGTGGGGTAACTTGAAGTTTTGACCAAATCTTTTTAGGCAAACCTGTGTTATGAGGAAAGCCATCTACGTCACTCATAGAAAATTCACATACGAGAAATTTATATTTGTAATTAGCCATTCTTTGTACTTCCGACCAAAATCTTTTCTCGGTAACATTTTTATATACTTCCATAAAAGAAGCCTTGCGTTCTATGCAAAGCTTATCCTCTAATCCTGCTATAGCATAATCCCCTTCATCTAATTTAGACACAATAATTTCATCTATAGCCGAACTATTGAATTCCAAAGGCTTTTGTTCCCTAGAATCTATTATTACATTAAATTCCATTGATAATTCCTAAAAATAATTTAGCATATATCAGTTCGTTTCCCGTTACTAATATATGATGGTTTCTACATAAAGTAATTCCGTTAGAAGTTTTATATCTTAATAAAGGATATTTGTTCCACGGTAAAATGTGATGAACATGCAATCTTTTTTTTTACAACATCCTATCCAGCGACATTTATGTTTATCTCTTTTTCTTACAGCTTGTCTAAAAGCCTTGTACAAAGGGTCTTTATAATCTCTATACATCAAGCAACACCCATTATTAGTATTTCAGCTACTAAAGTACCAGTACCAACCGTAAGCGGCTGTAATGCTATTTCTTGATTATCGGAAGTAACTGCTATTCCAGTTCCAATCCCCACACCCCAATGAAACATGCCAGAAGGACGAACACCTATTGCGTCAGCCTGAAAATTACTCCACCCACTCGAAGACGAATTTCCAAATTGAACTCCCATATTTTTTGCAGTATTTGTCGTGGCTTTAATAGTTAAAGATTTAATACGACTAAATTTAACAGTACCAGTTGAATCTAAAATTCCTTGGTCAAGCCCCGAAAATAAATAATAACGTTTAAGAGTAGAAGAAGATGTAAATACCTGAATATCATGATAAATAGTATCAATTTCTCCCACCCCTGTTCCGCTAGCATAATTCGAAAAATTGGTAAGTTGTCCATTATCGACAACCTGATTGGCAGGTTGTATAGAATCTGTTTCTGCCTTAGACCATTGAGTAGCTATAACTGAACTACTAGTAGTATTTGTTGCCATTATCTTTTTTGACCCATAAGAACTATTTCTGCGGTCATATTATCACTTTCTCTAGATGTAATCACTATGGCTTGAGCAGCAGCATTCATTGCAACTCCAGTAAAAGAACTTGCTCCATCATTCCAATGTAATGAACCACTATTGTCAACTTTCACAACTTCATCAAATACATAATTCCATCCACTAGTAGAATCAAAATCTACGTCTACATATCCAGAAGGCCCAGTGCCACGGGCTTTAATTGTTATAGATTGAATCAATTTAAAATCTATATTTACTGTTTGGTCTAAAAATCCTCCCGTTGCGCCTGCCCAAAAATTATATGTTTTAGAAGACCCTACAGTTGGAAAAACAGCTACGTCATGATAAATTTCATTAATTTTCCCGGTAGTATTTCCGCTCTCATATATATGCGAGTAATTTATACTACCAATATCTTTAACTGTATTATCTGATTGTATAGAGTCTTCTTTTATATCAGACCACTGAATAACTATGTTTATACCGCCCGATGATTTAGTTGCCATTTAATCTTCCGTGCCCCAAATAACTAGTTCATATGTAACAGCAGCACCATCAACATCTTTAAATGATAAATGCTTACTACTGGCCGTAACATCCAAGTTATTTACATGGTCAATATTTCCAAGGCCAGATTCTGTATTACTAACAAAACTAAATAATCCACTAGGAGGCAATAACATTTGCACTCCAGATGCGCTATTAGTTAAAAATAGCCCAAACCCATTAGCAGAACCGGTAGTAGAAACTTCTAATAACCCACTACTACTATTGTTTCTAATAGTAATACCTTTAATATGTCCCATAGATTGGTCTAAATTAAAATCTAATAAGCTACCTGTCAAATCACTTAAATCATAAGTATATATTTGATTAACAGTTAAGTTTCTTACATCATGAAATAGTTCTTCAGTTTGAAAAGGACCAACCCCTGTTACATAGGAAGCTGTTAAATCAATTTGACCAATATCTGAAATAGCATTATTTATATTATTAGAGTCTGCTTTAGAACGATTCCACTTAGTATGTACCCTGGAGTTAACTGTAATTTTTTCAGCCATATTAATTACCTAATATCTGTGAGCTTATTTCTGATTCTACCATATCTTCTACTAGGGTATCAAATGAATATTCTGGAACCCATCCTAATTTTTCTCTTGCTTTAAAAGCATTGCCGCATAAATATTCTGTTTCTACTGGTCTAAAATATTTTGGGTCTATTACTATATATTGTTCCCAGTCTAAAATACCAAATTGTTCAAAAGCCTTATCTAAAAAATCTCTAATAGAATGTGTCGTTCCCGTAGCTATAATAAAATCTTCTGCTTCATCTTGTTGTAACATTAAATGCATAGCTTTAACATAGTCTTTAGCGTGTCCCCAGTCTCTACAGGCTTCTAAGTTTCCTAATCTTAATTTTGGAAAAGCAGGTTTATTTGGAACAGAATCAAAAATATGGTCTTCGCCAGTATATATCGTGTCCATGTCATTTCCATTTCTCCATTTATCCAATTCAATAAGCCACTTAACAATTTTCTGGGTTACAAAATTAGCACCCCTCCTTGGAGATTCATGATTGAATAATATTCCTCCGCAAGCATATAAGTCGTAACCATCTCGATAGACGGATAGCAATAAATGCGCTGCAACTTTAGTAATAGCATATGGAGAGGTAGGAGAAAAATGCGTGTTTTCACTTTGTTGTCCATTTTCTAACCTCGGTGAAACAGGCGTGCTTCCAAACATTTCAGAAGTTGAAGCCTGATAAAATCTTGTATCAGGAGAAAACTTTCTAATAGCCTCTAATATATTTAATACACCTATATAGTTTACTTCAGTAGTTAAAATAGGTTGACTAAAACTGGTTTTTACATGAGATTGCGCAGCTAAATTATAACACTCGTCTGGCTTTTTCTCGTCAATCAGTCCTGTAACAAATGCACAGTCTGTTATGTCTCCTTCTATTAATTCTAAATCTTTTATATGTCTAATATTCTGCAAATTATCTGTACTGGTTCTTCTTATGACACCGGCTACTTTATATCCTAATTCTAGTAGATATTCAGATAAGTAGCTACCATCTTGTCCTGTGGCCCCAAAAATAATAGCGCTTTTAACCACTTTTTGGTCCGGCACTTCCTCTATGAATTGTGACATTGTTCTTATTTGCCTGTTGGTCCTTATTAGGTATAAAAGAATTTCTGGTATATGGTTTTTTAGCAGGTGATGCCTTTTGGGGAGTTTTTGACTTAGACAATCTAACTTTATTGGCCCCTTTTTCTAATAACTGTTTTTGAACAGATTGGCGTCTATTCGTTTCGGAAGTTGGTTCTAGTTCAGGTTCTGGTTCCTGCGTCTTTTCAGCGTCTAGTAACAGTTCTTCTGCTTCTGCTATTAATTCTTCTCTCATTTTTTCCAAAGCCACCATAGCTTCTGGGTCTTCTTTAACTTCCAACATAGCTTGTTCCACCAATTCTTCAGCTTCTTGTCTAGTTACTTCACTCATTATTTTTCTCGCTATTTACTAATTTTTCCATAGTCTCTGGGGTGAGAAATGGTACATCTAAGGTTTTGTCTACGTATGTGTGATATTGTCCATAATCATGTAAGGCCTTTTCTTGAGCCATTTTCATTAATTCTGCCTCACGACTTTCTTGTTTCCTAAACTTTTCGTCGTCTAATAATTGATTATATCCCCAATATGTATCTGCATTTGCCTTAACATCTCTACGGTCTTCTCTAGTAGCTTTTAATTTATCTGCAATATATTTTTTTTGATTAACGAGCTTCTCATGTGCCTGAGAATGTTGGTTAATAGAACTTCTGGCCATAGCCAATTGTTGTTCCCTGCTAGAAATTATCATTGGGTCTTCACCTGCTTTATAGTCTATCTCTAGCTGTTCTCTTAGTTTATTTATCTCTCCTAAATGTTCTTTATATGTTTGTAGTCCTCGTATCTGTAAAATATTCAACACGAGCCATTCTTGAAGAAATAATTCTTCAGTATGAGATATGTCTTCTCCAAACTGTAAAACTACACTTATCCAATTTTCTATAAAATATTCGATTTCGTTTTCAAATAATGTTGCTGCTAATTCTGGCCAGTATGCCTTATCTAATAATAAAGACTTAAGTCTGTCTCGGTCGTCTTCCTCTTCTTGGCTTTTAACAACAACTAGATTTTTCTTACGAATATAAGCCTTAACAGTATCTTCTGTTCTGTTTATTGCTAGAGCTATGTCCTCTGTTTCCATGTCGTGAACATTCTTGACAATATATTCTGTCTCTTCATTACTGAGCTTCCCACGTTTTCTCGACATCTATATTATTCTCCTGGAATATTTCAGAAATAGCTGCAAACAGACGAAATCTTTGAGGTTTTGGAAGTCTAATACCAGCTTTGGACTGTAACCAATCTGACCTAAGATTATTAGGAACGTGTTTATCAACAAGGTCTATAATTTCCTTGTGTGAGATTATATCAGCAGGATTAGCCCCAGACCTCATATTCTTTTCTTTGTCATCAGAAGTACAAGATAGGCCAATGGGATTCATAATATTCTTACGAGACTCATTTTTATTAAACCAAGTAGAATATAAATCACAATCAAAAAGACTATTAAACTTTGTACACTTATCATTTACTGAGTCATAAGCCCCAAATGGACAATTGTCACATGGCTTATCTAGTCTTACATAATTATTTCTTTTATAATTACACAACCTGTTTTTAACATGTATCCATAAAAAGTTTTCTAAAGGTCTATTTTGGTCATAAGACTCTAAGCCTTCCAATGCTATTAGCCTTGCTTGTTGTTTAATATCCTCAATATCATTATAACCAAAAACAAATCTGCCAGCAAGGCGTTTAGCAATTTTTTCTATAATCTCCATTACTTCGTCTTCCGACATATTATTAGGCATTTTCATCAAAGTCTGACTCTATATCTGTTTGTATGTCTACAAGCTTTATCATGGCTCTACTCAAACCATCAACGCCCATATGCCATTCGACACTTTGTATCCCTTCCACTTGTTCTTGTGTTGCCTCGTTTACAACCTTAGTTAGTTCAGGAAAGCCTTTACTAATGATTTTTAGTTTCATATTCTATCTCCAGTTCCACATCCTTAAATTCCACAGAGACACTCACATTCTTATGAGAATCTACGTATATATCCACTCTTCCAATATTAGTTAGAATCTTCCCTGTCTCTAGATTCTGTATCTGTATCTTCCCGTTCTGTGTCGTCTTCACTAGTATTTTCGTGTAAAGCAGCCCTAGCAGCCTCGGGGTCTGGGTCAGGTATATTTAGTTCTTCTTCTACTTCTGCGCTTAAAGAGGCCGTAGCCTTAGCTATTACTACTGTTTTTACAATTTTTTCTGTCATTTTATAAATTTTCCAAAAAAGTGGTTGGCATCAGCCAGTCTTCAGACTATACTATTATACACGGGAGAAGTATAATGTACTATACCTATTTTACTAATTAGGAGAAAAATATGCATAAAGTATGGACAGTTGAGGAGGAGCTTTTTATAAAAGAAAATGCCGGTATTCTTAAGGATATTGAAATAGCCCGACAACTTACTCAAAAATCCAATAGGGCTGTAAGCCTGCAAGCTGTTAGAAAGAAGCGACAATCATTAGGAATTCCTAAAAAACCCGGCAGAGGAATATGCCAACTTGTTGGGGAAAATTCCAGTGTAATTACCAGTAAAGTAGTTGCAGATGTGAATTAGAGGTGTATAATTAAAAGACCCAAGTAAGACATTTTTTTTTTTAGCTAAAGGAGTAACAAATGAGATACTTGTTAACAATGGTTCTATTATTTGGACTATTAACCCTGGGTATGAGCAATAATGCTAATGCTCAAGTAGACCCCTCTCCTTGTGACGGAGATTGCCACGTACATTATCCACTACTTAAAGCCGGAGGCTTCGTTGTTAAACGCACAGGCAAAGTGGTAAAAGGAGTGGTAATAGTCACGGGCCGAGTAGTAAAAGGAGTAGCAATAGAAACAGGTAAAGTACTTAAAGGAACATATCTGACCCTGAGAAAAGCAAGAGGCCGAGTACATAACTTTGTCTTCCACCCTCCTTGCAGGACTTATGTTTTAAGACGATATCAGTGTCCTGATTGCCAATAAACTAAACCGAGCGTCTCTTAGGAGGCGCTCTTTTTTATGGTATAAAATGCCCACCCTTGAATATGAATATTACAAATGGGACAGGGCAGTAAGGGTAATAAAAAACTTACCTCCTCGTGTCCTCACGGCTGATTGTCGCCTATCTCTAATGAGAGCTGCTAAAAAACTAGCTGAAGTTAAAAAACAGCTTCATCTTTCAACTGGAAGTTGTCACCCGACTAATCTCCATCCGTGGCCCGTTTAATGAAATTTTTCTTGGAAAGCGTATTCTCAGTCTTGTTAATAGCACAGGAAAAAGCTCCTTTTCCCTTGACAACTCTAGGGAAAAAGGTATAATAGAATATGACCACTTTTATCGTATGACGAGAAGGAAACTGGGACGTAATGAAACACATTAAAGAGAAAGTATCCACATGCTAATAAATCTAACACCAAACGCCGTACAAGAAGCTAAGAGAATTCTAACTAAAGACGGAAATGCCCTGAGAGTAGGCATTGAAGGAGGAGGTTGCTCTGGATTTTCCTACAAACTTTTGGCCGTTGACCTTGAAGACAACTATAATGAAAAAGAAGATTCGATTTTAGAATTTGATGAACTAAAGGTTATAGTAGATAGAAAGTCGGCCCTCTACTTAGAAGAAACAACTCTGGACTTTATTTCCACGGACCTAATGAGCGGCTTCTCATTTGAAAATCCCAATTCCGTTAAAAGTTGCGGTTGCGGCCAATCCTTCGGTGTCTAAATGGTTGAATTTAAAAAATACAAAAATTCAGAAATAGAAAAATTATTGGAAGAAATTTATAGATTAAAAAAAGAGAATGAAGCCCTTCGGGAAAAACTGGCGAAACTAATAGAGGACCACAATGAACAAATGCCCAAGATGTGAAGCAGATAGTAGGATAACAGAGCGGAACCTGCGCAAAGGAGATGAATCATGACTATATATGGTCTTATTATATGGTTTATAATCTTAGCGGCAATAATTCTGGCTATAGCATCAGTTATTGACCAATATAAAGAGGATGAGTGATGAAATGTCCTAAATGTGATAAAAAATTAAATAGGCGCAGGGGCGTGCATTTTGACCATGAACTTATATGTCATGACTGTTGGGAAGCACATACTCCGGAAGAATGGAAAAAGAGGGGAGCGCTGGATGACGAACAACTGAAATTACTGGATGCAAGCGCCAAGGTCAAAGTGTTGGAGGGCAAAGTACATGAGCTAACAGCCGAACGGAATGAACTGCTGAAGTTTGTAAGAAGCATCGCCGTGACCGTCAATGTTCTTTACTCCAAGGGTTGTTAAGTTTGTCTGGCTTTGCTTCACAAACGCCTACATCCAGTTTCAGGTGGACGAGACCAATAGTGGCTCCACTAGCCAAACACTAAAGGAGACTATAGCGTGTCAAAACACAACGAATCAGTTTATAGACTAGAACAATATGGTGGTCATGGCTACTCAATTGACCCAGGAGAAGGCAACCGAATATTTTCGGATGATGCGTTTTCAGATATCTTGGAATTAATCCGTGAGTCAGGCAGGGCAGGAGTTATCTCTCTGCCATGCGAAACATTTTACATTAAGAATGAAATTCTGATTGAAGACACTACTGGAGTTGAAATACGTGGTGCCGGTGGCAATAATTATAACCACAAGCAAACGGGTGCATCAGCAACTATCCACCAAACTAACCCGCTTGCCCATTGCATAAGAATTTTCAAAACAGCAACATCGAAAGCACCACCTTCTGTCCTTCTCCATAGTGTGCAGCTATTGGGCGAGCAAAAAATAAGCACTTACAACCAAGGTGATGCCGCCGGAGTGTTTATAGATGACAGTGAAACGTGGTCTGGTAGACTTGATATCGTCAACTGCTTAATTTCTAGTTTCATGTATGGTGTGAGAACTAACTTTCGCCATTCGCCAGCAAGCAAAGGCATCGGTTATTCCCATTTCACACGATGTAATATAGTATCCTGTTTGTGGGGAATTTACATAGACGGACGCAATGGAACTAACACCACAACTCGCATTAGAGACTGTGCTATCCGAGCCAATGGGCATTACACTGTACCAGAACCAGACAGCGAATCCATGACTTCAGGCGGTGGTGTCTATTTTGGGACGGGTTCTTCAATAACGGTTTCAGATTGTGTCCTAGAAGCTAATTCAACGGGAATACGTCTTGAGTATGTCAAAGGTGGGTCTTTTGACGGCAACTATTACGAAGGTCACGTAACCTGCGCGGCTCGCCTACAGAATTGCAAATGTGTTTCAATGCGAAACCAATACCACTCTATAAAAGACGAATTTTGGTCTGTGCCAGCTCATAATGAGTTAATCATTTTGAAAAATAACGATACGATAGACCTGTCAGGTTGTATTGGTCATGGAAAAGTCGGTGGAAACTATATAGATAAGATAGGACCAACAATTCAAGACGAAGGTGGAAACCAAAACATCGGGGAAGTTATCAGAACCTAGCCAATTCCCCTGATAAAAGTGTATAATAAAAGAAAGAGAAATTTACATGGGCCTGGAAGAAAAATTAAAAACTGATGCAGAAACAGTAGGGAAACTGGGCAGAAACGTCGAAATATACAAAGAGTGTTTAAGCCAGTTGCGCGGCAATCATTTATTCGGTGTCCAACTAGATGAGGGCAAACTCATAACAAACGACAAGCGCTATTATTCTGTACTAGCGCCGGAAGATGTGTATCAGCTTGAGTCGTTTTTAGAAGCATTGTTGCTCAAAAAGCTGGACATTGTTAATGAACATGTCGCGGCCCTAGAGGAGAAATACAGGTGAACGAGGCCCAACTGGGCCGGGAACTTAATGAACAAATTGTAGAAACCATAGCGAGTAAATCATGAAAATAATAGCACCATACCAAGTATATCAAAGTCCTGCGTTTAAGGCCCTAACTGATATTTTAGTCTTGGCCGATGGAGACAGAAAGTGGCAAAATGGAATAATAACTTCCAACTTCACAGACGTAAGCCTTGTTACTGTTAATGTCGTATTGGCATGGGTGCAAGCAGGGGGTTCTGTAGAGGGATTTCCGGCTTTTCTAAAGATGACAAGTGCGGCTTATGGTAAAAACGTGCCGGATGGCGTGAATAATAAGTCTGTCACAACTTTTGATGAGAATAACGTAGAAACAACAGTGGTTCGTAAGTGGAGCGACTGGAAAGATGCCACTCATAGCCATAAAAAAATAGGTAATTTTCACTATGTTCCCGGCAATTGTTATGGAATAGAATTAACAGGGGAAGAATTAACTGTAGTGAGCAAAATTAGCGGCGTAACCGTATTAACAAAACAAGAATATAAGGATGCTTTACCAGTTGGCGAAATTTAATAGCACAATTAAAAGTGGTGGTTTCAAAATGAGACACTGAGATTTATTTGGATAAGTGGCCTTTTCAGATAGCTGACTGGGTCATTTCTTCTGCACTCCCCTACGTTTTTCCATAGACGGCATACCAACTTAATACATTGAAAAAACCCCCCCTATAGCTTTCCAATGGCCGATATTTGCTTATAATCACAATGACGACACTTTTAATCAATTTGATTCTGACGTAACTCGTTATCTCATATACACTTACAGCAATTTTCTCTTATCGTGAATCAATCTGACTTCATTTTCCCCTATCTCTAAATAGGGTGATATTGCCTAAACTCTTACCACATAACGACTTACGTTGATTCGACGTTTTTGGCACAAGATATGCACTATAGTATATCATGAAAACGACTAATAACACAATCGAAATCAGCTACAAATCAACTAGCGACTACATTGGCAATGCCTCTGTTAAAATAGATAATGTAAGCATTATAACCTATCGACACGTTATAGATGCTTTGGCTAAGATAGGTATCGTTGGTATCAAGAAAATCAAAATTCATTAAGGTAGGTAAGATGGTTATTCTGAGTGTTATAAGTGAAGTAGGTACTCTGGCCCTTGTTTCCTTCGGTGAAGTATATGGCGGGCCAGAAACAAGCCGAGGAGTTGTATCTTTCAATCCTGAAACAAAAGAATGGATTTTGATAAAAAAAATCTGATTTGGGCTTGACGGTCGCAAACTACTTGCTAAAATATAAGAAGTAAACAACACCACTAACTAAGGAAAAAAAATGAGTGAATTACGAGAGATTGCAAAACGTGCCAACGAAATCATGATTGAGCATAAGAAGCTCGGAAGGATGTCCGCGATGGTTCGAGCGATTCAAGAATCTGACGAATTGATTTGTAATGACCAATTTGACGAAATCGAAGAATTGATGTGTGAGGATTGAGGATTCGGGCTTGACATCCACCACCACCACTATACAATGGGCGTTATGACTACAATCGAAAGAATAACGAAGAACATGGAAGATAACCTAAACACCCTATTCTGTGTAAAGCCTACTGAGAAGAATGGTTGGATATCCTATAAGCCTAGGGAAGATAAGGAAGCTAGGTATACTGAAGGGGTAGGGATGACCAAGACAAGCGTTCAAGCACAGATGAAAGCTAGGGTATCTAGGTACACTGTGGAATTTCAGACGACTGGGAAGATTACATACATACCGAAAGAAGAGGAACTATAGGATGTATACATCATATGATGAGGCATGTGAGGCTAGGGTATCTAGGTGTGAGGCACAGGCTGAGCTAGATAGGCACAGTGCATCCTTTGAGGAGTTCGTGGAGGACTGCGGTGACAGGGATGAATACACAGGTAGGGTAGTATTGGACTGGCTTGGGTACTAACCTACCCAGATGTCCTATCTTACCCAGCCCCTTAATGGGGTGGTGTACGCATGTACAACGATGTAAGTGCTTACTACATAAGGACTTAGGACACCAGCCGCCCCCGCGAACGTAAACCCTTACGTGATAAAGACTTACAACGACGACTGACGCATATTCCATGCCAAAAAAACTTTTCTTTTTTTCATTATTGCCCTTGACAATAATTCCACATACTGTATAATTAGAGCATGACAATTAACCGAACAATCAACTATCTGATTTATACTGATTTTCGCCTGATTCCAGAAGGCATAACTACTGCACGTTGGCGCGCAATGGTTGTTCATATCAACAGGAACTATCTTGACAATTCTTTGATTAATTTGGACCAATTGACTTGACAAGCTCTTGATGATTATGTATAATTCAAGAGTTCAATCACACTACTTAACTAAGGAAAAGACAATGACCAAGCTATTCGAGACACTATCTCTGGTTACAATCTTACTTCCTCTTGTATTCGTTGTTTATACTGGAATAATAATTATTATCAATAATTGGGCTTGACAAGCTATGTAGTGTAAGGTATAATTCAAGAGTTCAATCACACCACTAATAAAGGAAACACAATGGTCATTTTAGAAGTAATCAAAGAAGTAGGCGAATTGGCTCTGGTATCCTTCGGACACAATTATGGTGGCCCGGTTATAAACTTCGGAGTTGTCCGATTCAATTTGGCAACCAAAGAATGGAATTGGCTTCCAAACCAGAAGGCTGCAAAAACTCTTGCGGAAGCGGAAAAAAGCTTTCGAGCTTTCGGATAAAGAATAGGAAAAATTTTTCAATTACCTCTTGACAATGTTCAGCCAAGTAGTATAATTCAAGAGTACAGTTCACCACCACTAACTAAGGAAACTATCATGTTGTGCGTTTATTGCGAAAAAACCATTGATTCTGACCCTTCTTCTATCAACCTCGGTGGAGATTACATTCACGGCGATTGTCACAATAAGTACATGCAGGAATTGACGGATGCGTATGAATCCGACTTTGAGATTGACGAACCCTATCTTAGCCATGATGAACTTATGGATTATCACGGATATGATGATGGAGGCCAATATGATAATGACCCAAATCCGTATGAAGGAACATATTCAGAAATGTGATTGAACCCCTCTCTGGAGGGATGCCCCGATTAACCTAGTGGTGTGGGTTTGGCATGGCGTTTGCGTATGCAAATGCTGTGCCTTTTTTTATATACATACGCAATCGACGTAAACCCTTACTACCAAAGGACTTAGGTTGGCCGGGGGGCGAGGGTGACGTAACCCTATACTACATAAGGACTTACGTGTACTATGACAACTAACCTATTGGCGTTAAGATGGGATGTATGGGTAAGATAGGAGAGAGAGCGTTTGGCATGGTATTTGCAGTGAATAATTATTTTATTTTTTCTTAAGATTATGCTTGACATATGCCGATATAATATGTATGATGGAGATATAAGAAGTTAAAACACTGTTAAGGAAAAAAAGATGAGTGAATTACGAGAAGTAGCTGAGTTAGCAAAACGGATGTTCTTGAATGACGGAGTTTCTGAGGGAATGGCAATAGAGGCCGCTTCAAGAGAATTAGACGTTCTACTGTGCGATGACCTATGGGACGAAGTCGAAGAATTAATGTTCGATTTTTGAAAAATTATACTTGACAAGCTCGACCAATAGTTTATAATTCAGCTATACAGATTGAAAACAAAACCCCAAAAGGAAACAAAATGCTCTTATTCTCAACTATCGACCGTGGCACGTTCCAAGAGATTATCATAATTGGCGATGCCGGCGATGCTGAGGAAATCAACCAGGAAATGAGCGAAAGAATTTACAATCTTCACAAAGGAAATTGGTTCGCCCAGCTCCTTCAACGGGCAACACTAATAAATGGCATAATGACGGGCAGATATAAAAGGGAAAAAAACTGAGATTCCCCTTGACAAGCTTAAACCACAGTGTATAATTCAAGAAGTAAGCAACACCACTAAGGAAAAAAAGATGAACAGCCAAGAAATCAAAAAAGCCGTTGATGGGATTCTCGCCATATCGCAGTTGACACAATCGGAACGCGGAAAAGTTTCACACGAATTGATGAAGAAACTAGGTTGTCGAATTGCTTTTGACATTGTAAAAAAAGCGACAATAAACACAAACTCAATCAAGGTGGGATTCTAAAATGATTCGAAAAGAGAAAACCTCGCTCATGCGAGCCCTTTTTACATTTGCCGTTATAGTAACTGTTTGCGAACTTGCAATGTTTGCAATCGCGGGCATTGTTGTATTGCTTCGCGCCTTTGGATAAAGTAGGTAAAATAAAAATGCAAACTTTCGATGAATGGTATAATGGGCAAGAAATTTTGGCACAACCGCTGTTTACGGATTTTGGGGGGTATAGGATAGTTTACTCGCTCGTACCGGAATTGTGGAATCTGAGCGATTTTGTGGTAACGTCTCAAAATGGGACAATCGTGTATCTTAAAGAAAGACGGGCAAAATATGGAAATTCTCATTATAACAACCTTGGTAGCTGAGGGTATCTTGTGGGGATTCACAGGATGGGTAATCCTGATGTGGTTGAGTAGCAAGGCAATTCCCGCAGTTTGGAATGTTTGGTTTAAATAGATTGCCTATTTGTCCTAGCTTACCCAGCCCAACAAGGACAAGGGGAAGTGAAAACGGAGATATAAACCCTTACTATCAAAGGGGTTAGAACATCGGGCGCCCCCGCGAACGTAAACCCTTACTACATAAGGACTTACAGCACAAACTAACGCATGTTCCATGCCAAAAAACTTGCTCGATTGGCACGCTATTTGCGCAAATCAGAATGAATACAGTTTGAATCAATATGATTCTGACCTAAGTTGTTGTGAGATATAGACTTATAACGATTTCGGCAAAAAGAGAATCAAATTGACATCATTTTAACGAATCTAAGAATATAGAAAAAGACCTAAAAAAAATTTAACCCTATACTGATAAACGACTTACGTCGATTCGATGACTTTTGGCACAAGATATGCACTATATATATATAGTAAGAGGGGTTAAGCTTACTGGAGTCGAAAATCGACTAGAACACTAACTGAATCGCTGACCCCTATTTTGAAAGAGTAAAATGTTCGTTATAGATACTATGAGTTGGAACGAAGTGAGTCGAGGAACTGGAACGGTTGCAGGACAATGGGAGACCAAGAGGACTATCGCCTTTGATGAAACCGCGAAGGTTAGGGTACTTAGGGAAGCTAAGGAAGCTGGGAATTGTGCTCAGGTCTGGGACTATGGACAGCACCCAAGAAAAGCGAAAAAAAATAATGTTTCCGCTTGACAATCTCTAGTAATCGTGTAAAATATAACAATACCAAACACCACTAAGGAAAACACAATGGTTCAAGCAGTAAGAAGTCTTGAGAAACAAAAAGTTAGGTGCGTTTCTTGCCTTAATATACAAACTATTTTGGTGGATATGTCCGACGTTAGAACATGGCAAGAAGGCGAATTGATTCAAAACGCCATACCGTATTTAACTGCCGGAGAACGAGAGTTAATGATTTCGGGCATGTGTCCGATTTGCTGGAACGATACTTTTAGCATAGAGAATGATTAGTCGGACGCCGGTGAAAACGCCTGTGAAAACGCCGGACCGTGACGGCTCGCCGTAACTCCTTTGACTGTAACGACTTAAAACTTTTTATTTTTATTAAAGAATATGCTTGACAATGCCGATAAATACTATAGAATGGGGATATAAGAGTGAGAGAGTTTACTGCCCTTTGAAATGTAGTGCGGGATTTGGATAGGCTGCACAAAACTATCCAAAAACGAGCGCCAAGTTTTGCAGACGAACGCCGGTGATAAGAATTGGTCACGGCTACACAACCTCTCGGAGAAGTTGCATCCAGCATAAGATTGGGTGGGGGGCAGTAAATTCTTTTTTTATTTTTAAGGTTGACACAATGGAAATTATAATTTTGGTAGGTTTGGTAGCTTGTGGTATGTTATGGGGATTCATGGGATGGGTCATTGTGGCATGGGTGGTAGACTTATTATTTTCATGCTTATTGGGTAAAGAGGCAATTGAGGCAATTCACAAAATTTGGAGTAAATAGGATGTTTCTATCATATGAGGATGCTTGCGAATCTATGGTGTCTAGTGCGGATGCGGAGGCTGAGATACTTAGACATTATGCGGACTTTATAGAGTTCGTGGAAGATTGCGGGGTTCAGGAGGAATACAAAGGCAACGTAATATTGGATTGGCTTGGATGGCAAACGACGTAAAGCCTTACTATCAAAGGACTTAGAGCGGCGGGCGGGGCGGCTCGACGTAAACCCTTACTGTATAACGACTTACGTATGTATTTTGTTAACCATCCTCTTGCGGCACAATAGGATATATGGGCAAGATAAGGTTTGGCACGGTATTTGCTACAAATCAATATGAGTACAGTTTTAATCAAAATGATTCTGACGTAAAGTGATATGGCATATAGACTTAGAGCTATTTTTAAGAATCTCAAATCAATGTGATGACAGTTTCTGCAATAATAATAATTCTCAAAAAGCCTTAAAAAAGTTTTATCTCTATACTATATAAGGACTTAGGTCAATTCAATGACTTTTGGCACGATATATGCATATATAGTATTATAGAAAGAGAGGAAAAAATGTTTGTTATAGATGTTATGAGTTGGAATGAAGTAGCTAGGGGAACTGGGACAGTTGCGGGACAGTGGGTAGTTAAGAGGACTATCGCACTTGATGAGGTTGCGAAGGTTAGGGTGCTTCGAGAAGCTAAAGAAGCTGGGAGTTGTGCGCAAGTCTGGGACTACGGGCAACACCCAAGAAAAGCGAAAAAAATCAATGTTTCCGCCACAGCTTTCGCGGCGACCAATAAGCAACTGCAAAAGGAACTTGAGACATGCAGCTTATAGCGTTTCTATTATGGATTTCAGTGTTTCTTGTGAGTCTAACGATAGTTCTTGGAGCAAAAAATGCCTAGACAATAGTTAACCCCTTTTTTGGCAGACCAACCATTATAGCTTAAATGAAATATTTTCTGGTTTTTCTCTTGCTTATTTGTTCTGGTTGTGTTATAAATAGTAGTGTGAGACACAACGTACAAGATAATCAAACCCTTCTGGCCTTGGAGCTACATTATGAGCCGTCGAATTAAGTTACACAATCTTTCATCCGAGAAGCGTAAGGAAAATAAAAATGACTACCAACGACGAAATCAAACTGACCAACGAAGCGTTTTCAATCGTATTTAGCCAATTCGTGAAAAGCAGCTTTGGAAGTGAAAACGTCGATGAAAAATTAGCAGTACAAAAAGCGTTTGACAAATACCCATCAGTCGAAAATACCGACAAGAACTTTGAAAAAATTCTCAAGATAATAAAGAATACAGGAACAGACGCTGATTTTAAGTTCCGCTGGATAAATTGAGCCCGTATGGTGTAATTGGCTTAAACACACCGACCAACCGCGTAGAGGATTTTTCTAGAAAGTCCAAAACGAGCAGGAGTAATTGACTTGCTTAGGTGTTAATGGTCG